>ERZ894220.177-NODE-177-length-75900-cov-10.5752_pt1 | contig 75900 bp, 67 predicted proteins | sample MGYA00380292_ERZ894220 | MGnify/ENA primary metagenome ERZ894220 (study PRJEB32331, sample SAMN06328446) | human gut metagenome | biome: human gut microbiome; feature: stool | host: Homo sapiens | collected 2014-12-05 ... | reverse complement strand
CTTTTAAAGCATCTGACATCTATGGCTAATTTAAAAAACTATGCGCTCGCCAAATCTCTGCAGTACGACGAGTCTTATATCAGTAAGTGGATCAGCGGAAAACTACTTCCTTCTGACAAGAACCATGAGCTGATCCTTCAGGCAATCAGCGAATGCATCGTCCAGTCCCTGACACCTGAAACGATTCCCGTGTTTCTGAAAGAATATCAGGTGAAAGATACTACCGATCTCCAGGCCGCTCTCTATGAACATCTGGAATCCGAATATAACTATGTCAAAGAACTGCAGACCTCGACAGGTTCTGAAGTAGCCTCCAAGATTTTCTATTATCCGGAACTGACTTTGGATCAGTTTATTTTCAAAATGAAACATCCGTCTCTTCGTAAGGTAGATTCCGTCAACTGCCATGCCATGGTAGATATTTTAAATATTGACACCAATTATCAGATGTTGATCGCAGAAATGAATGGTCTTCACAATGATCGAAAATTGGTTCTTCCGGGTGTTCATTTTTCCCTTATGCTGGATCTGGAACACACAGATTTAAGCAATTCGAAAATTGCAGTGTTTTTAATCGATCTTCTTTCAAATCTTGCCAATATTGATTTCAATCTTTATTATGGCACCCAGGCAGAAAAGAAGCTTATCTTTTCCGTAAAAGATATTTACTCTATTTCCGGAATGCTGATGGACCAAAACCATTGTTTATCAGTCACTACCATAGAAGATGAAACTCTTTCCTCGGAGCTTTATCATAAATTAAAGTCTCTTTGTAACAAAGAGTCTCTCTTGATCCGCAAAACAAGTATTGAAGCCATGATTCGCAGTCACGAGTATGAGCATGCTCTCTTTGCTCAAAATCCAGCCTGTCTTCTCGCTCATTTTACGGAGCATTTTCTTCCGGACGATTTACATGAAGAGCTCTTAGAAACCTTCGAATCGGTTTTGGATCAAGCAGACCCAAACACCTTAAGACACTTACATTCTCTGACAAAACAATTATTATCCTCTGCGCCGATTAAAATATTATTCTATGCTTCGGTCTTTAATGACTTTGCGATTTCCGGCGAAATGGATTTTTACGGATGCCGTGTTCAGCTTACTCCAAAACAGAGGCTTGTCCTTATGAATTATATTGATCGGTTATACCACAATAATCACAATTTTGATATCCGAGTACTTCCGGACGGTGTTCTGTCAGATTATCAGCACATACCAAGACCTAGTGTTATTTTTGCAGACACATTTTGTTCCCTGCGTCTCAAGCGAAATACACCGGACTATGGTATCTGTGTCACAAATAAGTTATTTTTGAATGAAATTTTCTCAGACTTTTACTATGAAACCTGGAATTCAGATTCTCTGATCAAGGCAGATTCTCTGATTTCACATTCCATACTTTCTTTGGAGATCCTGATTTCAGAAGTCTAGCCTCTTGACCGGATTTATCCTAATATTATTTATCCTGTTCTCAAGATAGAAGCAGACATTTTTGCACTGTTTATTTCCTGCAGACAAAAATGCCTGCTTCTTTTGTCACATCGTATCCTTTGCCAGCTTTTTGTTTTACATAATCTCTGAACTCCTGGTATCTGCTCAAGATGTACTGATTCTGATTGCCATGGCAGGAAAGGATATATGCGATCAACGGTTCTGCATCCTGAATTTCCAGCTTATCTTTATATTCCTGCCACGAAATTTCATGAAAATATGGTTTCAAGATTTCTTTTCCGTTTTCTTTCCCAAATTTCTCATACAGATTGTCAGCTGACAGTACAATCCGATTGTCAAATCCTTTTGCCAGTTCACTTACTTCTTTCATATGTTTTTTTCCATAGGTACTGCATATGAATCTTCCGGATTTCTTTAATACTCTTGCCACTTCCCTGCAGGTCTGACTCAGATCTTCACAATAAAACAGCATATGATTGGCGATCACCAGATCAAAGGTTTCTGCCATAAAGGGAATCTTTTCTGCATCTAGGATTTCAAATTCGAATCTCTTATCCTTTTGACCGATGTTTCTTCTGGCATCTCTTAACATACCCTCGGACAGGTCAGAAAGTGTTATGCTGATGCTGTCTGGTATTTTCTGTATATTCTCTTTCCAGAGCATTCCGTTTCCACAACCGATTTCTAAAACCTTCAGTCCATTTTTCAATTCAAGATTTCGATAGATCCAGGGGAACCATCCCTCCTTATTTACCGAATATAATCGGTGCAGGCGGATTCGGGAAGCAATATTGGTGGCATTTTGATACTGCTTCTTTACCGCATTTTCCATTCCTGTAAGATGAATCAGTTCCAGCATTTTGTTCCAGTTTACCGTATGATACTCTCTGATCTCGCCGGAAGTATCTTCAATTGCCTTTTCAACCAGTTGCAATTGTTCGATCTTATCACGAACCAGTTTTAATTGTACTTCCAGCGAATCTGACAAAAAATGATAATCCATATCTCCGATAGTCATATTTTTGATATCATTCAGCGAAAAACCCAAAAACTTCAGCAGAAGTATCTGCTGAAGTCTTGTGAAATCCTCATCTGTATAAAAACGAGCTCCTGATTCATTTACAAAAGACGGTTTTAATATATCATGGCTGTCATAATATCTGATGGTACGCACGGTGACATGTGCCATACGGGCAAATTCTCCCGATGAATAAAATCCCTCTTTTTTCATTTATCTCTTACTCTCCAATCCCACTTTCCACCAGTTCTACCATCGCTTCAAGTGCCTTCTCTTCATCTTTTCCCTCACACACGATCTCAATGGTATCTCCAGACTTAATGCATGCACCAAGTACGCTCAGAACACTTTTCGCGTTTCCTTCCGTATCCCGGTAATGAAAAGTGATCTTACTTTCATATTCCAGTGCCATCTTGCAGAAAAGTCCTGCCGGTCTCAAATGCAATCCCGTCGGATTTTTGATCGTTACCTTTTTACTGATCATTTTCTCCTCCACTGCTCTTTGTCAATGTGATCTGTACATTGATCGTATCTTCAAGTTCAATTCCGTCAGGAAGTGTAACCTGGATCGGAACATTATAGGTTCCCTCTGTCTTGCAATCGTTCAGATTGATTGACACGCTTCCTTTTTCAAGAGTAAAATCATCCAGATCCTCTTTCGAACCACGCACAACAATTTCCAGATTGCCCTGTTCGGCATATGACACCTTGTAATCCTTTGGTGCATTCAGCAGCGCAATGGAATTGTATGGGAATTCGACTGTCTTAGTTCCGAATTTCTCTACCTGGATCTTTATAACGATCGGTACGCCTCCTGCGCTGTCCTGGTCTGTCTTTGCCCAGTACGGAAGATAATTGGCGATATCTACTGTCTTCTCTATTGTCTGGTCCAGACCATCTTCTGCCAACTCTTCTGCCGGAATTTCAATAGAATCCACCGTTTCCAATTGCTCCTCTGTGCCTACGATCTGAATGCTTTCCGGCTGGATACTGATTCCGCTGAAATGATATCCGCTCGCAGTACCGATCAGTGAAGTATCAAATTCTACCGGAATACTCTTTGTCTGAAGCATGGTGATTTTTACCTTCAGTCCTTCGTCTCCCAGGTTATTCTCAATCTGTGTCGAATCTATGATCTTTCCATTGTTATCATAAAGGATTAACTCTGCTTCTTTTTCCTCATCTTTAGACTGTCCAGAAACATCTACAAGTGCTACCACCTTATCGATCGAATCGATTACTGATTCCGGTCCGCTGATCTTGATCTTCTCCGGATTTGCTTTCAACTCACCCACCTGATATCCGTCTCTCGGTGTTCCCGAGCTGGTTGCAGTGATCGGGAAAGTCTCTGATTTTCCAAGTTCAATGCTTACTCGCAGATTGATCGGGTTGGCAGTCGCCTCAAACCTTCCTGCATAAGAAGGGATCGATATATCGATCGGGATCAGGGATCTGGTTCTGACATCCAGATTCTTCATATCCGCTGTTGCCCTGATATCATCAGTTTTAATTTTATTTAAAATAGAACGTTTTGCCTTTACCGTTACGGATACCATCCTGCTGTCATCCAGAATCTGATATGTATTGCCCGGATTGGTTACGATTTCCGGATGTGTCACTGTCACCTGGATTCCGGAAAATATCCGTTCGTCCACCGGATCTTCAATATTCATAACAATTATCCATAAAAGGACAGAGAATACAAATGCCAGCAACTTAAGGCCCCAGTTTTTAGTCAACGCCTTTTTCATGCGATCTCCATCCTTTCCATATTTTTTTCAAACGTCCGATCTCCGCACTCTTCTTACTGATAGATTCCAGACGTTTTTTCAAATATTCCGGTGTGACATTGCGCACAAGCTGTCCGCCCATCGCTACAGATACATACCCGGTCTCTTCTGATACGGTGATGATCAGAGCATCACTCACCTCACTCATTCCGACTGCTGCACGATGTCTGGTCCCCAGTTCCTTACTGATTCCCATATTGTCCGACAGTGGAAGATAGCAGGTCGCTGATACGATCCTGTCTCCACGGACGATGATCGCGCCATCATGAAGTGGTGTATTGTGTTCAAAAATATTGATCAGTATCTGCGGTGATACAATACAGTCCAGTGCGATTCCGGTACTCTCGTATTCTGTCAGCATGATTGCCTGCTCTACGACGATAAGAGCTCCTGTCTTCACGGCTCCCATCGCAAAGGATGCTTCTACGATTCCATCGATCGTTTTCTGACTGAAACGTACATTATCTTTTCCTCTTTTATCCAGTGCTACCATATTAGGAACAAACTGTTTTTCCCCCAGTTTTTCCAATGCTCTTCTGAGCTCAGGCTGGAAAATGATCACAACTGCGGTTGCCATGACCGGAAGTGAATTCTGTGCAATCCACAAAATCGTATACATTTTAAAAAATGCAGCCACCAGGATAAACAATGCAACAACCAGAATCCCCCGCAAAAGCATCCAGGCTTTTGTATTCTTTATCCAGAGAATGATCTGATAGAATAAAAATGTAATAATCAGTATCTCAACAGCATCTACTACCCGGATCTGCGGGAAGTACCACGATTCTGATACAAATCTTTTTAAAACCTGTGTTAATACTGTATTCAACAGTGTACCCCCTTTTCTATCCGTTATTTATACCCCTGTTTTTTATAATATTTCCCTATTTGTTATCGCTATTCAGTTCATTTTCCACAATACTCTGAATGTCCAATTCTTCCTTCAGGCTCTGTGCAAGAAGGATTTCATCTGTATTGCCTCCAACTCTTGTCGGCCGCTGAACTGCCGGACTCTTTGGACGTTTTACCTTAGAAGCCGTCTTTTTTTTGCGTACTGCCGGTTTTTCCATCTGCCCGCTCTTCGGTCTCGGTCTTCTCTCCGGCTCTGCTCCTGCAATCTCACCAGTCTCTTTCCGCTCATTGATATGTTTGACCGTCTTCTCCGGAGCTGTCACCGAAATCTTAGGGATGGCTTTTACATAATAGTAATATTCATCATCTTCAAACTGAAGGCGTTCTGTTCTGGAATAATCCACTGAGAACAGGAAAAATTCCATGATAAAGCCTATCACGACTGCTGCAATATTTCCAATGATCAGCATGTTGTAAGAGGTATGTATATCGAATGCAATATCTCCGATCACAATTACAACAATATTCACAACTGCACCGGATGCTGCTGCGATCTTCCACGCATGATCTACCGAAAGCCGGCGCACTGTATATACCACAAAAATAGAGATAATAAATGCGATCGCAGTGATCCACAGAGTCTTATCCTGAAATACCGCCTTCACAAAAAGCGAAATCTGCCTGGTAATTCCATCCGCACTGGTGATCGCTGTTGCCGAAGTTCTCACGCATTCGATCATATAGTAAATGATCGTTCCAAATACAACCGGTACTGCTGAAATCGGTCCAAGTACAAGCGCACAGGCAACCGGCACTACATACGGAATATGAAGCATAAATGCTACTGGTGTGACCAGCAGAAGAAGTGCCTTTTTTGGAGTAAATCTGCAGTAAAAGATAAACATTACCACAAAGATCAGTGCCGCCGCTGCTGCCACTCCCATAGACAGTTTGAACAGATGCACGATTACAAGTCCTGCCGCCACATATGCCGTTACAACCGGTGGAAGAAAGGTGCAGATCACTGCCAGCGCCACCGCTACAACCGGGGTTGCCACCGCTTTCATCAGTCCGATATTCTGGTTAATCATAAGAAATGTGACCAGTGCCAGAATAAACTGCACAGCTTTATCAATATAGATTGATTTCGTCGCGTATAATTCCTGTAATTTGTCTCTCCATACTATCAGATCATTCATTATCGTTTCTCCCTTTCATACATTCTGTTCAGTCTTGTAAGATCGTGATTGAATTGTTTCACACGCTTTCTTGCTTTTTCATGTTTGGTTCCGTAAAAATGGGAAGCAACGATTCCATAAAAAATAACAAGTACCAGATATCCAATTATTACAGCTGCCGCAAGCATCACAAGAAACTGCATATTCAGATTTTCCATCAGTTCATCCAGAAAAGCAATCACTCCGATTCCCACTGCAACAGCATAGCCGACCGTTACCCATATGATCGTAGCAATGGTGTGAAAGCTCCGGTAATCTTTTTTATAATAGGAACTGATCTTAAAATCTTCCTCTCCCTGTTTGCTTTCGTACATCGCCATCCTTGTCATCAGCTTAACTTTGCTTTCATTTAACATTTTGTCACCTCATACGTTTTATTCGTATATGCATTACTTTCAGTATAACAAATATCAGATTCCTTGTCCAATACTTACCGTCAAAAAGTATACATTTTCGGCTCCTGCCTTTTTCAGCACTCTCGCCGCCTCGTCTAAGGTACTTCCTGTCGTATAAATGTCGTCGATCAGAACAATATTTTCTCCTTTTACATTTTTCTGCACTGTAAATGCTCCCCTGATATTTCGTTTTCTCCCTTTATCGCCCAGATCTTTCTGAGGAATGGTCGCCTTAATCCTCTTAACAGCGCCTGCCTCCATGGCAATTTCGGTGTTTTCTGATAATACTTTTGCTACAATTTCCGCCTGATTAAATCCCCGCTTTCTTTTTCGCCGGGAATGCAGCGGAACCGGCACGATCAATGTGATCTTTCTTTCCCATAGATAAGAAAGAAAATGCTCTGCCATTTCTTTTCCGAACGTCTGTCCGTAAATCCTCCGGTTCTGATATTTCATTGCATAAACTGCATTTTCCACTGCATCTTTATGCACCCAGAGGCTTCTGCCATCGACAAAAAAATGCTTCTGTCTGGTGCAGTCATAGCAATATTCTTCTGCCGGATCTGTCAAGGGCTTTCCACAGCACATGCATCTTACTTCACCAATATAAGGAAGTTTTTCACGGCACGCCTTGCAGATTCCATTGTGTTCCGTAGAATGTTTCTTTCCTGCACTTACAATTTCTCCGCAAAACGGACATTTCGCGGGATAAATTAGTTCCAGAATTGTTTCTTTGACCTTTTTTAAGTTTTCCATCCGCTTTTCGGATTTGATTTTCTACATTTTCTGTGTAACTATCCGCAGAACTCCCGGATCCGTTCTGCCAGACTGGTATTCCGGTTGTGTTCATTGGTATTCCGGATCATCTCCTGGAAGGTCTGGTCATTTCCGACAATTGTCACACATTTTCTGGCTCTTGTGATTGCCGTGTAAAGAAGATTCCTGTGAAACAGCTGTCTCGGTCCGCTCAGAAGAGGGATGACAACCGCCGGATATTCGCTTCCCTGCGACTTGTGAATGGTGATCGCATAGGCAAGCTCCAGTTCTTCCAGCAATTCAAACGGATACTTTACTTTTCTCTTTTCATCGTATTCAACTTCCAGTGTTTCAGTATATGTATTGATTTCGGTGACAATTCCCATATCGCCATTAAAAATCCCCATTCCTTTATCCACCGTCAGTCCATACTTGGTTGTGATCTCCCATTCAAGCTGATAGTTATTCTTGATCTGCATCACCTTGTCGCCCACGCGGAATTTGTGATCGCCATATTCTTTTTCCGCTTTTCCCGGCTCCGGTGGATTCAAATACTCCTGCAAAATACTGTTCAGCCTTTCCACTCCCAGCAGTCCTTTCCGCATCGGTGTGAGTACCTGGATATCATATGGTTTTGCATTGACATATTTGGGAAGCTTCTTCTGGATCAGTGTCAGCAGAACACTGATGATCACATTCGGATCCTGTCTTTTCAAGAAGAAGAAATCCCGGCTTTTATTATCCAAAAGGACCGGTTCTCCCCGGTTGATCTTATGTGCATTTACCACAATATCACTCTCCTGTGCCTGTCGGAAAATCCGGGTCAGCATGACAACCGGAAAACATTCCGATGCGATGAGATCCTTCAAAATACTTCCCGGGCCTACTGATGGAAGCTGGTTACAGTCCCCTACCAGGATCAGCCTTGTCCCCGGTACAATTGCGGTAAGAAGTGCATTCATCAGAGGCAGGTCTACCATAGACATCTCATCGATGATGATCACATCGGTTTCCAGTGGATTGTCTGCATTTCTTGCAAATCCGTTCCGGTTCGGGTTCTCATCCTCCTCCGGATTACCGTTCACCTCCAGAAGCCGGTGGATTGTCTGCGCTTCCCATCCGGTTGCCTCTGTCATTCTTTTTGCGGCACGCCCGGTTGGTGCTGCCAGCATAATTTCCATATTCTCACTGTGAAAATATTCGATCATGGCATTGATCGTCGTCGTTTTTCCGGTTCCAGGACCTCCTGTGAGAATCATAATTCCATTCCGTACAGCCGCCATGACCGCATTTTCCTGCTTCTCATCAAGCTGCATTTCGGCTTCTTTTTCAATCTGATGGATCTTTTTTTCGATCACTACATTGGCTTCTTCATATTCCAGATTCAGATCATGCAGCATTTTCGCGGTATTGAGTTCCAGATAATAGAAGTGGGACACGTATACCCGCAGACCTTCTTCAGATTCTTTGAGTACGATCTTCTTTTCCATCGACAGATCCATCAGGTATTTCTCAATATCCTTAATCTCCACTTCCAGAAGTGCAGATGCCCGACGAAGCAACACGTCCTTTGTCAGATAGACATGCCCTTCGGCAACACTCTGCTGTAAGGTATAAAAAATACCACTCCGGATACGGAAATCCGAGTCTGAATGAATGCCTATCTTCGTTGCGATTTCATCAGCGATCTTAAATCCGATCCCCTGAATCTGATCTGCAAGCTGGTATGGATTTCCTTCCAGTACCTGATAGGTCTTCGGACCGTAAAACTGATAAATCTTTGCTGCAAGTGTCGTCGAAATTCCAAATTTCTGAAGATAGATCATTGCCTTCCGCATATCTTTTTTCTCTTCTACCTGTACAGCGATCTCTCTTGCCATACGTTCGCTGATCCCACGCACCTCCGCAAGTCTTTCTGGTTCTTCTTCGATGATCCGGAAGGTGTCTTCCCTGAATTTTTTCACAATCCTGCCGGCAAGAGATGCACCAACCCCTTTGATCGCCCCTGATCCCAGATAGCGTTCAATCGAAAGCAGATCTTCCGGTGCTTTGATCTCATAATTGAGCACTCGGAGCTGTGTTCCATATATACTGTGAACCACATATTCTCCGTTCACCTCAACCAGCTCTCCCTCTGATAAATAGTTAAAGTTTCCGACACAGGTCAGATCGCCATCATCATTATTCAAATTAAATACGGTATATCCATTGTCTTCATTGCGAAATACAATGTGTTCTACGTAACCTTTTACTGTTTCCATACTTTTTTCCTTTTTAAAAAGGCTGTCTCTCTACAGAAACAGCCTTCTCATGTGCTTATCACTAGAAATCTTTTTTTCCGTTCATAAACTCCACATACTGACCGGTACCGATTGCAACAACCTTCATCGGGTCTTCCGCTGTCATCGTATTGATGCCTGTCCTTTCTTCGATCAGTTCTTCCAGCCCGCGAAGCAGCGCACCTCCACCTGTCAGTACAATTCCACGATCCAGAATATCCGCGGAAAGTTCCGGCGGTGTTCTCTCCAGAACCCCAATGACCGCTTCGACGATCTGACTTGTAGTCTCATGCAGTGCTTCTTCGGTTTCAGAAGCCGTTACCGTGACCGTCTTTGGCAATCCTGTTACCAGGTTTCGTCCCCTTACTTCCATTGATTCATCTTCTACAAGAGGATATGTCGTTCCGATCTTGATCTTGATGTCTTCTGCTGTCCTGTCTCCGATCAGCAGATTGTGCTTTTTCCGGACATAACGGACGATTGCTTCATCAAAATCATCACCTGCAACTTTTAATGATGTATTCACAACAGTTCCTCCAAGGGAAATCACCGCAATGTCGGATGTACCACCACCGATATCCACGATCATGTTGCCGCATGGTTTTGAAATATCTATTCCGGCTCCGATTGCCGCCGCAACCGGTTCCTCAATCAAATGTACTTCCCGCGCACCGGCTGCAAAAGCAGCCTCTTCTACTGCCTTTTTTTCAACCTCTGTAACACCGCTTGGCACACAGATACTGATATTCGGCTTCTTAAATGTACGCTTTCCCAGTGCTTTCTGAACAAAATATTTGATCATTTTTTCTGTGACAATGTAATCGGAAATAACGCCCTGTCTGAGAGGTCTTACCGCAACAATGTTCCCCGGTGTCCTTCCAAGCATCAGCCTTGCTTCTTCACCGATTGCTTTTATCATATTGGTATCTCTGTCAAAGGCAACGACTGAAGGTTCTTTCAGTACAACTCCCTTTCCTTTCACATAAACGAGGATACTTGCTGTTCCTAAATCAATTCCTAAATCTATTGACATCACGATTCCCCTTTCACATACTCACCTTATTATAATCAAATCTTTAATAAATAGGAAGTCTTTTTTTCAAGTTCAGGATTTTTTAAGATTTCTGTATCATTTTCTGTCCAGCATCATTTTGATGTATTTTCCTGTATATGAATTCGGGTTTTCTGCCACTTCTTCCGGTGTACCGCACGCAACAACTGTGCCCCCCTTGTCACCGCCTTCCGGTCCGATATCGATAATATAATCTGCTGTCTTGATCACATCCAGATTATGTTCGATCACGATAACCGTATTGCCATCTGCCGCGAGTCTGCGCAGGATTTCCGTCAACTTGTGCACATCTGCAAAATGAAGTCCGGTTGTCGGTTCATCCAGAATGTACACTGTCTTCCCAGTGCTTCTCCGGCTCAGTTCAGTTGCAAGCTTGATCCGCTGTGCTTCACCGCCGGAAAGGGTTGTAGACGGCTGGCCAAGACGGATATAAGAAAGTCCTACATCGTAAAGTGTCTCCATTTTTCTACGGATACTCGGTACATTTTCAAAGAAATGAAGCGCCTCTTCTACCGTCATATTCAGAACATCATAAATGCTTTTTCCTTTATATTTTACCTCCAGTGTCTCACGGTTGTAGCGCTTTCCGCCGCATACCTCACACGGCACATATACATCCGGAAGGAAATGCATCTCAATCTTGATGATTCCATCTCCGCTGCACGCTTCACAGCGTCCGCCCTTGACGTTAAAGCTGAATCTTCCTTTTTTATAGCCTTTCGCCTTCGCATCCGCGGTTGCCGCAAACAGATCCCGGATCAGGTCGAATACTCCGGTATATGTCGCCGGATTGGATCTTGGCGTCCTTCCGATTGGAGACTGGTCAATGTCGATCACTTTGTCCAGCATTTCCAGTCCTTCAATCCGCTTATACTTTCCAGGAATCACACGGGCACGGTTTAGCTTTTTCGCCATACTCTTGTAAAGGATTTCATTCACCAATGAACTCTTACCGGAACCTGATACGCCGGTTACACAGGTCATCACGCCAAGTGGGAACTTCACGTCAATATTTTTCAGGTTATTCTCTGCTGCACCTACAACTTTGATCCAGCCGGTCGGAACTGCGCGGGTTTCCGGAACCGGGATCTTGATCTTTCCGCTTAAATATGCACCTGTGATCGACCGTTCTACTTTCATGATCTCCTGTGCCGTTCCCTGGGCAACCAGTTCTCCACCGTGTTCTCCGGCTCCCGGTCCGATATCGATTACCTGGTCTGCCGCAAACATGGTATCTTCATCATGCTCAACCACGATCAGTGTATTTCCAAGATCACGGAGATGCTTGAGTGTTGCGAGAAGTTTGTCATTATCTCTCTGGTGCAGACCGATACTTGGCTCATCCAGAATATAAGCCACACCCACAAGACCGGAACCGATCTGCGTCGCAAGCCGGATTCTCTGTGCTTCTCCACCGGAAAGAGTTCCTGTTGCACGGGCAAGTGTCAGATATTCCAGACCCACATCCAAAAGAAACTGCAGGCGCGCTTTGATCTCTTTTAATATCTGTCCGCCGATCATCTGCTGCGTCTTTGACAGTTCCAGACTGCTGATAAACCGCTGAAGCCGTTCAATCGACATTGCTGTTACTTCTGAAATATTTTTATCTCCGACCGTTACCGCAAGTGCGCCCTTTTTCAGTCGCTGTCCGCCACATTCTCGGCAAGGTGTGATCTGCATAAAACTCTCATATTCTGCTTTCATAGTCTCCGATCCCGTTTCACGGTATCTTCGCTCCACATTCCGGATCAGTCCGTCAAATGCAACGTCATAGATCCCTTCCCCGCGTTGTCCTTTATAATAGACCTTGACTTCTTTTCCATTAGTCCCACGAAGTAAAACATCCTGGATTTCTTTCGGATACTGTTCAAACGGCGTATCCAGGTCAAAATGATATTCCTTGCAGAGTGCTTCCAGAATCGCGTGAGTAAAACTGCTCTTATCGGTACAGGACTGCCATCCTGTCACCACGATTGCTCCTTCATTGATGCTGAGTGATTTGTCCGGAATCATCAGATCTTCATCAAACTCCATTTTATATCCGAGTCCGAAACATACCGGGCAGGCACCAAATGGATTGTTAAACGAAAAGCTTCTCGGCTCGATCTCATCAATACTGATTCCGCAGTCCGGGCAGGCAAAATTCTGGCTGAAATTCAGCGGTTCCCCTCCGATCACATCCACAACCAGAAGCCCCTCCGCAAGACTTAGTACACTTTCTATGGAATCCGCAAGTCTTTTTTCAATCCCCGGTCTGACAACCAGACGGTCTACAACAATCTCAATATTATGTTTGATATTCTTGTCCAATGTGATTTCTTCGGAAAGCTCATACATATTTCCGTCAATCCTTACACGGACATAACCGCTTTTCTTTGCTCTGTCCAGGAGCTTGACATGGGTTCCCTTTTTGCCCCGCACAACCGGTGCCATCAGCTGGATCTTTGTCCCTTCCGGAAGTGCCATGATCTGATCGGTCATCTCATCTGCCGTCTGCTTCTTGATCTCTCTTCCACACTTCGGACAATGCGGGATCCCGATTCTTGCATACAGCAGTCGGAAATAATCGTAAATCTCCGTCACAGTTCCGACTGTAGATCTCGGGTTGCGGTTCGTAGACTTCTGGTCTATGGAAATCGCCGGTGAAAGCCCTTCAATACTTTCTACATTCGGCTTCTCCATCTGCCCAAGGAACTGTCTTGCGTAAGAAGACAGAGATTCCATATATCGTCTTTGTCCCTCTGCATAAATTGTATCAAATGCAAGGGATGATTTGCCGGAACCACTGAGACCGGTCAGTACTACCAGTTTGTTCCTCGGAATATCTACATCAAGATTCTTCAGATTGTGCTCGTTCGCACCTCTGATCTTTATCAGTTCTTTCTTTTCTTCAGCCATCTGTTCTTCCTCTTCTATCTCTTCGCTTTACTCCATCTCATTCAAATGCTTTTTCAACTCGATCAGCTTATCACGCAGCTCTGCTGCCGCCTCGAAATTCAGCTCTGCTGCCGCTTTCTTCATCTGCTTTTCCAGCTTCTTGATCAGCTTCTCCAGCTCTGCTACACTCATGGATTCCGGATCTTTTTCCAGCTTCATCTCTTCTGCTGCAACCTTCTTTGAAATACTGATCAGATCACGCACCGACTTCTTGATCGTCTGCGGCGTGATCCCGTGTTCTTCATTGTATTTCATCTGAATCTCACGACGGCGCATCGTCTCATCAATCGCCATCCGCATTGAATCCGTCATGTTATCCGCATACATGATAACATGCCCCTCTGCATTTCTCGCCGCACGGCCAATGGTCTGGATCAGCGAAGTTTCCGAACGCAGGAAACCTTCTTTGTCCGCATCCAGAATCGCTACCAGTGTGATCTCCGGAATATCCAGACCTTCTCGAAGCAGGTTGATTCCAACCAGTACATCAAATACATCCAGGCGCATATCCCGGATGATCTCTGTCCTTTCCAGAGTATCAATATCCGAATGTAAATATTTCACACGAATGCCAAGCTCCCGCATATAATCAGTCAGATCTTCTGCCATACGCTTTGTCAGTGTTGTGATCAGTACCTTATTCTTCTTCGCTGTTTCTTTATTTACCTCACTGATCAGATCATCAATCTGTCCTTCGATCGGACGCACTTCTACTTCCGGATCCAGAAGACCTGTCGGTCGGATTACCTGCTCTGCCCGCAGCAGTTCATGAGACTCCTCGTACTCTCCCGGTGTCGCCGATACAAACAGTACCTGGTCAATCTTGCTTTCAAACTCCCCAAAGCTGAGCGGTCTGTTATCCTTTGCCGACGGCAGACGGAATCCATAATCTACCAGCGTTGTCTTTCTCGACTGATCGCCGTGATACATGGCTCCGATCTGTGGGATCGTCTTATGCGACTCGTCGATCATGATCAGAAAATCATCCGGAAAATAATCAATCAATGTACACGGCGGCTCCCCTGCTTTCTGTCCGGTCAGATGTCTCGAATAATTTTCAATTCCGGAACAAAATCCTGTCTCTCGCATCATTTCTATATCAAAATTCGTTCTCTCAGAAATACGCTGTGCTTCCAGAAGCTTATCTTCCCCTTTAAAATAACGAATCTGCTGCTCCAGTTCTTCTTCAATCTCCCCGATGGCACGCTCCATATTCTCCTTGGACACTACATAATGAGATGCCGGGAAAATTGCCACATGCCCGATCACATTCAACACTTCACCGGTCAATGTATCAATCTCTGTTATTCTGTCTATCTCATCACCGAAAAATTCAACTCTGTATGCAATTTTTTCCGAATACGCCGGGAAAATCTCAACCACATCTCCTCGTACCCGGAACGTTCCACGCTTGAAATCCATATCATTGCGGTCATACTGGATCTCAACCAACTTCTTCAGGACTTCATCCCTGTCTTTGATCATGCCCGGTCTAAGTGAAATCACCATCTCCTTGTAATCAATCGGCGAACCCAGTCCGTAAATGCAGGACACACTTGCCACAATGATGACATCATTCCGCTCAGAAAGCGCTGCTGTCGCAGAGTGGCGGAGCTTGTCGATCTCATCGTTGATGGCAGAGTCCTTGGCAATGTAAGTGTCGGATGACGGAACATAAGCTTCCGGCTGGTAGTAGTCGTAGTAGGATACAAAATATTCCACTGCGTTATTCGGAAAGAACTCTTTGAATTCCCCATACAGCTGCGCTGCCAGTGTTTTATTGTGTGCAATAATTAATGTCGGTTTGTTCATCTGTTGAATAACATTCGCCATGGTAAATGTCTTACCAGATCCAGTAACGCCAAGCAACGTCTGACACTGGTTTCCTTCTTTGAAACCTTCGACCAGCTCTTTAATTGCCTGCGGCTGGTCTCCGGTTGGTTTATATTCTGATACTAATTCAAAATGATCCATATGATTTCTCCTGATTGAATCTAATTTATTTTGGAATGTAGTAATATTATTTCTAGTATTGTTACTTGTCTAGTATATCATTCAATATAAAAAAAGTACAGAACAAAACCGAATGTTTGTTCTGTACTTTTTTATTTTCTAAATTCCATTATTCTTCCAAATTTCTTCAATAATCCAACCAATATTACATGTGATCTGCCTATGAATTTAATCCGTTTCTTATTTAATTAATTTAAAATTATAATCCGGAATCAATAATACACATGTACTCAATACCCATATAAATCCTTTTTCAAAATTTCTGCTGACTTCATTTTGAACATTCAGTATCTCAGATAAATTTATCTGTTCAAATTGCTTTCTAAGCTCATTTTCATTTGCATCTTCCTTTTGAATTCTAGCTGCCTTGCGAATATTATGACATACAATCTCTTGTAAAACTTTTCTCATATACTCCCAATATGTCCGATTCTCACATGTATATCCGATTTTTGTAATCCAATCTTTTAATTGATATTTTAATGTCTTTTTCTTCTTCTCATCTCCTACAATACACAATATTTCTTCCAATTCTTTTTCTAACTCATTCGCAGAAAGCTTCAATATTGCATCACAACATCCATTTCTTTTTTCAACATCACTTACCCGATATCTATCTCCTGCAAGTAAATCATCAATTCTATGTGGCAACTCAACCGCCTTTTCAATAACACTTTCTGCCCTTACTAGGATTTTATACTTGTCTCCCGGCTGCAATGATACCAAAATTTTTCGATTTATATACTCTTCATCTGGTATAGATTTTAAATGCAAATATGATTCAATCATTGGATAATTCAGATACAATTTCCCCATATCAGTCGAATCCGCAAAGCAATGCTGCATTTCTAAAATCTTTTCTTCAGAAAATGCCGGATCATGCCGTTCATAATCAAATACAAGAATAATATTGGTAAAATCATTTCTATAATAGATTGTCTCCGGATGTTCCTTTTTACTGATTACAAACGGTAAATCAACATCCATTTCATCTTTTGCCCAATCATTTCCGTATTCTTTTACAATATCCTCATATAACTTATAAATGTTCGTACCGTAAATCCATACATCATTTATATCAATGTTCATTTCTGGAAAACATTTAAAAATAAGCCAAAATAATTCATCCTTTTCATGTTTTCCTTCTACAACCAGTAAGCTCCGGCTACGCCGCCTTGTCTCTACTGCGTAATTATTCATATTTTTCAAACTCCCCACTGATATACATCTTTTCAAGATTGTGACCTTCTCTCAGCTCCCGTTGAGTCGCATTACAAAGAGCTGTTAATGTTCCCTTTCTTGATAAAATAAACAGGCAATCCGGTCTCATAATTCTATTTGTCATCAAGTTCGTATTATGCGATGTCATAATCATTTGGCATTTTGGATACTTCTGTTTAAAGAAACGAATCACATTTTCTGCCATTTCATAATGGTAAAACGCATCAAATTCATCTAAATAGATCAAAGACGCATCCCATACTTTCGGAACCAGTCTCCGATATAACTCTGCTAATGCCAATGTACCACTTGATGCATTTTCATAAAATGGAACTAATTGTTCATGTGAAAAATACAGTTCTCTTTGTCCGTCTGGTAATTTTTTTAATACCAATTTACATTCAATACCCATTGCATTTAAAAAATCTTCAAAATCCTTCAGATGTTCCGGATTTTCCAGACTCTCATAAAAACCTTGATTCAGTCTTCCAAAGCGATACTGCATCCCATTTCCTACTGTAATCATCATCATTCTTCTAACATAATTCGATAACCGGATAAGAGCTGAATCATTTTTCAAAGCCACATTACTAATCAGCCATCTCAAAAATGGAAGTTTTGGTTCACTGATTTCATCATCTTCTCCAACTTCCAGAGATTGTAAATAGCGCTCTATATTGGCAGTTTCTGCATCAATATAATCTAAATTATCAAAATTGTATTCTCGCAAACCAAAATTACATTTAAAAATGCTTTTTCCATTTACGGATAATTCTTCTTCACGTAATTCCTGATTTGATAATCTCGAATATTTGTAACTTAATTCTGTATCTTCAAATATGAATTCATATTGAAACATTGCTGCATCTTCTTTGGAATCCGCGTTGAGTAAAATTCCATTACTCGCATATCTTGTTCCGCCAAACATTGTTGAACCAATATCAAGAATTGCTCTTCCAAGGTTCGTCTTACCAGTCGCATTACATCCATAAATCAACATTTTGCCGATGATACCATCTGAAAGACAATCTGTATTAAACTGATAGCCTGCAATATTTTCAAAATCTATCGTAATTTCATCTTTAAAATTTTTGTAATTCTTTAACATGAATTTTTTAAGCATATCTTATACCATCCTCTCAAAAAATTATTAACGTATAATTCTATGCTTACAGTATAACCAATTTTCACTCTGTTCGCAACAACATGCCGTAAAAAAATTACGGCATGTTGTGACATGGTTTCAATTTTTTATTTTTCATTTTACTTCTGGTTCTTGTTTTTGTATGAATTCTTGCACACTTGTAAGCAATATCGGAATCAACACCACCATAATCATATGTGATATTATCATTTCTTGCACTGCCCAGTTTCTCGTAATAGATAAAATAGGATAAATATCTCCATATCCCGACGAAAAGAAAGACACAAAACTAAAATAAATATATTTTTCATTATTGGCACTACCCATATTATCTTCATTTAAAGCAATATTTAAATCTGGTTCTATAATGCCTATTTTTCCGTTTTCATTTTGTATCATAATGTCTAACGGACACAATTTTTCTTTATCTTATTCATCATAATTCCCATTTACACTCCACGTTTTTCCATCAATTTTTTTCTCTATTTTCTTTCTATGTAAAGAGACATTTTCACCTTGCATTTCAAGTAAATTCATTTGAAACGCAAAATATACGTTATTATGATATGCCACATACAAATTAGCATATACACTAATTACAACCCCCACTATAATTACATATTCTAAACATACACATATTACAAATTTTTACAGTATATCATTCAGAGTAAAAAAAGTACAGAACAGGCGAATGTTTGTTCTGTACTTTATACGTTTTCTATATTATTTATTCAAAAAACTATTTCTGAATATTTTTCTTTTTTCCCTTTTCCAGCTCTGTATCTGGATTGAAGTCTTCTGATAGATATTTTGAATTTTCTTTAATTGATTTCACCAGTTCTCTGAATGCCGTTATCTTTTCATCCTCGTTCATTTCAGTATTCCTTTTGTTCTTCAAGCTGTTCCAGACAATATTTTTCTGCCAGAATTATAAATTCATCTGCAACTGAAATCTGCCGTTCTGATTCTTCTTTACTTGCAATATAAAAATCATCATAATCGCTGGCATGGCGAATCTCTTCTGCCTGACCGATTTTCCTTCCCATTTCCCTTGGAAACACAGACGTCTTCACATAATCCTTATTGAAGTTTGCCACAGCATCTTTATGTCTTTTATATGCTTTACCGCTGACAGCATGTACTGCATTAATTGCATGAAAGATGGAATAGTACGCTCTGTTATTAGCTCCTTTATAATCTTCAATAAAAAATAATGCTCTTGCTGATTTCAGATCATTTCGGGCTGTTTCCCGACGATATAACACCAGATCCCGCCTAGTACCGATTCCTGATTATGCTGCTCCATACAAAACTACCCCTTCTTTATGGATATTGGAATAAAATGGATAGTTCACAATCCACTTGTTAAAATGTGCTTCACTTTTTGCAATAGGCTTTATGTCCGTGTCATGATCCATATTAAAGTCATAGGTCATGTACGAGAGCTGTTGTGCATATGCCTTTAATTCCAGATCTGATATATCCACCAGGATCATAATGTCTACATCAGAATCCGGGCGGAAGTCCCCCCTTGCATAAGAACCATAAAGGATTATCTGACGTACATGGGAACCATAAATCTTCTTGACCGCTTCCACATACTGTTTAATTAAATCCTGCATAATCTTTGGCATACATCATCACCTCATTTTCTGCTGATAATACTATAAATTTCTTGATTTTATTATAACCAGTTTACCCTCGTTTCTCAATCAATATTTTCCATGTAACAATGTTACTGCTTTCTTCGACGAATTTTGTTCACCGTTATGGTATACATCTTGTTCTATATTTTTACTGAAATCAAAAAAAGCAGAGCCTGCTCCACTCAGACTCTGCCTCTCACTTTTTTCTTTTTATACTGCCGCTATTCTTCTACTTCTCTCTCATAAACGATCTCACCGCCAAGAACTGTCATATCCACTTTCGTGGCCTTAATCTCATCCGGGTCGATCTCATAGATATTCTTCTCGAGAACTACGAAGTCCGCATTTTTTCCCACTTCGATGGTTCCGTTTTCGTCTTCTGTATAGGAAGCGTAAGCTGCGTTTTTTGTAAAAAGCTTCACCGCTTCGTCTACGGATATTTTTTCGGATGGGATCCAGCCTTCCTGTGGCTGACCGCTGATATTTTTGCGGGTAACTGCAAAATAAATATTCTCCATTGCATCAAAGCTTACCACAGGAGCATCCGAGCCGCCGGACGTATGGATTCCCATATCCAGCATACTCTTCCATGCATACACCTTATCCATACGTTGTGCGCCGATGGCAGGTTCCACTGTGTTCATATCCAGATCGATAAATACCGGCTGGATATATGCCAGCAGATCCTGGTCTTTCATCCCCTGCAAAATACGCGGATTGGTGATCTGGCAATGCACGATACCATGTCTGCCCTTTTTGTTATCCTTCCGGTAAGGAGATTTCGCAGCTGCCTCAATGACCATATCCATGGCACGATCGCCTATACAGTGTACCGCCGCCTGCATCTGATGCCGGTCAAAAAAAGCAAACAGATCGTCAAGCTCATCCTGACTGAATGTGATGATCCCGGTATTTTCCGGCGAATCCTCGTAAGGCTCATTCATGGCCGCTGTTCTTGCACCAAGGGAACCATCCTGGATCAGCTTCATCGGTCCAACAGTAAAGTGATCTCCCCTCTGCCCGGTACGATATCCTTCCTCGATAAAAGCCTTCGCATCCTCCGCCCGCTCAAAAAGGCACTGCTCATAATGGCGGATACTCAGCTCTCCTCTGGCATCCAGTGCCTTGTAGGAGGCCATGATCCGACGCCAGTTTTTTCCCGGAAGGGAGGCAAGATCATCGGACTGTACACCTGTAAATCCACATTCATTCAGCTTCTTCGCACTGTATCTGATGTAGCCTTCCACTTCTTCCTGGGATGGTGCTTCCAATACGGAAGAATAAAACTGTACTGCATTCTCCTTCAGAAGTCCGGTATCCAGATCAACCTCCTTCTCAATCTCCGGAAACTCCGGGATTTTTTTCAGAAGCTCCAGACCACAGCTGTTGCACACAGCCACATGCCCGCAGACACGCACCATAATGATGGGGATTTCCGTTGAGAGTGCATCCAGCTCATCCTTATGCGGATAGCGCGGCTTATCAAAATGCTCCTCATTCCAGCCTCTGCAGTAGAGCCAGGTCAGCTTCTGACCTTTACTCTCCTCCAGTCTTTTTTTTGCTGCAGCAAGCATTTCCTCAACACTTGTGCAGTCAAACAGTTTCACAGATCTTTCCACAAATGCATAATGCAACATATGCATATGTGTATCCACAAAACCGGGCAGCATCAGCCTTCCCTTAAGGTCAATCCGTTTTTTGCAGGAAAAAGCTTCCGCTTCTTTATCAGTTCCCACAAAAACGATCCGGCCATTTTCGATTCCCACAGCCTCTGCCACTTTTTCACTGTTATCCAGTGTTCTTATACATCCGTTAAAAAAAATCGTATCCACTGTTTATTTTTCCTCTTTTTCTTTTTTATCCTCGTAGAAAAGTGCCATATCCTTGTCTACTTTTCCGATTCCCATGTAACGCGCCTTATAATCCTTCAGCAGTTTAAAGAAGGTACCACTTAAGATAAATAATGTGGCAACATTTACAAATGTAGGGAATACGGTTGTAAAGTCTGCAATTACCCACAGCTGTGCCGGTGTTCCGTTTCCGTAAAGAGTAAGCACTGTGACCAGAAGACCCCATAATGGCGTTCCAAGGATAAAAACCTTCTCTGCGATCTTCAGAACCTTCTGATTGTTTTTCAGCCAGTGCTTCAGGATCACGCTGTAATAGGTGAACCATCCGGTTGATGTTGTCAGTCCGAAAAGAAAAATACTGATCGCGATCAGTGCTCTCGCAACAGAGCCCATTCCAGACTCAAATGCTGTCAGTGTCAGCTCTGATCCCTGAAGTCCTGAATTCCAGTAGCCTGTGGTGATAACAACAAGACCTGTCATGGAGCAGACTACGATGGTGTCTGCAAATACCTCAAATGCTCCCATCAGTCCCTGTTTTACAGGATGGTCTGTTTTTGCGGAAGCATGGATCATAGGTGAGGTTCCCCAGCCTGCCTCGTTGCTGTATACAGAACGGGCAAATCCAAGACGCATAGCTGTTGCAACACCGGCTCCCATAAATCCGCCGACTGCTGCCTGTGTTGTAAATGCACCCTTGAAGATCAGTCCAAAGGTTTCCGGCAGCTTGTCAAAATTCACTACCAGTATTGCAAGAGATCCTACAATGTAAAGCATGCACATGATCGGTGTCATATAGGAAGAGATCACACCGACTTTCTTTACACCGCCAATGATGATCAGGTAGATCGCTGCCACATACAGAAGTGACGGCACGATGTACGGCAGGTGGAAGGTACTACCGACAGCCTCTGATACTGTATAATTCTGTAAGGTGATGAACCATGTCATAAAAATACAGCCGCCGAACAGTACTGCAAAAAGTTTCCAGAAGGGAAGCTTTTTCTCTCCGCCAAGACCCTTCTGCATGTAGTAGGTCGGGCCTCCCTGGTACTCACCGTTTGGCTGTTTTTCTCTGTAGTACACAGCAAGTGTTACCTCTGCCATCTTGATGACCATAGCAAGAAGCGCCGCGATCCAGAGCCAGAATAATGCACCAGGTCCTCCTGTTGCAATGGCTGTTGCAACACCGGACATGTTGGATACTCCAACAGTACCGCCGATCGCAATAGAAATAGCCTGGAACGGTGTCAGGCTCTTTCCGTCGTCTCCGCCTTCCTGACGGCGTTCTTTACTGAACATATTTTTCACAATGTAACCAAAATGGCGGAACTGGAAGAAACCGGAACGTACTGTCAGATATACGCCTGTAGCGAGAATCGTGATCAGCAGCGGCAGTCCCCAGAGCCAATTGGTCAGATTTTCAAATAATTCAAACATCTTTTCCTCTCCTATCCTTTTTATTGTTTTTCTTTTGCATACATTCGGAAAATCCGCATACAGAATATAAAAAATCCCCAGAACATGAAGTCAGATACGGATACCCGGTGTTCTCGACATACAGCTCTTCTGCCATATATCTGCGAGCCCCGTTTCTGCCTTCTTTATACTTCATGCTCTGGGGATCTTACATTTCAGTCCACTAATCTTCCAAACGATCACAGTATATCACAGTTCCGGAGGAATTGCTACTTTTTCCGTTTGAATTTTGTAATGCTCAGTACCAGGTTATCTTTTCGATTCATGAAAATAACAGTCATCTTCACGTCCATATTCTTGTAAATACAATAGATTTGACTAATGGTATGCTCTATAACTGTGATATGCATAATTTCTATGCTATCAGAGACCATGTTAAATTTGTTCTACAATCATACCGTTTGTGGTATGGGGATCATCCGTTGCGCTTATTAGAATAATATCCGTTTATATAAAATTATCCCTCAGGACTTTTTTAACAGAAAAAATTACTACTTTTTGCAATATTCATAAATATTAAATGGTTCTTCTCTTTTTTAAATAAGATATCAGCTTCTTTCCTTTGATGAAAATCTGATTTCTGACACTCTTGGTCTCCTTTTTCCTGCACTAAAAAAACGCCACAAATTGTGACGTTTTTTAGTACCCTTTATATTTCAGTGAGATTTCTTGATTCTAAAACTCACTTTTTCCATATTTTCTTTCTGCCCCTCGATATGGCTGTTCTTCCAAACTTAAAATTGCTTTTTCAAATTTTCTGCCAGTGCAATTGCATTATCAGCATAATTACTAACAAGAAGTGCCTGCTCGTATATCTTATCAATATCTCTATATGCCTGTGGAAACATTTTTACGGTATATTTATCCAAAATGTTTCCTCCTGAGTTCTCCCAATGCCCCACGTGCATCTAATAATTCTGCACCTTCTGCGACTTCCCGTTCTGCTTCAAAAATTGCCTTATCAATCTGATTTGTGCTGAGTAATTCTTCATAAGTTTCCATACTCATAACTACTAAATCTCCATAACCATTTTTTGTAATAAATACTGGTTGCTGTTGTTTGTGACATATTTCAGATATTTCATTTGTATTTCTTAAATCTGTAATTGGTTTTATTATTGGCATTGTAACTCCTCCTTTCTTTGTACATTATTATAACAGAATATTGATGGAGTAGATCACTAACTTCTTTCTTCATTTTCCAAAACCTTCTGCTGATATCTCATGTCTGCCACCGTGTACACTGTGATGAAAGCCTTCGGATCAAGATTATTGATGTAATTCATGAGTTTCTGATACTCATTTTTATCTACGATCGTAATGATCTCGTGTCTTTTATCTAAATTGTACGCTCCGATGGCATCATAAATGGTTGCTCCACTATGAAGCTCATGCAGAATAAAATTCCGAAGTTCTTCTTCATACTTTGTAATAATACATACTCTTCGTTTCAGATTCTGCCCGAAGATAAAATGATCTACCACCATCCCATTAAAATAAGTACCAAGAACGCTTAAAACCACCGTCTTCTTATCATATACAAGTGCTGCCGAAAGCGCCACACACATACCGGCTAAAGACATGGCTTTCCCCAATTCGATGTGCAAATATTTATTCATGATCTTAGCCACAATATCAAGTCCGCCGGAAGAAGCATTCATATTAAAGAGAATACTGAGTCCTACACTGACTACCAGAACATAACAGAGGACATCCAGTTCCTGGGTTTTTGTCAGGGAACCGATATTCGGGAAAATCCGTTCAAAAATACCGATAAATACCGGCAGTAAGATACTGGTATACACGGTTTTCGTACCAAATTCCCGTCCACATGTTATGAATCCGATGATCAAAAGAACAACATTCAGGACCATCGTGATCACTGAAAGCGGTAAAGGTATAAAATTCGTAAGAATAATTCCAAGACCGGAAATACTGCTGACCGATGCATGGCTCGGCACCAGAAAGAAATAAACCGCTGCAGCGATAATTGCCACTGCAGCGGTAAGTGTAAATAGTTCCCATACAACTTCTTTGCAATTGATTTGTTTTTTCATTCCCAAACCTACCCTATCATGACATTTTTATAGAACTGCTATTTTACTCCTCTGATCGGAAGGACTTGCAGCGCTATATATACAAGTATAGCATATGCACAAAAAAATTGATAGTATTTTTTAATTTATGTAAATTTTGTTGAATCCTGTTGTTACTGTTTTTTGAATCTTATTCGGCAATTGCATTTCCGGTGTACAACTGATAATATTTTCCCTTTTCTGAAATCAGTTGGTCATGGGTACCTCTTTCGATAATGCGTCCCTGTTCCAGAACCATGATACAGTCGGAATTCCGAACCGTAGACAGACGGTGTGCGATCACAAACGTAGTACGTCCATGCATCAGTCTGTCCATGCTTTCCTGAATAATACGTTCAGTACGCGTATCAATAGAGCTTGTAGCCTCATCCAGGATTAGTACCGGCGGATCTGCAACTGCTGCTCTGGCAATTGCAAGAAGCTGTCTCTGTCCCTGGCTTAAGTTTGCCCCATCCCCGGTGATGACCGTATCATATCCTTCCGGAAGTCTGCGGATAAATCCATCTGCATTTGCCAATTCTGCTGCTGCAAAGATTTCTTCATCTGTTGCATCCAGTTTTCCAAAACGGATATTGTCTTTTACCGTTCCTGTGAACAGATGTGTATCCTGCAGTACAATTCCAAGGGAACGTCGCAGATCCGCTTTCCGAATCTTGTTTATATTAATTCCATCGTAGCGGATTTTTCCATCCTGAATATCATAAAACCGGTTGATCAGATTTGTAATGGTTGTTTTTCCTGCTCCTGTCGAACCTACAAAGGCAATTTTCTGTCCTGGCTCTGCATACAATTTCACATCATGAAGCACGATCTTATCATTATTGTACCCGAAATCCACACCATCAAATACTACATTTCCCTTAAGCTCAATATAATCTACCGAACCATCTGCCTGATGTGTATGCTTCCATGCCCAGCATCGGGTATGTTCCTTACATTCTATAAGTTTTCCATTTTCTTTTTTCACATTGACCAGAGTCACATACCCGTCATCTACTTCCACTTTCTCATCCAGAAGGGTAAAGATACGCTCTGCTCCTGCAAGTGCCATTACAATGGCATTCATCTGCTGGCTGACCTGGTTGATCGGCATACTAAAGCTTTTATTGAATGTTAGAAAGCTTGCCAGTGCACCCAGTGTAAATCCTCCCACACCATTCAGCGCAAGGACACCTCCGACAATCGCACAGACTACATAACTGATATTTCCGATCTGCGCATTCAAAGGTCCGAGGTAGTTTGCATAGGTATTCGCACGGTCTGCGCTTACAAAAAGTGCCTCATTCAGTTCTTTAAATTCTGCCTTACTTTCTTCCTCATGGCAGAAGACCTTGACAACCTTCTGTCCATTCATCATTTCTTCAATATAACCATTGACTTTTCCAAGATTTTTCTGCTGTTCCAGGAAATATTTCCCGCTCTGTCCGGCGGCTTTCTTGGTACCAAATATCATAATTGCAACCATGATCATCGTCACAACCGTAAGTGGAATATTTAAGATCAACATACTGACAAATACACTGATGATCGTAAATCCGCTGTTGATGATCTGCGGAATACTCTGGCTGACCATCTGCCGCAGGGTATCGATATCGTTCGTGTAAATTGACATGATATCACCATGTGCATGGGTATCAAAATATTTGATCGGCAGCTTTTCCATATGTTCAAACAGCTCATTACGCATATTCATCATCATTCCTTGTGTCACATTGATCATGATACGGTTATATGCGTAAGTCGCAACGATTCCAATTCCGTAAAATACCGCAACCCTTTCAATTGCATGTGCAAGCGGTGAAAAGTTCGGTGTACCGTCAGACAGCAGAAACGGTGTAATATATTTGTCGATCAGATCTCTTGTAAACATCGTTCCCTGCACATTTGCGATAACCCCTACAAATATAAGGATAAATACTGCAATACAATGAACTTTATAATCACGGAAAATGTAGTTTATCAGACGCATCAAAAGTTTCCCCGGATATTTCACTTTATTCTGTGGTCTTCCCATCGGTCTTGGCATTATGCTTCACCTCCGTTTTCATCAAAATCTCCTCCGCCCTGAGTCTGCGATTCGTATACTTCGCGGTAAATTTCATCGGTCTTCAGCAATTCTTCGTGTGTACCAAATCCATGAACCTGCCCTTCATCCATAACGATGATACGGTCTGCATCCTGCACACTGGATACACGCTGTGCAATGATCAGCTTTGTTGTATCCGGGATTTCTTCACGGAATGCACGGCGGATCTTCGCATCTGTAGCAGTATCTACCGCACTGGTACTGTCATCCAGGATCAAGATCTTCGGTTTCTTAAGCAGTGCTCTTGCAATACACAGTCTCTGCTTCTGACCACCGGATACGTTGTTTCCTCCCTGTTCAATGTGGGTATTATATTTATCCGGGAAACGCTCAATGAATTCATCTGCACATGCAAGCCGACATGCTTCCATACATTCTTCGTCGGTCGCCTCTTTGTTTCCCCAGCGCAGGTTATCCAGAATACTTCCGGTAAACAGTACATTTTTCTGCAATACAACAGACACCTGGTTTCTCAGTACTTCCAGATCATAATCCTTGACATTCTTTCCGCCAACCAGGATTTCTCCGCCTGTCACGTCATACAGACGACTGATCAGATTCACCAGACTCGTCTTCGCACTTCCGGTTCCTCCAATGATGCCAATCGTCTCACCGGAATGGATGTCCAGATTGATATTCTTCAGGACTTTCTCTGCACTGTCTTTTTTGTAAGCAAAATCTACATTCTTAAATGAAATACTTCCATCTTCCACTTCATAAAGCGGATGTTCCGGATTATGGATATCGCTGGTTTCACCCAGTACTTCTGCTATACGCCGCATACTTGCCATACTCATGGAAATCATGACAAATACCATAGACAGCATCATCAGACTCATCAGAATGTTCATACAGTATGCAAGAAGACTCATCAACTCTCCTGTTGTCAACGATTTCACTACGATCATCTTTGCACCAAACCAGCTGATCAGGATGATGCAGGTATAAACAGTGAACATCATGATCGGTGAGTTCCATATAACATTTTTCTCTGCTCTTACAAAAATATCGTAAATATTCTTACTTGCATACTGAAATTTACTTGTTTCCTGTTCTTCTCTTACATATGCTTTTACTACACGGATCGCAGATACATTTTCCTGAACGGATGCATTTAAAGCATCATATTTTGGAAATGCCTGCTGGAAATAAGCCGTTGCATGACGAATGATAAAGAAGAGGATCACTCCCAGGATCACAACTGCCACAAGGTAAATACTTGCCAGTCTGGCATTGATCATAAATGCCATCACCATTGCACAGATCATACTTGCCGGTGCTCTCATCATCATACGCAGCATCATCTGGTACGCATTCTGCACATTGGTCACATCCGTTGTCAGACGTGTAACCAGTCCTGCTGTACTGAAATGATCAATATTCGCAAAGGAATAGGTCTGAATATGATCAAACATTGTATTTCTAAGATTTTTTGCAAATCCGGTTGAGGCCTTTGCTCCGTATCGTCCTCCTGCCATTCCGGCAAGCAGACCACAAAATGCAGCCACGATCATAATTCCACCAACTTTGTAAATATGGTGAATATCGCCGGTATTAACACCCTTATCGATAATAGATGCCATCAGAAATGGAATCAATGTCTCAAACAATACTTCCAGAATCATAAAAAACGGTGTCGCGATCGATGCCGCTTTATATTCTTTTACTTCTTTTAATAAAGTCCGAATCATGAATTCTCTCCTTTCATTTTTTCCATATTGTAATAAACTTTATCGATCACATGCATAAATGCATGTAATTCTTCTTCTGTAATGCCTTCTTCCAATTGCGCATCCATTTTCTGAAAAATTTCTCCCAGTTTTTCATGGTTTTCCCGTCCTTTTTCTGTCAGCATTACTTTTTTCAGACGCGCATCACTTGCAACCGATGCACGGCAGATGTACCCTTTTTTCTCCAGCGTCTGGATAATATTTGTTACCGCTGAACGGCAGATACCAAAATACTTTTCTATATCTTTCTGATAAATTTCCTTATCCTGATGTTCATACAGATAGCGTAAGATCCAGCCATGCATCAGGGCAATCTCATCCAGTCCTTCTTCTTTTACACGCATTTCCAGCAGTTTTGAAATCGAACGGTCTATCCGGTGCACCTGATGTCCCACGTGGATTCGCTCTTCACATCCTTCACACAAATGACTTTCCTCCTTCCACTTTTTGCTTCTTCAAAAAAAGAAAACTGTTCATGAATAAATTGTTCATTCATAAACAGTTTGATTCTAAACAAGTTTATCACAGGTATTTCCCTGTTGTCAACCTGCTATTTACTATTTTCCATCCAATCAAAAAGCTCACAGTTTTTTGCGATCAGAACCGCTGAAACCGGCATTATCATTATGCAGGCAATTGCTCCAAAAATCATGGAAATACAGTTCTGAAAAAGAATTTTGGAGTTAAGCAACAGCTCAATGGAATAATTCTGCATTCTCAAATACGCGAATAACAACAGCGATTCTCCCAGATATGCAAACAATAACGTATTAACAGTTGTTCCGATCACATCTTTTCCAATCTTCATTCCACTTTGAACCAGTTTGTTCATTTTGATATCCGGTTTATGACATTTCACCTCATATACGGAAGTTGTTACTGTCAGTGCCATATCGATCACAGCTCCTAGCGTGCTGAGTACAATTACGGCTGTTGCAACCTTGGGCATACTGATATCCAGGTTCATATTATAATAGAAAACATCTTCTCCGGCTGCCTGGATCTCATTCAATCCTCCCGCCCCACTTTTCCATACGACCAGATAAATAAATGCAAATAACACACACATTGTAATTGCAACCGCAAGAAATGCACTCCAGGTTTTAATATTCGTCCCATTTTGATAAAACAAAGTGATACAGGAAATTAAAATTCCTGCACCGGCAGTAACCAGAAACACGGGTGCTCCGACGGCATAAAGCCAGATTGCAAGACTCAGGCACAAAATATTTCCCGCCAGAGCGATCAGTGACATGGCGCCTCTGTCCCCTCCTACAAGCACTACTACTATCATTAGAATCAGTCCCAATATGATCAACATCTTTTTTCCCTCTTTTTCACAGATAGTTTCATCATAACTGCTGTTATGAAAATAGACACTGGGATCGCCAGTACAATTCCGATACTTTCTACAAAGAAACGGCATAATTCACATGGAATATGCAATTTTACAATGGTAACAAAACGCACCTCATTGTTCATCCGGATCAAACATGTAGGAATCAGACCGCAACCAAACACAAACAACAGCACATTGATCATTGTTCCCATAATGTCATATCCGATCTCTCTGCCTGAACGGAAAAGTTCCACAAATTTTACTTCCGGTTTCTGCTCAACAATCTCGCTTAAAGCCACTGATATGGCAACCGCCACATCCATGATGGCACCGAGTCCTGACAACAGGATCTCTGCATGGAAAATTTCATCCGGATTATCAATACTGCCCAGATATTCCATCGTCGAATAATCCAGTTCTTCCATATGCTGCATAACAAGATCAAATATCCCCATGATCATAAGCAGGACACATAGTGTTGTCAATAGTGCGGCAAAAGTTTTCTTGTGGATTCCATTTAATCCAACAAGCGTTACCACTGCGAAAAAAAGGATCAGTCTGCTACATACACTCAGAATTTCCGATGTGTCATCCGCCGTCCAGAAACCGATCACAAAAATCAGGATATTCAACATTGCTGTTATGATCGTCAAACCGCCCTGCCGTCCGGCAATCCCAAGGAGCAGAAGTGCAAGGAAGCCAAGCATAACAACCAGCATCGTATCCCGCTTTACTCCAATGATCGATGATCCCTTATAAAACACCCGGTCACCTTTATGGTATTTTTGGTCAACCATTTCTGTTGTTGTGTATTCATTGGCAATCCGGACTTCTTTTCCTTTGTCTTTTCCGTTTAGGATCTTACCATAAAGACTCTGCTTATATTTCGTTTCTTCTGTTCCACGTGTACTTTTGCTTTTCCCTTCTACAATTGTCACTACTTTTGTCACTTTCACGATCGGTGTCTGATACAGCCAGGCATCATTCATGACAAACAAAATTGCCAGCAGATACAACACACCTGCCACACAATAAAATCTTCCTTTTTGTTTTTTATCAAATATCTGCTAATCTTTTTCCCGTATTTCTTCATGATCTATCTTTTCTCTTCTTATTTTTTTATCTGCATATCCGCATCTGTGATCCTGCAATACAAAGTCTCATCATTTGGTTCTTTATATGTTTCAAAGGTTCCCTGAACGATAATTTCTGTTTCCTATTCCGGATAATCTTCATCCGACAATTCTTCCTCATTTTTCCGGACAAATTCCAGTCCCTGCGCGCAGCACGCCAGCGCATCTTTGATCACGCAAAAATGATAGGTATTCCCTGTCGCTTCATCCTTACTTATATAATAAATCCCGTCGATCCGGATTGTTTTTCCTTCATACTGCTCCGGTTCCACCATCATCTGGTAAACTGTCGCGTAGACTATATCACTGTTCATTTCTGTAAGATCATAATCTACATCTTCTGTCCCCGTATTTTCTGAAGTATCTGTACTTTCTTTTTTCTTGTCCTTTTCCTCTGTCTGTTCCTTCTGCTCTTCCGCTTTTGTCTGTTTCTCTAATACATCATTAACGGATTTCCCGTTATTCACTTTCTTTTTGCCGCTTACTTTTTCATGAATAAAACCTCCATTATCTATACTTATTAAAAAATGGTACACAAAAAGAAAGGTATGGTTTTTCATACCCATTCTGCTTTATAAAAAGTTTTATTCAATCATTTAATCTTACCTTTTGATGAACTAACGAAATCGACAAAATGATCCAGAACCCCGGCAAAATAACAGTTTCTGCGATAAAGATCACCGGACTGACAAAAAATCCTACTGCAGGTGTTGTTCCCAGATTCCGAAGGACCTGCTTTGCCTGATGAACGCAGGCACAGATCGGGCAATCCTTTCCCGTACAGTTATGGTCTTCCTCTCTGGCAACATAAAAAAGAGAAGCAAAGGTTACAAATATAAGAAAAATACATATAACCGCTGCCATACTTTTTTTCTTTCCTGTATCCATTTCCTTCTCCTTTCCCAGATTTCATCTGTTAATAAATTTTATCTATTCTTTCTTACTGCATTCACCGCAGATTCCGTAAAATACGGTACGATGCGGATCCATCTGAAAATCATGATGCTGCTGCATGTGCTGTTTTAAGCTTTCTACCTCATTGCACTGTAAATGGATCAGCTTTCCACATTTCTCACATTTACAATGATAGCAGTTTTCATGTTCTTCCCCATGATCTCCGATATATTCAAAACAGGCGCTGCTCGAACCGTCTACTACATACTTCGCGGCCAGACCTTCTTTCACCATCTTCTCCAGATGACGGTAAATGGTCGTGGTTCCGACGGAAATCCCTTTTTCCCTGAAAAAATCGCAGATTTCATTCACAGTAACATGTCTTCCCTGTACCGATTTCAGAAAGGTAAGTATTTCGGTCATTTGTTTTGTTTTATATGGTGCTTTTGCCATACTGACCTTCTCCCTTCAATTTGGAAATCGTTTTCATTTTATCACACTATTTTTATATGTCAATGAAATTTGAAAATGTTTTTCATTTCCAGGAAGACTACTATAACCGGCTGATCAAAGCTGAAACCGGAATGACCTATTCTGCTTATTTACAGAAAATACGTTTAGAGCAGTCTCTTTATCTTTTGCGGACTACTTCCAAAAGCGTCGAAGAAATTGCAGCAGATGTCGGGTATCATAATAAAGGTTTTTTTTATCAGCTTTTTCAAAAAAATATCAGATGACTCCTTGCGAATACCGCAGGCTGATACAAAAAAAATGTTGTTAACTTCCACTTGATTGCTATAAAAAAAGGTTATGCGATTCTTCTCTTCACCCTATCTTATAAATCGCACAACCTTTTTTCAATTATACTGGAATCACACGCCCAAGCTCCGCCGAAGTCCTGTGTGAAATGGAAATCACCGTCCGGTTTTCTGCCACTCGTTTCAACGCTGTCATCACCGCTTTTTCAGTATCTGCATCCAGATTCGCCGTGATCTCATCCAAAAGCAGAAGTTTCGGTTCTGTAACTGCCGCCCTTGCAATGGACAAAAGCTGCCACTGTCCCTGTGAAAACAACTCCGGTATGCACACAGTGTCATAGCCATCTTCCATCTCTTCGATCGTTTCTGCCAGACCGGTCAGTCCTGCAACCTTCCGCACCTGTTCTTCCGAAATCTCTTCATCATACAGGGTGATCTGATCCCGCACCGTTCCCGGAACCATATGGAAGATCTGCTCTACATATCCATACAGGCTTCGTCTCTCTTTTTCGGAAACCTTTGCCACCGGAACACCACCGATCAGAACCTTTCCCTGTTGTGGCTCATAAAGTCCGAGAAGCAGCTTCATGATCGTGCTTTTTCCTGCCCCTGTCCTTCCGGCTAATGTCACCTGTTCTCCTGTATTTACCTGAAAACTCATATGATCCAGTACTATATGCTCATCATATCCGAAGGTCACATCTTCAAATGTCACAAATGCATCTTCCTGCGATGCTTTTTCCTGCCCTTCTGATTTTTTCTTTTCTTCCAGTGTAAAAAATTCATTGATTCTGTGGATTCCCGCAATCGCAGACTGAATCGTCTGGATCTCCATACCAAGACTTTCTACAGGAGTGAAGATCTGGGAAATATAGTTCATGACTGCCACAGCCGTTCCTGCAGACATTCCGAAAAATACCAGTACCTTCTGATTCCCTGTTGCAGAAAACAGCATCACCACTGCGACAACTACTGCATTCAGGATCAGAACGATCGGTGAATAAATCGCATCATAAAAATTGGTCCGCTCCATTGCCTGGTAGCTCTCACCGATATACTGGTCGTACCGTTTTTCCATATATTTTTCTTTTTTCAGACAATGGATCATGCGGATATTGTGAAGCGTCTCCGGAACATGCCCAGATGCTCTTCCGACTGCCCGGCGGTTCTCGATCTGTGCGGTAAGCATATTTTTCTGCACATGTCTTGTATATGCAAATAATACCGGCAGTACAACCAGAAGCACTAACATCAATCCTTTATTCTGAAACCAGACTACTACAAGAATACTGATAATCTTGCAGGCATCTGCAAACATGCTGATAATTCCGGATGTGAACAGATTCTCTACGGTATCCACATCTCCTACAAACCTTGAAACCAGTGTTCCCGGTTCCTGACGATTGATCTCATCTGCAGTAAGATTCACAAATTTTCCCATCAGACTGCTGCGGAGTGCGTGGGTGATCTTCTGTCCGAATACAGTCAGCATCCCTTCCCGCGCCGCCTCTGCAAATCCGATAAGTGCAAGCAGCGCAAAGTACAGCACGATCATGGCAAAGGTCACTGCTTTTCCGGCTGTGATCGTGTCAATGATCTTTCCAAGGATCAGCGGCGGCAAAAGGTCTGTTACAATGGCTCCGATCACAGCTGCCAGAATTCCAAAAGAAAGGGTTTTCTGTCTTTTTACCGTCTGGAATATAATCGTTCTTACCTGATTACTCTGCTTCATCTGCCACGCCTCCTTCCTGTACTTCAAAAAGCTCTTTATACTCCGGTATCTTCTTCACCAGTTCCTCATGCGTACCTGTCACCGTTTTTCCATGCTCCATCCAGATCACCTGATCCATCTGTGGAAACAGATAGAGTCTGTGTGAAATCAAAAGCACAATTTGATCCTTTGTGATCTGCCTTAAATTCGCATAGATTTCCCTTTCCGTGCTTCTGTCGAGTGCTGAAAACGGATCATCCAGAATTATGACCGGTTTCTTGTGGCATAAGGTTCTGGCAAGTGCAAGCCGCTGCGCCTGTCCGCCCGAAAGACACACACCGCCGTTTCCTGCCAGTGTCTGGATTTTTTCCGGCATTTCTGCAACCTCCTGATCCAGACATACCGCTTTTAACAGTTCTTCCGCATTCACCTGATCGCCCATTAAGATATTATTTTCCAGTGTATCATTGAAAAGCTCCGGATCGTGTCCCAGATACCCAACTACATCTGCCAGTTTTTTCTGTGACAGATTCTGTAATTCTTCTCCCTGATACTGGACCTTCCCTTCATACGGATATTCACACAGAAATACTTTTCCAAGCGTGGATTTTCCGCACGCTACTGCACCGGTGATTCCGATGATCTGTCCAGGCTTTGCCGTAAAAGAAATATCATTCAGAATCTGTTTCCCATCTGGATATGCAAAGCTTAAATGCTGTACTTCCAGATTCCCCGTCTGGCTGATCTTTTCTTTCGATACCGGCTCCTCTTCTTCGCCGTTTTCCACATCCGTATGCATCAGTGGTTTGATCCGCCTCCAGGACACCTGTGCTTTATGGACCGCATTGAACAGCTTCGCTGCGCTGGAAGACTTCACAGACAGCTTGACAAAACAGGACAGGAAAGTGGTAAATGCCGCAATACTCCATGTCTTCCATCCGGTTCCAAGAACATTTCTCTGTCCGAAATATAAGATAAAAAGAACACCTGCCATCGAGATCACCCGGTAAACCGGTGGCATTGCCACATTCCAGATATTTGCTTTTACCGCTGATTTCTCATAAGCCTCCAGATTTTCTTCATAGGATTTTTTCCTTTCACTCTCACAGCCAAATACACGATAGGTGATCGCGTTCTTTGCCCGGTCAAGAGTTGCATCGCTTAAAATTCCTGCTTGTTTCTTATATGCCGCACCGGTACGCTGGATCATTTTTTTCATCTTCTCAGCAGTAACATAGGATATCGTTGGAAAGATCATGCACAGCAAAGCCAGGCGCCAGTCATAAAAAAGCAGCATCCCTGCATAGGATGCCAGTGCTACACCTGTATCAAAAATTTCCGTTGTAAATTTGCGCATTCCCTCCGCGCAGTCATCCACATCAAGGATTGCTTTCGTCATCACATCTCCTTCCCCTTCCTCACGGAGGCTCGGTCTGCTCTTCATGACCAGGCTCCGGTAAATGACCTGCTTCATCTTCCGGTTAACATTATTTGCAAATCTTCTGACGTAGAATCTTTTGATATATCTGGAAATCTGCACCACGACAATCGCTGCCACATAGCCGGTCACCAGGATCAGCATATCGGAAAAGTACGCCGTTCCCTTTAATATTTGTGCCAGAGTGCCTGTCATCTTTCCTTCAAACCACGGTCCGGCAAGAAGCCCCAGGTTGTAGATCATTCCCGATACTGCTACGATTAGAAGGACTTTCCACTCTGCCTTAAAGTATGAAAGAACCCGGTCTGCCTGAAATCCCTTTTTACGCATCTTTTTCCCCTTCTTCCTCTGCAAGCCTCTTTGCAATCTTCGTAAATCCGGTTCTTCTTTCTTCCTTTGACTTCCAGTACAGCTTATCAAGTGTCGCACAAAATGTTTCTTTTTCTGCTTCCGGAAGATCTTCCAGAAGCCAGTCATAAAAGACAGTCTCAATATGTGCCTTGGAATTCTTCAGACTTTCTGCCTGTTCTGTCGCATAAAGAAGCTGGCTTCTTTTATCCTCCGGATTTACTTCTCTGACCAGATAGCCCTTATGCTCCAGACTTGCCACACGCTTTGCCGCCGCTCCCTTATCAATCTTCAAGGTCTCACAGACCTTTTTCTGCGTGATCCCCGGATTATGTCTGACCAGGTGGATCACGTCAAATTCTGCGGTTCCAATCCCTTCTTCTTTCATTGTCTGCACCGTAAATTTGCTGACCTCACGGGCAATCTTTGTGATTCTTCTCTGCGTACTGTCCATAAAATATTTCCTCTCTCACTTTATACATATCGCTTCTGCCTACAGCGCTTCTCAGCCTGGAACGCCTGCAACATTCTTCATCTTCGTGCGAGTGCACATCTCCGGCGCGTAGTACATTTTATTTCACAGGAAGTTCCTTCTGAATTTCCTGTGAAACAAAATGGTTGTACCATCAACTAATCAGATGATAGTACAACCATTTTCCTATGTCAATATTTCAATTGTAATATTCGGACAAATACATACCGTTTCTGCTTCAAATTAACCGACAAGATTTCCCATGGTATCTGCCAGCACCTGCGCTCCTGCAAATACGTCTTCCCATGCCGTATCTTCATATGGTGAATGACTCACGCCTCCGATACTTGGCACAAAAATCATTCCCACATCACAGATATGTGCCATCGATAAGGTATCATGAAACGGACCACTCGGCATACGCATATATGTATATCCCCGCTTTTTGCATACATCTTCGATTGTGTCTACAATTGCTTCATTCATCAGCTCTGCCTTTGCATCTTTCAGACAGTTCTGGGTACTCTCTACATGAAATCTGTCCGAAATCTTCACTGCCGCTTCTTTTATTTCCCGGATTCCCCGTGCCCTGCGCTCCATATCCGTATCTCTGATATCGATCGTATAGTCTACTCTTCCCGGAATCGTATTGATTCCACCCGGATGTACTTTGAGTGTTCCTACGGTTGCCACAAACATATCTCCCAGACGGGATGCTATTTTTTCTACTTCTGCAATATAATTTGCAGCAGCCGTCATTGCATCTTTCCGCATATTCATCGGTGTACCGCCTGCATGGTTTGCCTCTCCTTCAAAGCTTCCTTCAATCCAGTATGGTCCTTTGATCCCGGTTACAATCCCGATCTGTCTGCTTTCCTGTTCCAGCACAATTCCCTGTTCAATATGAAGTTCAACAAATTTCTCATATTTATCTGCGTGTGCTGCCTCTTCCAGTTTTTCCGGATGATATCCACACTTTTTCATTGCCGCCTCTTCACTGATGCCCTCATTGTCTGTATATTCACTAAGCGGACGTTCCATTCCAAGACCGGCAATCGCCTTGCTTCCAACCATTCCCGCGTTAAATCTGGCACCTTCTTCATCTGTAAAGAGGATCACTTCAAACGGTCTCTTTAATTTTACATGATTTTCTTTCAGACACTGTGCCACTTCAATTCCTGCTATACTTCCAAGTAACCCGTCAAATTTTCCTCCATTTCGTACCGTATCAATGTGGGAACCTGTCGCAATCACACCACGCAGCTCCTTTTCGTTCCAGTTTTCCGGATACAGGCGTCCCATAAGATTTCCAGCCGCATCGATTTCTACATCCAGTCCTGCTTCCAGCATCATCTCTTTTGCCATCATCCGCGCTTTCGTCTCTTTTTCACCGAATGCCAGACGTGTATAACCGCCTGTCTCATCCCGGCTCATCTCATTGATCCGCTCGATTCTTTCCTTTAGACGTTCCTGATTAATCCGCATATCCATTTCTCCTTCCTGTAATTTTCATTCTGCTCTCACTCTCTTTTCTATCTTGATAGTACACCAAATAACTCTCAGAATCCACGATATTCTTACCAAAATTTTTCTTCCCGGTTCAAAAAATAACAGAAGCACCACACACAGATTACTCTCTGCATTGTGGTGCTCCTGCCTCTTCCTTTATTTAACCTTTTTCGATTTCTCTGGTTATTTTCTATTCGAATGACTGCTCTGTACGGTTGATGATCTCATCCTGAAGCGGTTTGCTTAAGTTACGGAAGAAATCACTGTATCCTGCAACACGCACGATCAGATCTCTGTAATCTTCCGGATGCTTCTGCGCTTCCTGCAGAGTCTTTCTGTCGATAACGTTGAACTGTACATGATGTCCATCCATTGCAAAGTAGCTGCGGATCAGACTTGCCATATTGTCAAGACCTTTCTCTCCTGCTACGACGTCCGGTGTGAACTTCTGATTCAGAAGTGTTCCTGCTGTAGCAAGATGATCCATCTTAGCACATGATTTGATAACAGCTGTCGGTCCATTTACATCTGCTGATTTCTCTGGTGAAATACCTTCTGAAACCGGGATATGTGCTTTACGTCCGTTAGCTGTTGCTCCAATTACATCTCCGAAATAAACATGGCAGGTTGTAGGAAGCATATCGACTCCGTATTTTCCGCCTCTCATAGTCGGACGTCCTGTGATCAGGTCATGATACAGATAGAATACATCCTGCATCAGATCATCTGCGTAGTCATCATCGTTACCATACTTTGGTGTCTTGTCATGAACCATACGGTAGATTGCATCGTATCCTTCAAAGTTGTGATCCATTGCTTCGATCAGTTCTTCCATTGTAAAGTTCTTCTTGTCAAATACATTGTATTTAACAGCTGCGATACAGTCTGTAACAGTTCCAATACCAACACCCTGGATGTAGTTGGTGTTATATCTTGCTCCACCTGCATTGTAGTCTTTTGCATTGCTGATGCAGTCGTTTGTTACAACGGAAAGACATGGTGCCGGCATATTTTCTGCATATAATCTCTCAATTACATTGTTTCCACGGATCTTGATATCGATGAAATGCTTCATCTGTTTCTTGAATGCATCCCAGAGCTCATCAAATGTCTTGAAGTCTTTTGCATATCCAAGCTTCAGTCCAAGCTGTTTGCCTGACATTGCATCATATCCATTGTAAAGAGTCAGCTGGAAGATCTTCGGAATATTCATATAACCGGTCAGGATATATGCTTCACTTCCCCATGCACCTGTCTCTACACAGCCTGAAGATCCACCACGGCGGGCATCCTCCAGAGTCTTTCCTGCATTAACAAGCTCCATGATCTGTGCTTCTGTATTGTAGAATGCTGGCTGTCCCCATCCTTTTCTTGAAATATCGCATGCTCTCTTGAGGAAACGTGCCGGTGTCTTCTTGCTGATGGTTACATTGGAGTTCGGCTGTACAAGCTTCATCTCATCCATACAGTCAAGGATCAGATAGCTGACCGCATTAACACCATCTTTGCCATCCGGTGTAACTCCACCTGTGTTGATATTTGCAAAGTCTACATAAGTAGCACTTTCTTTTAAGGTAATACCTACTTTAACCGGTGCCGGCTGGTTGTAGAATTTGATCCATAAGCATTCCAGCAGTTCTTTTGCTTTCTCGTCATCAAGGATTCCTGCTTCTGTATCTGCTTCATAGTAAGAGATCAGATGCTGGTCCAGACGTCCCGGGCTGAATGCATCCCATGGGTTCAGTTCTGTTGTAACTGCAAGATGTGTGAACCAGTATAACTGGATTGCCTGCCAGAAGGTCTGCGGTTTGTGAGCCGGTACAACTTCCAGGTTGGCTGCGATCTGCTCTAATTCTTTCTTACGTGTAGGATCTGCTTCTTTTTCTGCCATTTCAAGGGCAAGCTTGTGATATCTTTCTCCAAGAATGATAACCGCATCACATGCAATATCCATTGCTTTAAGTTCTTCAAGCTTATCGGTAGCTTCCGGATCATTCATGAAATCCAGTGCATCCATTGTCTTTTTGATTTTTTCTTTGTACTCCTGATATCCGACTTTGAAGTTCTGTTCGCCACCACATGTATGTCCAGGTCCTCTCTGTTCCATGAACTCTGTGAACATACCTGCTGAATAACAGTCATTCCATTCCGGAGTCATAGCTGCAAGGATCTTCTCTCTCATGCTTCGTCCTGACCAGTAAGGAATGATCTCCTTCTCCTGGATCTCACGGTCTTCTTCTGTTGTATGGAAAGATACAAGGTCACGTTCACTCATGACTACCATATCTTCTTTGCTGTGACAGCAAAGTTCCGGGAATGTAGGCGAAGCCTGTGGGTCTTTTCCTTTTTCACCGACGATCAGTTCACCGTCTCCCAGATAAAGTGTCTTCTTTGAAAAATATTCCTTTAATACCATGGCTCTCATAACCGGAATCGAATATTTCCCATCATTTTTTCTGTAAAAATCTGTCTCGATTCTTGCTCTTTCGAGATCGATATGAACCGGTGTTGTAACACTCAGTTCTCTCAGCTTCTGAATTCTTTCATTCATGCCTCTTGCCATTTTCTTATCCTCCTATTTTTGTGTTGGTATACCCCGCATCCTGAAAAAGCTTTACAAAACTTTCCATCTCTTCTTTTTCCGGTGCGTGTAAATCAGTTCCTTTGTATTCCATATCCAGCTTTGGATACTTACTGCTTCCTGTATTGTGGTAAGGCAGCAGATTGACCTGAGCCGGATGAATGCCGTGTTCCTTCAGAAAATGAATGGTGTCTTCCATGTTCTGCACATTACCGTTCACTTCCTTGACCGTAGGGATACGGATGTAGAGCCTTGCCCCTGCGTCCGAAAGCTTCACCAGGTTATCCAGGATCAGCTTATTGTCAACTCCAATATACTTTTTATGTAACTCCGGATCCATCACTTTTACGTCATATAAAAACGTATCTACATACGGTAAAATTGCTTCAAATTTATCATACGAAACATATCCGCAGGTGTCAATGGTAAGCGAAATTTCTTCTTTTTTAAGTGCCTTTGCGATCTGTAAAATATAATCGGTTGACATCGCCATCACTTCCCCTCCGGAAAGTGTAACTCCGCCACCGGACTGTTCATAAAACATCCGGTCTTTCATCAGTTCTTTTACCAGTTCCTTTACCGGATACTCCTGCCCTACGATCTCCCGAATGCCCTGTGGGCAGAAATTATCGCATTTTCCGCAAAGCCGGCATTTTTCTTTGTCAAGCTCCGGCTTTCCATCTACCATCGTGATGGCACCGTTCGGACAGACCTTCGCACAGGTTCCACATCCGACGCATTTTTCTTTATCACACTGAAGTTCTCTCTCAAAACGCTGTGTCTCAGGGTTGTGACACCACTCGCACTTTAATGGACATCCTTTAAAAAATACAGTAGTACGGATTCCATCTCCGTCATGGATCGAATACTTCTGAATATTCGTTACTAAATTCATGGTAGCTCTCCTTCTTGTCATTTTGCTTCTTTAGACTAACGTTTGTACCATAGTCTAAAGATACCAAAAAAACAAAAAATTGTCAATCCTTTGGCAAACTTCTTCTGAAATATTTTTAATAGCAACTTGCGACATCTGGCATATAAATTTCTTTAAATAAACTACAAAACCCGGATCTTTAGCCGATCCGGGAATTTTTCTTTATTGTACATTCTTCAAAATCACACACTGATTGCCTCTGGAACGAAAAGCAGATTCAAACTGTGCTCTGTCATAGCTCACAATCCCTTCTATCGGGTCTGCAACAGTCACACTGTCTGCACTGTAGCCGATCAGTACTACACAATGATCATTCATTGCCCATCCGACCTCTCTTCCATCTTCTGTACTCCAGCTTTCCATTGTCTGACGTTCTTCCATACCAATCGTTCCCCAGACAACCACGGGGGTTCCTTCACTTACAAAACGATACAGCTGTTCCGGTTCTGATCCAGTCTCGTCCTCTGCTTTCATTGCATTTCCATTATCTGCAAGATAGCCATCTGCTGCCGTCACGATTGCTCCTGCCCCACAGCTTAATCCATCCGTCTCTGACTGTGGATTTCCTATAAAATAATTGTAAATATCATTTCCATATAAAGTTCCATCGTCTCCGTAATAAGTGTTGGTCCATCCAACTGTCGGTAAATATTCGAGTGCCATTGTCATCTTATCCGCAGAATATCCATAATAATTCAGAACCATCGTAAGAGATGTGATCTCACATCCGGTAGGAAGCTCCGGCATCTGACCTGCAAATTCAAAATCAGAAATACAGCTGCTTTCCGGAAGTGGTGTTTCTTTTACTGTTTCCACAGTTTTTATCTTCTGTGTCTTTGCTGTCGTTTTCTCCACTGCTGTAACAGACTGTCTTGCTCCTTTGATCTGTTCCAATTTTGCTTCTATATATGTAGTATCTTTTAATGTAAATCCTACGATAACGGCGCCAACGAGTATCCCTGCTGCCACTGCGATCCATTTTGCTGCACTTCGAATCTGCATTCTTACCTCCGCTTCTTAACACTTCTGTAACAATTCCGTCATATATACTACAACTTTTTTCGTGTTTCGTCAAATCGGTGCAGGGAGTTTTCATAAATATTTCATAAATGAGGTTTAGCATCACGAGTGATTCCAGATAGAAGGACTACCTGCGCAATGAGTGCAGATCCGATAAAAATTAATCTGTCCTGCTGTTTTTTATCAATCGAATGAAATCCTGGCAAATACTATGCCATATATTTCTTCTTCAGTTCTTCCACCTTCGCGGTATAAGCCTCCTGCTGCTTTTTCTGCATGATCTCACTCTTAATCTGCTCTTTTACATCATCAAGCTTCGCATCTTCGGCTTCTTTCTTATCTTCCACTTTGATCAGATGGTATCCAAACTGTGTCTTGACCGGTCCAACCACATGTCCGATTTCTGCTGCAAATGCGGCATCTTCGAATTCTTTGACCATCTGTCCTTTTCCGAATTCACCAAGATCTCCACCGTTTGCTCCTGACGGGCAGGTAGAAGATTCTTTTGCAACATCCTCAAATGCTTTCCCACCACTTACGATGGATTCAAGAAGTTCGTTACATTTTTCTTCGGAATCAACCAGAATATGTTTTGCATGAACAGATGCTCCTTTTGCAAATCTTGCTTTGTTTGCTTCAAAATATTCACTGATCTCTTCATCTGAAATTGTGATTCGCTCAAAGATCTTGCCAATCGCCATCTGTGCAAGGATATCTTTTCTTGCATTTTCCAGAATTGCTTTGAATTTTTCTGTCTCGTCTAATTTTTCTTCTTCACCATATTTTGCAAGTGCATACACTGCAATCAGCTGATCGACACACTGTTTGCGGAAATCCGGATGGGATGCGTATACCTGCTGTTCTCTCGGAAGGCTTGCGATAAATGCCTCTACCTCTGCTGATGTAATTTCATGTCCGCAGATTACTGCTTCAACTGTTTTTTCCATAATTTCTTTGTACTCCTTTTTTCTCGTAATGTTTCAATTGTATCATTTCATGTAGTGTTGGTCAAAGTGTAAATGATTTTACTTTCTTCTGTAAAGAAATTTTTTCAAAAAAACCCCGGCGCATTCCCACGCCGGAGTCTTCTCTCATCTGTCTGCTAATTAAATCAGCTTCTCCACATCTTCCACAATCTGCTCTACGGTAAGATGATTCGCTTTCATCACCTCCCCTGCATCATAGCGATCCAGGAATTCTTTTTTCAGTCCAAAGTTCAGAACCTTCATCTCACTGTCGCCATAGAATCTGGCGATCTTTTCACCAAATCCGCCGTCCAGGATTCCATCTTCCAGCGTGATCACAACATCATGATCTTTCTTCAGGCTCTCCAGAAGCTCTGCATCTACACCGGTGATGTAATACGGATTGATCACAGTTGGCTTTGTACCAAATTTTGCTTCCATTGCATCTGCTGCTTCTTTTCCAAGTCCATAGAAGGTTCCAAGTCCGATCACAGCGACTTTCTTACCTTCCTGTGTTACCTCGTACTTATTAAGCTTTGAGAAATCTCTGGTAACTTCTTTTCCGTCAGATACAACGGCTCCGCCCGGAAGCCGGATCGCTACCGGATATTCATTCTGCTCCACGCTCCATTCAAGCATGGCAAGGTATTCTTCCTTTGTTGTCGGTGCAAGATATATCAGGTTCGGGATATTTGCCATCATCGGGATATCGTAGAGTCCCAGATGAGTGACATCATTCATCCCGTACACAGATCCCCAGAACGTTACGATTGTCGCCGGGCTGTTGTTGATACACAGATCCTGTGCGATCTGGTCATAGGTTCTCTGCACAAAGGTACTGTAGACACCATAGACCGGTTTTCCGCCATTTGCCGCAATACCGGAAGCCAGTGCGACTGCGGTCTCTTCTGCGATTCCCACATCCACAAACTGCTTGCCTGCTTCTTTTCTCTTATCCTCGGTAAATCCAAAAACCGTCGGTGTTCCGGATGTAATTGCCACAACAGCCGGATCTTCCTTCATTTTCTTCAGAAGGTATTCTGCTGTAATATCAGAGAAATCTTCTTCCTCCGGCACGTAAAGCGGCTCTCCTGTCTCGATCTTGAACGGTCCGCTGAAATGCCACTGCTCTTTATGCTCTTCCGCCGGTGCATATCCTTTTCCTTTTAAGGTATTGATATGAACCACAACCGGCTTTTTACTGTCTTTTACCTTTTCAAATGCAGCAATCAGGTCTGCCACATCATTTCCATGGTCCACATAGCAGTAATCCAGTCCCATTGCTCTGAATAAATTGCACTCTGCCTGTCCGTTTGTCTCGCGCAGCAGCTTCAGATTGCTGTAAAGTCCGCCGTGATTTTCTGCAATAGACATGTCATTATCATTGACCACGATGATCAGGTTGCCGTCCAGCTCTGCTGCGTAATCCAGACCTTCCAGTGCCTCGCCGCCACTCAAAGAACCGTCACCGATCACGGCGATCACATTGCCCTCTTCACCTTTCAGATCACGGGCTTTTGCAAGACCACATGCAAGGCTGACCGAAGTGGAAGTATGTCCCACTGTAAAATGGTCATGCGCACTCTCATTTGGGTTGCTGTAACCGGACACATCATCGTAATGTTCTTCAAAAAGATAAGCGTCCTTTCTTCCGGTCAGCATCTTATGCGGATAGGTCTGATGAGATACATCGTAGACGATTTTATCCTTCGGGGATTCAAATACATAGTGCATGGCGATCGTTGCTTCCACCATACCAAAGTTCGGTCCAAAGTGTCCGCCGTGGATGCTGGCTCTCTTAAGAAGTGCCTGACGCATTTCCTCTGCCATTGCTGTCATTTCTTCTGTGGTTAATTTCTTCACATCTTCAGGTCCGTTAATCTTTTCAATATACATAAGTCTACTTACACTCCTTCTTTTCTTCATCCCAGCTCAGTACACCGGTTTCCACCGCCTTCTGATAGCGGGAAATTTTATATTTCAGACGGTTCATCGTCACCTCAAGCTGTACTCTCTGCTCCTCCAGCTTATCCAGCTGTTCCTGCAGAAGCTGCTCTCTTGCCGCAAAGGTAGAATCCCCTATCTGACAAAGCTTTACATATTCAATCAGGGCTTCGATTGGAACCCCTGCACTCCGCATACAGATCGTATGCTCGATCCATCCAAAGTCCGATTCCTGATAATCACGGATTCCTCCTGCGGTACGTGCGACCGGAGGTATCAGTCCGATCCTCTCATAATACCGAAGCGTATCCTGTGAAATATCGAATTTCTCACTTACTTCTTTGATTGTCATCCAATAACCTCCTCTCTGAAACGCTATACTGACTATAGCACCTGAAGTTCACTCCAAGTCAAGGACTTTCTGAAAATTTCCCGAAAAATGTAATATTATATTCCAGACAGGATTCTTTCTGCAAAAGATATTTTCAGCCTGTACCTTTTCTTCCGACTTCATGTTATACTTCATTTAGGTATGTATTTTTAGATTTTTTCATTGGAGGTTTATTAACATGTCAAACGAAAGTACAAAAACCAATCAGATTACCGAAGGAGTTATCTGGAAGCAATTATTGATTTTTTTCTTTCCTATTGTAGTTGGAACTCTGTTCCAGCAGCTTTATAACACCGTAGATGCTGTCATCGTCGGTCGTTTTGTCGGAAAGGGCGCACTTGCCGCAGTCGGGGGATCTTCTGCCGTTCTTTCCAATCTGATCATCGGATGTTTTACGGGACTTGCAAGCGGTGCATCTGTAATTGTTTCCCAGTTTTATGGTGCAAAGGATGAGCGGAATCTGCAAAAGAGTCTGCATACCGCTTATGCTTTTTCCGTTATCCTCAGTATTGTATTTACAATACTCGGATGGGCCTTAACACCATTTCTTTTAAAGCTCATCGATACACCTGCAGATACACTTGCGGATTCTATTCTTTATCTGCGGATTTACTTTTTAGGTATCTTCGGTACCTTGATCTTTAATATAGGCTCAGCCATCATGCGCTCCATCGGTGATTCCCGCAGACCACTATATTACCTGATCATCTGTTGTTTTCTAAACATCATCCTCGATCTGGTACTAGTAATCGTATTTGATATGGGAATTGTCGGAGCCGCTATCGCGACCATTATTTCACAGGCAGTAAGTGCAATCCTTGTCACCAATGCACTGATGAAAAAATATGATGACTGCAAGCTTTATCTGAGCAAACTGCACATAGACCTTTTGAAGCTGCGTCTGGAATTCCGCATCGGTATTCCAAGTGCACTGCAGGCATTTATGTACAGTATTACCAATATCATTATTCAGGCAGCGATCAATGGTTTCGGAACCGATACTGCCGCTGCATGGGCTTCTTTTGGTAAACTGGATGCGCTTTTCTGGACAGTCAACGGAGCATTCGGAATTGCGATCACAACCTTTGCCGGTCAGAATTACGGAGCAGGAAAAAAAGACCGCATTTTCAAAAGTGTCCGTATCTGCCTTGCAATGGCAGTGGCTGTATGCGGAGGGATCGTTCTGTTTTTAGCCATCTTCTGCCGCCCACTGTTCTCAATTTTTACGACAGATCAAAATGTGATCAATATCGGTATTGATATGCTGCGTTTTATGGCACCGTGCTACACTATTTATGTATTTATTGAAGTTCTCTCCGGTGCACTTCGCGGAACCGGCGATGTCCTGCTGCCGACACTGATCACACTTGGCGGCGTATGTCTGATCCGTATTCCGTGGATTATGTTTGTCTTACCGGCACACCATACCACAACCTGTGTAATGCTTAGTTATCCGATTTCCTGGATCACTACCACAGCTTTGATCATACCGTACTATTTATATAGAAAAAAACATGCTTACGATTAAGGAGAATTGAACATGGCCAAATCCGAATCTACCAAATACCGGCTCGCCGAAGCAATGAAAACCTGCATGAAGACCACTTCTGTCGATGATATCACCATCCGCCAGATTGTGGAAGTCTGCGGCGTCACACGCCAGACCTTTTACCGCAATTTTCTTGATAAATATGATCTGATCAACTGGTATTTTGACAAACTTCTTCTTAAATCATTTGAACATATGGGCGAAGGTACCACTGTTTATGACGGACTGGTCAAAAAATTTGAATATTTAAAGGAAGAGCACCTGTTTTTCGCTGCAGCATTCCGCTCTGACGATCAGAACTCTTTAAAAGAACATGATTTTGAACTGATTCTGGAATTCTATTCAAACCTTATTTTCCAGAAAACCGGAAGACGCCCGGATGCAGAAACTTCATTTCTTTTAGAGATGTACTGCCGTGGCTCGATTTACATGACTGTCAAATGGCTGCTTGGCGGAATGAATTTTCCGCCTGCGCAGCTTGCAAAACAACTGGTACTTGGCATGCCGGAAAAACTTGTGCAACTCTTCACTAATTTGCATATTTTGTCTTAAGCTTTTGTATAAATGTTACACTTTTCATATTCTGTAACTTTTTTTACCGCCTTCTTATTGTTAAAATAGTATCAGAAACAAGTGGTTTTACCATAAACGAAAAGGAGATATGTATCATGGCAAACAGAATTATGTTAAATCAGACATCTTATCACGGAGCAGGTGCAATCGCAGAGATTGCAACAGAAGCAAAAGCTCACGGTTTCAAAAAAGCTCTTGTATGTTCTGACCCGGATCTGATCAAATTCAATGTTACTTCCAAAGTAACAGATATCTTAGACAAAGAAGGACTTGCTTACGAAATCTACTCTGATATCAAAGCAAACCCGACTATCGAGAACGTACAGCACGGTGTACAGGCTTTCAAAAATTCAGGTGCTGATTACATCATCGCAATCGGTGGCGGATCTTCTATGGATACTTCCAAAGCAATCGGTATCATCATCGCAAACCCGGAATTTGAAGATGTAAGAAGCCTGGAAGGTGTAGCTCCGACAAAGAAACCTTGCGTTCCGATCATTGCCGTTCCGACAACAGCCGGTACTGCTGCAGAAGTTACGATCAACTATGTAGTAACAGATGTAGAAAAGAAACGTAAATTCGTCTGTGTAGACCCACATGATATGCCGATCATCGCTGTTGTAGACCCGGAAATGATGTCCTCTATGCCAAAAGGACTGACCGCTTCAACCGGTATGGATGCATTAACTCATGCGATCGAAGGCTACACCACAAAAGCCGCATGGGAAATGACAGATATGTTCCACTTAAAAGCAATCGAGATTATCTCCAAATCTCTCCGCGGTGCTGTTGAAAACACCAAAGAAGGAAGAGAAGGAATGGCTCTTGGACAGTACATCGCCGGAATGGGCTTCTCAAACGTAGGTCTTGGAATCGCTCACTCAATGGCTCATACCCTTGGAGCAGTCTATGACACACCACACGGTGTTGCATGTGCAATGATGCTTCCGATCGTAATGGAATACAACGCAGACTGCACCGGAGAAAAATACCGTGAAATCGCCCGCGCAATGGGAGTGAAAGATGTTGATAACATGTCTCAGGAAGAATACAGAAAAGCAGCTGTAGACGCAGTCCGCAAACTCTCCGAAGACGTAGGAATCCCATCCAAACTCGAAGCCCTCAAAGAAGAAGATCTCCAGTTCCTCGCAGAATCCGCCCACGCCGACGCCTGCGCACCTGGAAATCCAAAAGACGCATCCGTAGAAGACCTCAAAGATCTCTTCAGAAAACTGATGTAAAGAACAAAATATACATAGTCTGGTAATAAAGCAAAATAATATTCACATCCTATAAATTGATATTCCACTTGCTTTGCTTACCAACAAAGTAGAAAAAGCAACCCCCACAAATTCCGCTAAAAGCGAAATTTGTGGGGGTGAACTTTTTCTCCCCGTATCTTAGTTGATGCAACCCACTTGAGGTATCAGCGCCCGAATCGCCATACATCTTGTTTGGATGCATTGAGGGAGCTGATGCAATTCTTAAGGTTGTGGAAATTTGTGTTATTCCGTGAAATCCATCTGTCTGAGCGCGCCGCGCGAGTTATGGATTTCACGGAATGCCCTTAACAAATTTACAGAACCTCAAGAACTGCCCGCGCACCGAACCGCATCCAAACAAGATGTATGGCGATTCGGGCGCGTCCCTCAAACCAATCCCCCATCAAATAAAATACTCTATCGTCTTTTCTTCCGACAACTTCGTCTTCTCATTAAACAAAAGCACTGCTTCCCGCCCTTCTTCCGGTCCAAAAGAATACAGTTCCAGAACTTCCCGGTTAAACATCTCCTCCGGTACGATCCGGTTATACCGGTCCGGCTTGTCCGTCACAAGTACAACCTCCTTTTCCTCAAAAGGCTCTTCCCTGTAATACGGATCAAACATATAAACTATTCCATTTTCTGCCCCGGTAAGAAGCACATAATGCCACTCATCCAGAAAAAGCCTTACAACAACTGCACCACCACGATGCAGCGCATCATTGATATAACTGGTATCACCCAGATAGACATTTTCCCCATGAAGATATTTTGCAGAGATTGCAAGTTGTCCCGTCTTCCCAAATCCATTCAGCCAGTTGCTAAGAAACATCATTGCCGCACAGGAAGTGCCACTTTTTCCGGCAACTCCCTCCGCACTGTAGCAATCCAGGCAATAAAGCATGATATTTCTCAGAATTTCCGGCGGGATTTCCTCCCTTGGAAATAAATAGCTGATCGCATTCTGCATGGACGTCGGTCCACAATCATAATCCGAAAACTGATAATGCAGTGGATTTTTCAAGGTTATTCCTCCGTTCCTTTTACCAGGAATTCTGTGTCTACAAGATTCCAGATCTCATCCCGTCCCTGCTTTGTCTCTGCAGAGAAAGGAATCACAACGGTTCCCGGAAGCAGCTTCAGTCCGGTCTTAATTGCCTTTACCTGCTTCTGTACCTGACTTCTCTTCAGCTTATCAAGCTTTGTCGCGATAATGATCGGATTGAATCCCTGATCTACGATCCAGTCATACATCATCTTATCATTCGCAGATGGATCATGACGGATATCGATCAGAAGGAAGACGGCTCGCAGCTGTTTAGAGCCATGAAGATAACGCTCGATCAGTTTTCCCCACTGTGCCTTCTCCTGCTCGGAAACCTTTGCATAACCATATCCCGGAAGGTCAACCAGATACATTTCTTCGTTGATATTGTAAAAGTTGATGGTCTGTGTTTTTCCAGGTTTTGCCGAAGTTCTGGCAAGCGCCTTCCGGTTCATCAGTGCATTGATCAGAGAGGATTTGCCGACATTGGATTTTCCGGCAAATGCAATCTCCGGCAGGGTGTGATCCGGCAGTTTACTTGTAATTCCACATACTGTTTCCAGATTTACATTCTTAATTACCATCGTTTTTCCTCCGTGTGCGCACAAGCGCGATCTTCAGAACCTCTTCCATCTGCGATACCGGAATAATCTCCAGTCCCTTCGTAATCTCAGAAGAAAGTTCATCCACATCTTTTTTGTTCTCCTTCGGTACAAGTACCGTCCTGATTCCGGCATTCTTTGCCGCCAGAAGCTTCTCTTTCAGTCCTCCGATCGGAAGTACTCTTCCCCGCAGCGTAATCTCACCCGTCATGGCAAGATCGGCACGCACTTTTTTGTCTGTGATTGCAGAAAGCATTGCAGTCGCCATCGTAATACCAGCTGAAGGTCCATCTTTCGGAACTGCCCCTTCCGGAATATGGATATGGATATCATGTTTTTCAAAGAAATCTTCAGCAACCTTATATTTACTGCTGATCGACCGGATATAACTGATTCCTGCCTGTGCGGACTCTTTCATCACATCGCCAAGCTGTCCCGTCAGAATGATCTCGCCCTTTCCTGGCATTACATTCACTTCAATCTGCAGGGTGTCTCCTCCTACACTGGTCCATGCAAGTCCACGGACGATTCCTACTTCATCCTCTGCATTTGCCATCTGATAGGTGTACTTTTCCTTTCCAAGATACTTTTCAATATTCCGCTCTGTTACCTGAACTCTCTTTTTATCATGTTCATAGATCTCTCTGGCAGCTTTCCTGCAGATATTACCGATTTCACGCTCCATCTGACGCACACCGGCTTCCTTGGTGTAGTTCTGCGCAATTTTCCAGATCACACCCTTGCTGATCGTAAGCTGTTCTTTTGTAAGTCCATGTCTTTCCAACTGCTTTGGAATCAAATGTTCTGTCGCAATATGCAGCTTTTCATTCTCCGTATAACTGCTGACCTCAATTACTTCCATACGGTCAAGAAGTGGCCGGGGGATCGTCTGCAGCGAGTTAGCCGTCGTCACAAATGTCACCTCAGACAGATCGACCGGGACTTCCAGATAATGATCACGGAAACGGTTGTTCTGTTCACTGTCCAGCACCTCCAGAAGCGCAGAAAAAGTATCTCCCTTATAGTCTGTGCTGACTTTATCAATCTCATCCAGAAGGAGCAACGGGTTCTTTACCCCGGCGCTCTTAATACCGTTTGCAATCCGTCCCGGCATTGCACCAACATAAGTTTTTCTGTGTCCACGGATTTCAGCCTCATCACGGACACCGCCAAGAGAAATTCTCACATACGGTTTTTTCAATGCTTTTGCAAGTGATCTTGCAATAGATGTCTTTCCAGTTCCCGGAGGACCTACCAGACACAGGATCGGGCTGTCACCCTTTTTCGTAAGAGCACGTACTGCCAGAAATTCCAGCACACGTTCTTTAACCTCTTCCAGTCCGTAATGTTCTGCTTCCAGAAGCTCTTTCGCATATGCAATGTCTGTGAAATCCTCAGCCCGCTTATTCCATGGCATTTCCAGCATGGTTTCGATATATGTACGGATCACACCCGCTTCTGCCGGACTCTGCATGGAATTTTTAAATCTGCCGATCTCTTTTTTCAGCTTTTCTTTTACCTCATCCGGTGCATCCAGCGCTTCTGCCTTCTGTGTAAATTCCTCCGCATCGGAAATTGTAGTATCCTCACCAAGCTCTTCACGGATCAGCTTCAACTGTTCGCGCAGGATATATTCTCTCTGATGCTTATCCACACGCTCTTTCACCTTCATCTGAATCTCATCGCGGATGTTCATGATCTGCATCTCATTGACCAGCTTAAAGGAAATAAGCTCGTAACGTCTGTCAAAATCAAGTTCTTCCAGGATTTCCTGCAATTCCCGGTAATCCAGAGGCATATTCGCTGCCACCTGATTCACCATCTTTTTCAGATCCGTGATCTCTTTGATCTGGTTTACCATATCTTTTGTGATCTTCGGCATTCTCGCCGCATAATCCAGATACAGATCCCTAAGTCCCCGCATCATCGCTTCCCGGTTGATCTCGCCTGCAATATCCGGATCACTCTCTTCCGGGATCGTGATATTTGCCCGAAGATACGGATCGTTAAATTCCATTGTATTTAAAACCGCTCTCTCTTCTGCTGATACAAGCACCCGCAGAATCTGCTTTGGCAGTTTGATGATCTGTTTTACTGTCGCAACTGTTCCCACACGGTAGAGATCCGCTTCTCCCGGATTTTCCACTTCCACATCTTTCTGTGTCAGCAAAAAAATCTTCTGGTCGCTTGCCATCGCTTCCTGAACTGCTTCAATCGAGCGTTCCCGGCTGATATCAAAATGTGCCACCATCTCCGGCAGAATTGTCATTCCCCGCAGGGCAACCATTGGCAGACTTTCTGTTCTGTTCATATAGTTTTTTCTCCTGTTAAATAAAAATGGATGCTTCTGGCCTTAACCGTCAGCACCCATTTCCATACGTCTGATTTTCTTATGCACTTTCCGGTCTTGCTTCGATCTTTTCTGTACTCGGTGCTTTCTCCCCAAGTACTGCCTCTTTTGTCACAAGACAGTATTTCAGATTCTCATCAGACGGTGCTTTATACATGATATCCATCATTACATTTTCCATGATCGCACGGAGTCCTCTGGCTCCTGTCTTACGCTTCAGGGAAGTCTCAGCAATCGCCTCCAGCGCCTCTTTGTCGAATTCCAGTTCCACATCATCCAGCTCCAGAAGCTTCTGGTACTGTTTTACGATCGCATTCTTTGGTTCTGTCAGAATGCGGATCAGATCTTCTTTATCCAGAAGTTCCAGGGATACAGTTACCGGCACACGTCCTACAAGTTCCGGGATCAGTCCGAACTTCACAAGATCCTGTGGAAGGATCTGCTGCAGAAGCCGGTCGATATCTTCCTCATGCCGCTGCGCGATCTGTGCCTCGAATCCAATGGATTTCTTATCTATTCTGTTCTCTATAATCTTATCTATTCCCTCAAACGCTCCACCGCAGATAAATAAAATATTGGTGGTATCGATCTGAATCATCTCCTGCTGCGGATGCTTACGTCCACCCTGTGGCGGCACATTTGCGATTGTACCTTCCAGGATCTTCAGAAGTGCCTGCTGAACACCTTCTCCTGATACATCACGGGTAATCGACGGATTCTCAGATTTTCTTGTGATCTTGTCAATCTCGTCAATATAAATAATTCCGTGCTCTGCACGTTCAATATCACCATCTGCGGCCTGAATGATCTTAAGAAGAATATTCTCTACATCTTCTCCGACATATCCTGCTTCTGTAAGCGCAGTTGCATCTGCAATTGCAAACGGTACATTCAGGATTTTTGCGAGAGACTGTGCCAGAAAAGTCTTACCGCATCCTGTCGGTCCTACCATCAGGATATTACTCTTCTGAAGCTCCACGCCCAGATCTTTTTCTGCCATAATACGCTTATAGTGATTATATACCGCAACAGAAAGTACTTTCTTCGCTTCGTCCTGTCCGATCACATAATCATCCAGAAATGCCTTGATTTCTTCCGGTTTCAGAAGATTGATATCATCATATGCATTTTCTTCTTCATAACCAAGTTCGTCTTCAATGATCTCAGTGCATACATCCACGCACTGGTCGCAGATAAACACCCCGTTTGGTCCGGCGATCATCTTGCGTACCTGACTTTGTGGTTTATTGCAAAAAGAACATCTTACGATTTCTTCATATTTTCCTGCCATATTCTTACCTCGCACTTTTTTACACGTAAAGGGAATGTCCCAATAAGGACATTCCCTTTTCCCGTTAACGGCTTGTAATAACCTTATCAATCAATCCATATGCCAAAGCTTCTTCGGCAGTCTTCCAGTTATCTCTTTCCGTATCTGCACAAATTGTCTCATAACTCTGACCTGTATTTGCAGCCATCAATCTGTTCATTCTTTCTCTGATCTTCAGAATATGCTGTGCATTGATCTCAATCTCGGTTGCCTGACCCTGTGCACCGCCTGAAGGCTGGTGAATCATGATCTCTGCATTCGGAAGGGCATATCTCTTTCCCTTTGCTCCGCCTGCGAGAAGGAAAGCTCCCATACTTGCAGCCATTCCCATACACATCGTAGAGACGTCACATTTGATGTAATTCATAGTGTCGTAGATCGACATACCTGCTGAAATCGATCCGCCAGGACTGTTAATATAAAACTGGATATCCTTTTCCGGATCTTCCGCTTCCAGAAACAGCAGCTGCGCTACGATCAGGCTCGCTGATGCATCATTCACTTCGGTATCCAGAAAAATGATTCTGTCTTTTAATAGTCTTGAATAAATGTCGTAAGAGCGTTCTCCACGGCTTGTCTGTTCAACGACATAAGGTACTAAACTACTCATGTAACACTCCTCCTGCTATATTAAAGTATGAAACAGATACTTATTTTTCTACGGCATTGTCAACTACAAATGTAATTGCTTCCTGAACTGCCATATCCTGCTTCATCTGTTCTTTTTCTTTGTCGCCCATAAAGCTCTTAAGCTTGTCAGCTTCCATCTGGTAAGCTTCTGCCATCTTAGCGATCTCTTCGTCTAATTTTTCATCTGTGATTTCGATGTTTTCTGCTTTTGCAATTGCTTCAAGAACAAGTCTTGTCTTGATTCTCTTCTCAGCCTGCGGACGAAGTTCATCCATCATCTTGTCAGCTGTCATGCCTGTGAACTGCATGTACTGGTCAAGAGTCAGTCCCTGCTGCTGCATTCTCTGAGCGAATTCATCAAGCATCTGTCTTGCCTGTGTATCAACCATAGCTTCCGGAAGATCCATCTTAGCTGATTCGATGATCGCATCTACAGCTGCATCTTCCTGTGCTCTCTTACCATCGTTTACTTTCTGCTCTTTGATCTTAGCTTTGATATCAGTTTTTAATTCATCAAGAGTATCGAATTCTGATACTTCTGAAGCAAATTCATCATCAAGCTCCGGAAGTTCTTTTGCTTTGATCTCATGAACTGTGCATTTGAATACAGCTTCTTTTCCTTTGAGGTCTTCTGCATGGTAATCTTCCGGGAATGTAACCTTAACTTCAACTTCTTTTTCCGGTTCTGCACCGATCAGCTGTTCTTCAAATCCCGGAATGAAAGATCCTGAACCGATTGTCAGCGGATAATTTTCTCCCTTTCCGCCTTCAAAAGCTTCTCCGTCTACAAATCCTTCAAAGTCAAGAACAACTTCGTCTTTATCCTGTACCGGACGTCCTTCTACTGTGATTGTTCTTGCGTTCTTAAGCTGTTCTTCCTCAAGCTTAGCGTCGATTTCTTTCTGTGTTACGCGGTTAGAATATTTCGGAACTTCGATTCCTTTGTATTCGCCAAGTTTTACTTCCGGTCTTACAGCTACTTCAGCTGTGAAGATGAACGGTTTTCCTTTTTCGATCTGTGTTACATCGATCTTCGGCTGAGATACGATCTCAAGTCCGCTTTCATCGTATGCTTTTGAATATGCTTCCGGAATCAGAGCGTTTGCTGCATCATCATAGAAGATTTCCGGTCCGTACATCTTTTCGATGAGCTGGCGCGGAACTTTTCCTTTACGGAATCCAGGAACATTGATTCTGCCTTTCTGCTTCTGGTATGCTTTCTGAAGTGCTCCTTCTAATTCTTCTGCTGAAACTTCGATTGTGAGTTTCGCCATATTGTGTTCTAACTGTTCAACTTGTAAACTCATTACCATTTCCTCCTAAATTTACATATGCAAAAAGTCGACAGACTTATCTACATTACAATCATTTTACAAGTATAGCACAACTTCTACAGTTTATCAAGCTCTAAAATTCGTTCTATAAAGCCATTTAATTCCTCATCACCGATCGACCAGGTATTCCGCCCTTTTTGCGTCACGGTAAAGATATATTCCTGCTTCTCTCCATACTGCATATCGAGATAAGAACTTCTTAAAAGGCTGTATGCACCGGTCATATAATCCAGCACCATTGCCTCTTTGATTTCTTCATCTGTTCCGCTGTACTTTCCTGCATCTTTGTCTGCCTGGATCTTCTCGGACTCTTCCTTCAGTTTCGGCATGAAGCGGGTAAATACATCCACCGGCTGGTACTTTACTGTCACCTCACAGGTCTTACTCCCCGTCTTTTTCACACCACTTACCTGATAACGGACGGAGCTAAAGATCTCTTTGATCAATACACCATATGTCTCAGAAAAGTCATTTTCCGTCTCCACACCATTTAGCAGATAGTCCTGGACAAAAGCATTGATCCCGTTCTCATAGACCTTCTTCAGATCGCTGTCTGATGCTCCGAGGATTTCCTTTGCTTCCTGGGTTTGTCCCTGAAAAGTCAGATCCAGGTTCGCCTGCACATATTTTTCTGCCTTTCCTTCATTGATCCCACATCCGGCAAGCAGTGTGACCAAAAGCAGCACTGCCAGAAACTCACTGCCTGCTTTTCTCTTTTTCCGGAAACTACCGTTCATAGACTACCTGCCTTGAAATGGTATCTGCACTTTCTTTATCCCGCAGCTCGCTGATCAGCGCAAGTGCAAAATCAATCGCGGTTCCAAGTCCCCGGCTGGTTGTGATATGTCCATCTGTCACTGCCGGCTGACAGGTAACTTCCGCTCCGGTAAGTCCTTCTTCCATTCCCGGATAGCAGATTGCCTTCTTTCCTTTCAGGATTCCCATTCCGCCAAATACGGTCGGTGCCGCACAGATTGCAGCCAGATATTTTTTCTCTTCATTATGTTTTAAGATCAGCTCTTCAAGACCTTTGTGTTCTTTTAAATGGATTGTTCCCGGCATCCCTCCCGGAAGTACCAGCATCTTCACCTCTGAAAAATCTGTATTTTCAAACAGGCTGTCTGCTTTTACTATAATTCCGTGTGCCCCCCGGATCTCTTCCCGTCCCATGATGGAAACGGTTCTGGTCTCAATCCCGGCTCTTCTTAAAAGATCAACAACCGTAAGTCCTTCAATCTCTTCAAATCCATCTGCAAGAAATACACATACTTCACTCATAATCCTGTCCATCCTTTCTTTTTCCTGATGTTCCCCATTGTAACAGAAGCCTGCAAAAATGGCAACTTTCTGCCTTGTCTCCCCTGAAAAACTCCGCTATACTGTTAATGAACGTATAAGGAGGACTTTCCCATGGAAATTGAACGCAAATATCTGATCCATAAGCTTCCGGATCACCTTGAGGCTTATCCTCACCGCACACTTGAGCAGGCTTATCTCTGCACCGAACCGGTTGTCCGTGTCCGCAGGGATGCTGATGACTACATCCTGACCTACAAATCCAAAGGTCTGATGATGCGTGAAGAATACAATCTTCCTCTTACCAAGGAAGCCTACCACCATCTGCTCGAAAAGGCAGACGGACGCATTATCACAAAAGAGCGCTACTGCATCCCTTACGGAGATCATCTCATGATCGAGCTTGATGTCTTCGCCGGTGATCTCGCCCCGCTGCTCCTTGCCGAAGTCGAATTTTCTTCCGAAGAAGAGGCCAATTCCTTTACCCCGCCGGACTGGTTCGGTGAGGATGTCACCTTTTCCAGCAAATATCATAACAGTACACTGAGTCAGAAAAAGGATTGAGAAATTTCCCAATCCTTTTTTCTTCCGCAAATGCACCATCCGGTACATTTACGGCCACATTCTTTTTATTAGTCTTCCAGACCAAATCCGTCATGGATTGCAACCAATGCACGGTCTGCATCTTTTTCATCGATCAGAACCGTGATACGGATCTCTGATGTAGAAATCATATTGATATTGATATTGGAATTGCTAAGTGACTCAAACATGGTCGCAGCAACACCCGGATTGCTGAGCATTCCGGCTCCTACGATCGATACCTTTGCAACTTTTTCGTTGTAATTCATCTCTCTGATCGTAAGGGCTTCTTTTCTGGCTTCCAGAACTTCCATTGCCTCTTTAAGATCATCCTGTGATACAGTAAATGTAATGTCTTTTGTTCCGTCACGTCCAACTGACTGAAGAATAATATCTACGTTAATATTATGCTTTGCAAGTGTATTGAAAATCTTAAATGCAGTACCTGGTTTGTCTTCTACACCCATTACTGAAATTCTCGCTGTATTTTTATCTGCCGCAACGCCGGTAATTAACATTTTTTCCACCTTTGCTACCTCCTTGACCAGGGTTCCTTCTTCTGTGTTCAGGCTGGAACGTACAACCAGCTCAACCCCGTATTTTTTCGCCATCTCTACAGAACGATTATGTAAAACCTTTGCCCCTGATGTTGCGAGCTCCAGCATCTCATCGTAGGTGATCTCTTCGATTTTACGCGCATTCGGTACCACTCTCGGGTCTGCAGTGTAAACACCGTCTACGTCTGTATAGATCTCACATTTGTCTGCATGCATTGCAGCCGCAAGTGCCACAGCTGTCGTATCGGATCCACCTCTTCCAAGTGTGGTATAGTCTCCATAATGGTTGACTCCCTGGAATCCGGTTACGATCACGACCTTGCGGTTCTCCAGTTCGTGGGTGATACGGTCTGTATCCACTCTTTTAAATCTCGCATTTCCGTTCCGCGCCGTAGAATGCATCTTTACCTGGAATGCATTCAACGAGATTGCCGGAACATTCAAAAACTGAAGTGCCATTGCCATCAGTGCTACAGATACCTGTTCTCCCGTGGTAAGGAGCATATCAAGTTCTCGTTTTGATGGGTACGGATTGATCTCGGCCGCCTTCTCAAGCAGTTCATCTGTTGTATCTCCCATTGCGGAGAGAACAACGATCACATCATTCCCCATCTGATACTCTTCTGCGCAGCGTCTTGCTACATTAAAGATCCGCTCTTTATCTGCAACTGAACTGCCGCCAAATTTCTTAACTACTAGCATAATTTCCTCCTACAGTTCCTGCATTTTTAGACTTCTTCTTCTACTCTTATCATATGCAGGATTTCCGGATAAGCTTTTGCTTTTTCCTCGTATTCTCCCTCGGTCATCACCGGTGTGACAAAACCAAATTCTCCATTGACTCCTGCCTCTACAAATCTGACTTCACCAAAATCATTGCCGATTCGTTCTTTGAACGCATCCACATTTCCACGGATTCGCACCAGGAACTTCTTGCTGGTCTTGCTTCTGTCTTCCAATGTAAGCTTTTCTTCGCTCCAGAAATTCATGATATCTCTGCCCTGATTCTGTACAACTGCCACAATGTCAGCCACAACCGCACTCGCAGTCGGAAGCTTTCCTGCCCCACTTCCGTAGAACATCGCATCTCCCAGCATATTCCCCTTTACAAATACGGCATTAAATACACCGTTCACACTGTAAAGCGGATGTTCTGCATGAAGAAGCACCGGTGCAACTCCCGCATAAAGAGTTCCATCCACATGCTTACATTCAGCAAGAAGTTTGATATTCATTCCCAGAGCCTTTGCATACTGCATATCTTCTGTTGTGATCTTTGTAATACCTTCGGTATAAATTTCTTCAAAATCTACATATTTTCCTGAGATGATCGATGCAAGGATCGCGATTTTCCGGCATGCATCCTGTCCTTCCACATCAGCAGTCGGATCTGCCTCTGCAAATCCATTCTTCTGTGCTTCACGGAGAACCTCTTCATAGTTCGCTCCCTCATAGAACATCCTGGTCATCATGTAATTGGTTGTTCCGTTCAGGATTCCTGCGATTTCTTCGATTTCATCACCTGTCAGGGATGATCCAAGTGCCCGGAGGATCGGAATCCCCCCTCCCACACTTGCTTCAAAAAGGAAATTCACATTCTTTTCCCGTGCTGTTTTAAGAAGCGCGGATCCATGTTTGGCAACCAACGCCTTATTGGATGTCACGACACTTTTTCCTGCTTCCAGTGCTTTTCTGACAAAGGTATTCGCCGGTTCCACACCGCCCATCACTTCTACTACAATTCCAATCTCCGGATCATTCAGGATAATCTCATAATCATGAACAATCTTTTCCTGGATCTTATCTCCCGGGAAATCCCTCAGATCCAGCACATATTTAACTTCAATTTCTTCTTTTGCCCGTGACGCGATCAGCTTCTGATTTACATCCAGAACCTCTACCACACCAGAACCTACGGTACCATAACCCAATACTGCAATCTTCATCTTTTTGTCTACTCCCTGCCTACGATTTTCAAATAATGCACACCTGAATGCTGTTCAATCTCTTCCACCATCTCCGACAGATTCTTCGTTGTCTGCAGCACCTCCACACTGAGCGTCAGTGTTGCCACCCCGTTGATCGGAATACTCTGGTGAATGGTCAGGATATTCGCCTGATACCTTGCCACCGCGTTTAAAAGCTCTGCCATAACCCCCGGTGTATCATCAAGCTGAATAACCATCGTAACAGTCCTTCCTTTTTCATTTTCATGAAATGGGAAAATATCATCCTTATATTTATAGAAAGAACTTCTGCTGATACCGATCTCTTCTGTCGCTTCCTGAATCGTCATTCCACGTCTGGTTGCGAGCAGTCTCTTTGTCTCGACAACCTTTATGAGCACCTCCGGCACTGCTTTTTTCTTTACCACATAGTACTTTGTATTATCCATTGTTACTCCTCTGTTTCAGATAAGCATTGATAAATGGATCCAGCTCCCCATCCAGAACTGCACTTACATTTCCGGTCTCTTCTCCGGTACGGTGATCCTTGACCAGATTGTAAGGATGTAAAATATAGGATCGGATCTGGCTTCCAAAATTGATATCCTGGACTTCCCCCCGGATGCCGGATACCTTTTCTTCCTGCTCCTGCTTTTTCAAAAGATACAGCTTGGCTTTCAACATCTGCATCGCTTTGTCCTTATTAAAAAGCTGCGAACGTTCATTCTGACACTGCACTACGATTCCTGTCGGAAGATGCGTGATCCGCACCGCAGACGAAGTCTTGTTGATATGCTGTCCTCCGGCTCCGCTCGAACGGTAGGTATCGATCCGCAGGTCGTCATCATTCAGCTCAATGTCAATATCATCTTCAATATCCGGTATCACATCACAGGATGCAAAAGATGTCTGCCTCTTGCCTGCTGAATTGAACGGAGAAATACGCACCAGACGGTGCACTCCCTTTTCTGACTGAAAATAGCCATATGCATTATCTCCCGTTACTTCAAACGTGATTCCTTTCAGTCCGGTAATATCTCCGTCCTGATAGTCCAGCACGGTTATCTGAAATCCTTTTGACTGTGCATATCTTGTATACATACGATACAGCATATTTGCCCAGTCACAGCTGTCTGTTCCTCCGGCTCCTGCATGCAGTGTCACGATTGCATTGCAGGAATCATATTCCCCGGAAAGAAGTGTCCGGATCCTGAGATCTTCAAATTCTTTTTCAAATTTAGTGATCTCACGCTGGATCTCTTTGATCATCTCCCGGTCTTCTTCCTCTTCCGTAAGTTCGATCAGTGCATTGATATCTTCATATGAACTTTCCAGATCCTGGACCTCCTTCACACAGTCCTGCATTTTCCGGAGTTCCTTCATGATCCTCTGTGAAAGCTCTGTCTTGTCCCAGAACCCTGGTTCTTCTATCTTTCTTTCCAGCTCTTCAATCCGTTTTTCTTTGCCTGCCAGGTCAAAGTGAATCCCTCATTTCCTTCAGGGGTTCTTCATACGCATTTAATGTCTGCTTAAATCCGTCTAATTCAACCACTGTATCACCTCAAATCTCATAAAATTATATAAAAACCCAAACTGTCGTATTTTATTTTCTTCCGCAGCACTGTTTGTATTTCTTGCCGCTTCCACACGGGCATGGATCATTTGGATATATCTTTTTCTCGGCACGTACCTTTGGTCCCTTTGCAACACTGTCATCTTTATTGGTACCGGTTACTTTTGCAACCTGTTCTCTTTCAACCTTCTGTTCTACATTGACATGGAAGAGAAGTCTGACTGTATCCACTTCGATTGCACGTGTCATTTCACCGAACATATCATATCCGATCATCTTGTATTCAACCAGAGGATCTCTCTGTCCGTAAGCCTGCAGACCGATTCCCTGACGTAACTGATCCATATCATCAATGTGATCCATCCATTTTGCATCGATCACACGCAGAAGGAACACACGCTCTACCTCACGCAGATGCTCTGCTTCCGGGAACTGTGCTTCTTTTTCTTCATATGCTTTTGCAGCACGTTCTTTCAGGAGATGCTTGATCTCTTTTGGCTCTTTATCCTTTGCATCTTCCTCCGTAACCGGCGGAAGCGTTGGAATCACATCCAGAAGGTCTCGGTTCATTGCTCCAAGATCCCATTCTTCAAAATCCTGTTCCTCGGAAAGATTGGCATCGACGGTATTTTCCACAAAATCTGTGATCATATGGAAGATAGAATCTCTCATATTCTCACCGTCAAGGACTCTGCGTCTTTCATCATAGATGATCTCTCTCTGTTCATTCATTACCTGGTCATATTCAAGCAGATTCTTACGAATACCAAAGTTGTTGCTCTCAATCTTCTTCTGAGCCTTCTCAATCGCACTTGAAAGCATCTTGTGCTCGATCTGTTCTCCTTCTTCTACTCCAAGCTTGGTAAATACATCCATCAGTCTCTCGGAACCAAACAGACGCATCAGGTCATCCTCCAGAGAGATATAGAATCTGGATTCTCCCGGATCGCCCTGACGTCCGGCACGTCCACGCAGCTGGTTGTCAATACGGCGGGACTCATGACGTTCTGTACCGATGATCTTCAGTCCGCCGGCTGCTCTTGATTCTTCATCAAGCTTGATATCTGTACCACGGCCTGCCATGTTGGTTGCGATCGTAACAGCCCCATGCTGTCCTGCCTGTGCAACGATCTCAGCCTCCAGTTCATGGAACTTGGCATTCAGTACATTATGTTTTACGCCGCGTTTACTGAGCATCTTACTGAGGAGCTCGGAAGTTTCGATCGTGATCGTACCAACCAGAACCGGCTGTTCTTTTTCATGTGCTTCACAGATCGCATCAATAACTGCGTTAAATTTCTCTTTCTTTGATTTGTAAACAGCATCCTCCAAGTCAATTCTCTGTACCGGAACATTCGTCGGAATCTCAATAACGTCCATTCCGTAAATGTCACGGAACTCCTGTTCCTCGGTAAGGGCTGTACCTGTCATACCGGATTTCTTCTCATATTTATTAAATAAATTCTGGAATGTAATGGTAGCCAGAGTCTTGCTTTCTCTCTTGACCTTTACATGCTCTTTTGCTTCGATTGCCTGATGAAGTCCGTCAGAATAACGGCGTCCCGGCATGATACGTCCGGTAAATTCATCAACGATCAGAACCTCATCATCTTTTACTACATAATCCTGGTCACGGAACATCAGATTATGTGCACGCAGTGCCAGAATGATGTTGTGCTGGATCTCCAGATTCTCCGGATCAGCAAGGTTCTCAATATGGAAGAACTTCTCAACCTTCTTCACACCGTCTTCGGTCAGGTTGATGTTCTTTTCTTTTTCATTGACAATGAAGTCTCCGGTCTCTTCGATCTCTTCTCCCATGATCGCATTCATCTTGGAGAATTCCCCGCTTGCCTCACCTCTCTCCAGCTGTCTTGCCAGAATATCACATGCTTCGTAAAGTCTGGTTGACTTTCCACTCTGCCCGGAAATGATAAGCGGTGTTCTTGCTTCATCAATAAGAACGGAATCGACCTCATCGATGATCGCATATTTCATTCCACGCTGTACCAGCTGTTCTTTATAGATGACCATGTTATCACGCAGATAATCAAAACCAAGTTCATTGTTGGTGACATAAGTAATATCGCAATTGTACTGTTCTCTACGTTCGTCATTATCCATCTGGTTCAGGACAACTCCGACAGTCAGTCCCAGAAATTCATGGACTTTTCCCATCCACTCGGCATCACGCTTTGCCAGATAGTCATTGACTGTTACAATATGCACGCCTTCTCCGGTTAACGCATTTAAATAAGCCGGAAGAGTCGATACCAGGGTCTTACCTTCACCAGTTCTCATCTCAGCAATACGTCCCTGATGCAGGATGATACCACCGATCATCTGTACACGGTAGTGGCGCATTCCAAGTACACGGACAGCTGCCTCTCTTACAACAGCAAACGCTTCCGGAAGAAGATCATCCAGTGTCTCTCCTTTTGCAAGCCTCTCCTTGAATTCTTTCGTCTTTTCTTTTAATTCCTCATCGGAGAGCTTCTGCATCTCCGGCTCCAGCGCATCAATATGATCCACGATCGGGTAGATCCGCTTCAATTCATGTTCGCTGTGCGTTCCAAATATCTTTTCAATAATTCCCATTTTATTAAGCTCCTTATATTCCTTGCTTATCACTTCTGTCTGAAGCGTTTTGCTTTTTTCCGCTATAGATAGACAGTATCCATTGTAACACCATTTCTTTTATTCTTCAATCAGTTTATTTCACCGCTTCTGTCAGCTTGGCATACGGAATCTTACCGCCAAAAAGGTCCAGTGCACTGCCGATCGTATAGTCCAGCTTTTTCCCACTGATCCGTACAAACTCCCGCAGATCCTCCATGCTTCCAATTCCGCCGGCATAGGTGATCGGAAGTCCGTTCCACTCTGCAAGCATCCTGACCAGATCCTCCTCTGTACCAGATGCTTTTCCTTCTACATCAACCCCGTGAACCAGAAATTCATCACACCATCCGGACAGCTCTTCCAGAACCTCCGGTATCAGTCTGAGCTCAGTAAATGTCTGCCATCTGTTGGTCACAATATAATAACTGTCCTCCCGCCTCCGGCAGCTGAGATCCAGTACCAGATGCTCTTTCCCTACTGCCTTTTTCAGCCGGTCCAGCCGGTCATACCGCACCTGTCCATCCTGAAATACATAGGATGTAACGATCACATGACTTGCTCCCTCCTCCAGATACTCTGCAGCATTTTCTGCAGTAATTCCTCCGCCGATCTGCATTCCGCCCGGATAGGCATGTAGTGCTTTCAGCGCCTGCGTCTTTGTCGCATCATAGTATTCCGATGTCGGCGGATTCAGCAAAATAATGTGTCCTCCGGTAAGTCCGTCTTTCTTATACATTGTCGCATAATAGTCTGCATCCTGTCTGGATATGTAATTTTCTACCGCTGCATTTCCTGCATCCTTCAGGCTGCCACCCACAATCTGCTTGACTGCACCGTTATGAATATCTATACATGGTCGAAATTTCATGAAGTCCTCCGTTTTTTCTGTTGATCTCGTCTTTGCATACCGTCATATTGTATCACACCCACGGACACTTTACCACCTTTTGTCTGCAAAAAAGGCAAGACTTTTCCGCAAAGTCTTGCCTTTTCCCTATTCCTGACCATCTATTGTATGATTATCATTTACATTCCGGTCATCTGTCCTGTTTCTGGTCATATCATCGACTCCGTCTTCCACATCATCCACTACATCGTCAACACCATCTCCGATATCGTTTGTGACATCATTTACCGTTCCGTTCTGATTTGTTCCACCAGTATTCGTATCCGGATTTGCAGCGTTATCACCATTTCCACACGCTGTAATTCCTCCCATCAGCATCACACAGGTAAAAACCAGAGCCATTCTTTTTAGATATTGCATGTTGTAATTCTCCTTTTTCTGTAAAATACTTGTACTATTACTATCCGCAGAAAAAGGATTTTTATACTTATTTTTAAATTTTTTCGATGATCTGACCACTTCTGTAAGCATCCAGCAATGCCTCCAGATCCCGGATCCGTTCCTTCAGTGCTTTTCCAACATCAGTATCTCCTACCGTCTTGCGTTCGAGCGTCCGCTTTACGATCACACTGTCCGAATGGATATCTCTTTCTTTTTCAATAGCTGCCTCCGTCGACTCAAACGGGTCATGTGCCGCAAGGATCAGTCCATAGGAATTATAGATCAGTGTGTATCCTGCAATTCCGGTTTCTTTCTGGTACGCTTTTGAAAATCCACCATCAATAACAAGCACTTTTCCGCCACATTTGACCGGATTCTCTCCATTTTTCGTTTTCACCGGAACATGTCCGTTGATGATATGGGAAATCTCTCTGTCCAGACCAAATTCATCCAGGATTCCGTTCATCACATTTTCATCTTCAAGAAGTAGATAATACGCATTCTTTTTCTCTTTCCACAGCTCCTTTTCTGCAAGGAAATAACGCTCAAAGGTCGCCATTTTATCTTTGCCAAAAAGAGGAGAATTCGCACCCTGCCAGATATACCACATCAGGTCACGCCCTTTTTTCTTTTCATCCGGATCTACCGCAAAAAATCCTTTTCTCACATAGGACTCCATCACATCATAAAGTGCCCTTCCCTGATAGCTTTTACCGTATATCTTTACCTTTCTGAGTGATCCGTCATCATTCAGCGGAACACAGCCGTGATACAGCAGATTGGAATTGTAAATCTTGTAAAGACTTCCTTTGTTCAAAAGGAAACGCATATGCCGCTGCAGTTTTTCACAGCTCTGGAACGCTTTCACCAGGCGGTTCATGATCTCTTCTTCCTCAGCAGAAAGCTGATATGGATTCTTCGGATCTATGGTCGGAAAATAATCATCCAGAAGCTGATAGATTTTTCCTTCTATCGTTATGGTCCCTTCCTCGTAGTTGATCTTATCCAGAAAGTTTCTTCTCTGGAAACCAAATTCCGGATAAAGCTCTGCTGCCAGTCCTTCTACTTTGAACTGAATAACAGAAATTGCCTTGTGCATTTTCATATTCAGTTCCAGCTCCTGTGGTTTGCAGTTGTCCTGCCCTTTTAATAAAAAGCACTCACACGGATCTTTTGCATACTGTTTCCATGCGAAAGTTGCAAGTGGAAGCAGATTGATCCCATATCCATCCTCCAGAATATCCAGATTCCCATAGCGGGCACAGATACGGATCACATTCGCAATACAGCATTTCTGCCCTGCTGCCGCTCCCATCCACAGGATATCATGATTCCCCCACTGGATGTCCACCGAATGGTACTCCATCAGCTTGTCCATGATCAGATGTGGTCCCGGACCTCTGTCGTAAATATCACCGACAATATGCAGGTGATCCACAACCAGACGCTGGATCAGTTCACATAAAGCTACAATAAATTCCTCCGCTCGTCCGATCTGGATAATTGTACTGATGATCGAATTATAATATGATTCCTTATCTGTCATTCCTGACTTTTCTGTGATCAGTTCCTCGATCACATATGCAAAATCCTTCGGGAGCGCTTTTCTGACCTTCGATCTGGTATATTTGCTCGCCGAGCGTTTTGCTACCTCGATCAGACGGTACAGCATGATCTTGTACCAGTCATCCATATTCGGTTCTTCTTCCCGGATCCGCTCCATCTTCTCCCGCGGATAGTAGATCAAAGTTGCCAGTGTCTGCTTGTCCCTGCTGCTCATTGTGTTTGCAAATACATCATCGACCTTGCGCTTTACCGAACCCGATCCGTTCTTCAGCACATGTGCAAACGCTTCATATTCCCCGTGAATATCCGTCAGAAAATGTTCCGTTCCTTTTGGAAGATTCACGATTGCCTGCAAGTTAATAATTTCTGTGGACGCAGCTGCGATTGATGGAAATAATTCCGACAGCCCTTCCAGATATTTCTCCTCTAATGCTTTCATAACTTCCTCCCTCTTGTACAAAAGCTTTTTCTGCTTACAGTCCGATCACATCACTCATATCGTACATTCCTGCCGGTTTTCCGGCCAGGAATTTGGCAGCTTCTACTGCACCTTTTCCAAAAATTGCTTTTGAATATGCAGTGTGGTGGAATTCGATCACTTCATCTGCCCCCGCAAAGATGACGTCATGCTGTCCAACGATTGTGCCTCCACGTACTGCAACGATCCCGATTTCGTTTTTCTCACGTTTTTTTCGTTCATGGCTGCGGTCATAATTGTATACATACTGGTCAGCCATCGCTTCATTAATCGAATCCGCAAGTGCGATCGCTGTTCCACTTGGAGCATCAACTTTCTGATTATGATGTTTTTCAACAATTTCAATATCAAAGCCTGCCGGAGCAAGAACCTTTGCTGCATCCTTTAAAAGCTTCATCAGAAGATTGACTCCCAGCGACATATTTGCAGAGCGGAGAACTGCCACTTTTTCTCCTGCTTCTTTCACCTTTGCAAGCTGTTCCTCTGAAAGTCCTGTTGTGCACAGAACAACCGGAAGCGTTTTCTCCACACATACATCCAGAAGCTCATCAACTGCTGCTGCGTTTGAGAAATCAATAACAACATCTGCCTGCACATCACACTCTGCAAGGCTTGCAAATACCGGATATGGATTCTCGATTCCGGTAAATTTATCAATACCTGCCACGATCTCGATCACATCATCCTCCTTTATAAGTCCTGAGATCACCTGTCCCATTTTTCCGTTACATCCATGCATAATTGCCTTAACCATTTGTAGTCCTCCTTGTTATCTCTATGTTCTTGTGTATCTTTTCACAAATTCCTGTATAGCACAAAAGGAACTGATGGATACTCCAGTCAGTCCCTTTTCTCTATAATCTGACCCTTTATTATGCCAGTTTGATTCCAAATGCTTCCAGTTCTTTTGCAAGCTGTGCTGTATGTGCTTCTGTCATCTCTGTCAGAGGCATACGCAGCGGACCTGCCTGCCATCCCATCAGATTTAAAGCCTTTTTAACCGGAATCGGATTCACTTCACAGAATAACTTCTCGATCAGCGGAATCGCATCCAGCTGCATCTTACAGCTTCCCTTGACATCTCCTTCAAAGAACTTTGCACAGATGTCATGTGTATACTGCGGAGCCACATTCGCAAGAACCGAAATGACACCCTTTCCTCCAACAGAAAGGAGCGGTACGATCTGGTCATCATTGCCTGAATACAGATCGATCTTGCCATCTGTCAGCTGCATGATCTTTGAAATCTGGGAAATATTGCCTGATGCTTCTTTTACCGCAACAATATTCTCTATATTTTTATGTAAAGTCGCAACTGTCTCCGGAGCAATATTCACACCGGTACGGCTCGCCACACTGTAAAGGATGATTGGTGCTTTTGCTTCTTTTGCAACAGCGGTATAATGTGCGATCAGTCCGTCCTGTGTACATTTGTTATAATATGGTGTTACAAGCAGAAGTCCGTCTGCACCGTCTTCTACTGCCTCTTTTGACATCTGGATCGTTGTGTAGGTACTGTTGGAACCGGTACCTGCGATCACCGGGATTCTTCCCTTGACACGCTCGATCGCAAATTTGATGCATTCCATGTGCTCTTCTTCTGATAAAGTAGAAGATTCACCTGTTGTTCCGCAGATGATAATACTGTCGGTCCCATGTGTACAATGGTAGTCCAGCATTTCATCCAGTTTGTCATAATTTATACTCTCGTCCTCATGAAACGGCGTTACAAGTGCCACTCCTGATCCTGTAAATATAGCCATAATATTCCTCCTGACATGTTGCTTTATGATACTAAACGATTAAAATAAGTTTAGCATTAAATGCAGGCACTGTCAATCAGAGTCTTTTCCAGTTTACTGACCGAAACTTCATAGGCAACCCTCTTTTCTGTCTCGGTATCTGAAATCCGTTTTACATATTCCCTGCTCTGGATCCTTCCCAGAATCTGTACATGCTCTCCCACTTCAAAGCCGGAGGCATATCTTGCATTTCTCCCCCAGCAGATACATGGAATATAATCAGATTTTCCATATGGGCGGTTAACCGCAAGCAAAAGATCTGCGATCTCCCTTCCAAGCGGTGTCTTCCGGTAGATCGGTTCCTTGCAGATATAGCCATCCAGCCAGATACTGTTGGTCTTGGTCCCGTCAGGTTCTTCTTCCATAAAGGAAATCTCCCGTACAAATACGGATAATACCAGACGGTTTTTCTGCTCTTCATGCCGGTTGTAAGAGCGGAACTGTCCATGCACCATAATATACTCTCCGGTATAATCCTGTGTCACGTCGATCAGTCTCTCTGAGATCATCAGCGGAATACGGTCTTCTGAATTGCTCAGTCTTTTCACTTCTACCTCTACCATATAAAAGCCTTCTCCGAAGACCTCATGGCTGAATGAAAATTCAGTTGCTACCTTTCCCATGATCGTTACCTGGTTATTTTCAATAATCTTATCTGACATAATAATGTAAATCTCCTTCCTCTTCGCAGGCGTATTTTACCGCGTTTTTACTCTTGATCACTATCTAATCTATGAAGCTTTTCCAGTTTTTAGAACAAAAAGTAAACTCTTTTTTTGCAGAAAGTCAAATTTTTTTCTTACTACTTGTAAATTTTTCAAAATGTGATAAACTATACGGGTTGTAACTTTAAATAGGTAATAAGAAGGGTTTTGAGAATATGAAGACAAAACGTGAAGACATTAGAAATATCGCTATCATCGCCCATGTTGACCATGGTAAAACAACATTAGTAGATGAACTTTTAAAACAGAGCGGTGTTTTCCGTGAAAATCAGGAAGTAGCCGAACGAGTAATGGATTCCAACGATATCGAACGTGAACGTGGAATTACCATTCTTTCCAAAAATACCGCAGTTGTTTATAAAAATACAAAGATCAATATCATTGACACTCCTGGACATGCCGATTTCGGTGGAGAAGTAGAACGTGTCCTTAAGATGGTCAACGGAGTGGTCCTTCTGGTTGACGCTTTTGAAGGTGCCATGCCACAGACCAAATTCGTTCTGAAAAAAGCACTTGCACTGAAGCTCCCGGTTATCGTATGTATCAACAAGATCGACCGTCCGGAAGCACGTCCGGATGAAGTTATCGATGAAGTCCTTGAGCTTCTCATCGATCTGGGCGCATCTGATGAACAGCTTGACTGCCCGTTCCTTTTTGCTTCTGCAAGAGACGGATATGCAACTTACAACATCGACGATGAACCGAAAGACATGGTTCCTCTGTTTGAGACCATCCTGGATTATATCCCGGCTCCGGAAGGAGATCCTGATGCAGGTACACAGATGCTGATCAGCACCATCGATTACAATGAATACGTTGGCCGTATCGGCGTCGGAAAAGTCGATAACGGAACTATTTCTGTCAACCAGGATGTAGTTGTTGTAAACCATCATGATCCGGACAAACAGAAAAAAGTAAAGATCAGCAAATTATATGAATTTGACGGTCTGAATAAAGTAGAAGTAAAAGAAGCAGGCATCGGTTCTATCGTTGCGATCTCAGGTATTGCAGATATTTCCATCGGTGATACGATCTGCTCGCCGGACAATCCGGTTCCGATCGAGTTCCAGAAGATTTCCGAGCCTACGATCGCAATGCAGTTCGTTGTCAACGACAGTCCGTTTGCAGGACAGGAAGGTAAATTCGTCACTTCCCGTCATCTCCGTGACCGTCTGTTCCGTGAACTGAATACAGACGTCAGCCTTCGTGTTGAAGAGACAGACAACACAGACAGCTTCAAAGTATCCGGACGTGGAGAGCTTCATCTTTCCGTCCTCGTTGAAAACATGCGCCGTGAAGGTTATGAATTCGCAGTCAGCAAAGCCGAAGTTCTTTACAAAAAAGACGAAAACGGCAAGAAGCTCGAGCCAATGGAAACCGTATACATTGATGTACCGGATGAATTTACAGGTACAGTTATCGATAAATTAAGCCAGAGAAAAGGCGAACTCCGCAACATGGGAATGTCTAATGGCGGATACACCCGTCTTGAATTCTCCATCCCGTCAAGAGGTCTGATCGGATATCGTGGAGAATTCCTGACCGATACAAAAGGTAACGGTATCATGAACACAGCCTTTGACTGCTACGCTCCGTATAAAGGAGATATCCAGTACAGAAGCCAGGGATCCCTGATCGCCTTCGAGACAGGCGAAGCTGTAGCTTACGGTCTGTTCAACGCACAGGATCGTGGGACACTCTTCATCGGACCTGGCGAAAAAGTTTACTCCGGTATGGTAATCGGTCAGAATGCGAAGACAGATGATATCGAACTGAATGTATGTAAGACCAAACACCTTACCAATACCCGTTCTTCAAGTGCTGACGAAGCCTTAAAGCTTACTCCGCCGAGAATCCTCAGTCTGGAAGAAGCCCTTGATTTCATCGATACCGATGAACTTCTGGAAGTCACACCGAAGAGCCTGCGTATCCGTAAAAAGATTCTGGATCCGAAACTCCGTAAGAGAAGCAATTTCCAGTAAAAAACTATAGATTTTTCTTTACACCTCCCCCTTGTATCCGTTACAATCTTTGTATACAACGAACAAGGGGGATTTTTTTATGAAAAAATACTTAAGCGCAGCACTCCATAAGCTGACCGTACTTCTGGAATTTATCATTTCATTCGTTCTGGCTGCCGGAATCATCATCCTGCTGATCCAGCTGGTCCTGTCCATGCCAAATGTTCCGGATCTGGATATTTATCCAAATTACGAAGACCTGGTAGAAACCTGTTTCAATCTGATCATTGGTGTCGAACTGATCCGTATGCTTTATCAGCACAAGCCTTCCACTGTGTTTGAGGTGCTGTTATTTGCCATCGCCAGACAGGTGATCATGGCACATAATAATCCGGTATCCAGCCTGATCGGTGTGGTTTCCATCGCACTTTTATTTGCAACCAGAAAGTTCCTTTTTATTGAATTTGATGAATCTGAGAAGATCATTTTCCGTGCTACTACCAAAGCTCAGATTGTAAACAGCATCCTGCACGTCCATATTCCATATGAAGATGAACAGACCTTATATGACGTGATCACGAAAAGATTTGAACAGGAAAAAACTGAAATTGGTGTTGGTGCAAGTACATTCTTCGATAATTTTGGTCTGCGCGTCGCCAAAATGCATAACGGCAAGATCAGTCGTATCGAAGTAATCCGCTCCATACATTAACAGAATTTTCTGATAATTCAGTTTTCTTTACAGAATTTTAATAATTTTTTTGCATTTACCATTGCATCTCCCCCCTATGATAGAGTATAATGTAGCTATAGCCGGAAGGATATAAAAACTATCTATACATCCTGCCGGTCAAGCTCTTATAGATGCACTTATCTCCGTACATACTATGAGAAATATGAGAAAAAAGGAGTTGAGCTGTATGAATTTTATCATTAGCGGAAGAAACATTGACATCACACCTGGTCTCAGACAGGCTGTAGAACAGAAATTAGGAAAACTGGAAAAGTATTTTACTCCTGAAACTGACATTATCGTTACACTCAGTGTAGAAAAAGAACGTCAGAAAATCGAAGTTACGATTCCTGTAAAAGGAAACATTATCCGTTCCGAGCAGGAAAGCAGCGATATGTATGTATCCATTGATCTCGTAGAAGAAATTATCGAGCGTCAGCTCAGAAAGTATAAAACCAAACTGATTGCAAAACAGCAGGGTGGACATGATTTCCGGCAGGAATTTATTGAATCCGATACTTCGGCAGCAGAGTCAGACGAGATTGAAATTGTCCGTACCAAACGTTTCGGCATCAAACCAATGTTCCCGGAGGATGCCTGCATCCAGATGGAACTTCTCGGACATAACTTCTATGTATTCAGCAATGCTGAGACAGACGAAGTCAATGTCGTATATAAGAGAAAGAATGGAACCTACGGTCTGATCGAACCGGAATTCCAGTAAAACAATAATCTCATACAGAGAACCTGCTATCTGCAGTTTCTCCTGTATACTAAGACATTACACCCCCATACAGAACGGATCCTCCGTTCTGTATGGGGGTTCTTTTTCCTGTTCTATTCCTCAAAAACCAGGATTTCTTTTCCATCCTCCGCAAAATAACAGCTGTCTCCTTTTTCGATCACAGCCTGTCCATTTGTCCCTTCTGTAATCTCGGAAACCACACTTTGCTCCTGATCATAAGGCAGAATCACCTTCATCAGCACCTTATCCGTATACTGTGTATCCTGCACACTGATCTGTCGCTGTCCGAGGATATACTGGATCTTCCCAAGTCCGGTATAATCCGTTCCAATCTCATACCGGTAACCCAGACGCTTTGTGATCACAGTACTTGCCTGAAGGCCTTCCTTTACTGCTCCCTGATAAGCCCGCACCAGACCACCTGTTCCCAGAAGCGTCCCGCCAAAATACCTGGTCACAACAACCGCCGTATCGTGAAGACCTTCCCCTGTAAGTACATCCAGCATCGGTTTTCCTGCTGTACCTGCAGGCTCCCCGTCATCACTGCATCTCAGAGTTGGATTCGTCACACCGATCACATAAGCAAAACAGTTATGTCTTGCATCCCAGTATTTTTTCTTAACTTCTTCTATAAATGCCAGTACTTCTTCTTCCGAGTGTACCGGTCTTACCGTTGCGATAAAACGGGATTTCTTTTCAACAATCTCCCCTTCGCCTCCCCGGTATACTGTTTTGTATTCTTCCTGCATGTCTGCGTTTTTCCCTTCATTTTCCTTATATTTTCACTATTTCCAGTATACAAATCTATTTCTTCAGATGCAAGAAAATTACAAAAATGTTACAATTTCCCTATATTTCCGAAGTTT
>ERZ894220.171-NODE-171-length-76708-cov-18.1986_pt1 | contig 76708 bp, 53 predicted proteins | sample MGYA00380292_ERZ894220 | MGnify/ENA primary metagenome ERZ894220 (study PRJEB32331, sample SAMN06328446) | human gut metagenome | biome: human gut microbiome; feature: stool | host: Homo sapiens | collected 2014-12-05 ... | reverse complement strand
AATAGTAACACATTTATTAGTTTGTAAATGTGTCTACCTATATCAGGATAAGACAAACCCTTTCTGAAGTAATGAAAAGGAGGGCGTTCCTTTGCATTTTCAATTAAATTCCATAGCTTTGTTCTTTGAAAACCTATATATAAAACCCTACGAATATGACCAAATTTGAAATAGAAGAGAAAATAGTCTCCATGCTCAAGACCGTATTCGACCCGGAAATACCGGTAAATGTATACGACCTGGGACTGATTTACAAAATAGACGTCTCCGACCAGGGAGAAGCCTCCATCGACATGACGCTGACTGCCCCCAACTGTCCGGCAGCCGACTTCATCATGGAAGATGTGCGCCAGAAGGTGGAATCCATCGACGGCGTAACCTCCGCCACCATCAATCTCGTTTTCGAACCCGAGTGGGACAAGGACATGATGAGCGAAGAAGCGAAACTGGAACTGGGATTCCTTTAAATCAGTTGAAAGTTCAAAGTTGAAAATGGAAAGTTGAAAATGAAGAATGTATATTTCCTCTCGGATGCTCACCTGGGCTCACGAGCCATCGAACACGGACGAACCCAAGAACGGAGGCTGGTCAACTTCTTGGACAGCATCAAGCACAAGGCATCGGCCGTATACCTGCTGGGAGACATGTTCGACTTCTGGTACGAATTCCGTACCGTAGTGCCCAAAGGATACACCCGCTTTCTGGGCAAGCTGTCCGAACTGACCGACCTGGGAGTAGAAGTCCACTTTTTCACGGGAAACCATGACCTTTGGTGCGGCGACTATCTGACCAAGGAGTGCGGCGTCATGATACACCGCGAACCGCTGACCACCGAAATCTTCGGAAAAGAGTTCTACCTTGCCCACGGTGACGGGCTAGGCGACCCGGACAAGAAGTTCAAGATGCTGCGCGCCATGTTCCGCAGCCGTACCCTACAGACGCTGTTCTCTGCCCTGCACCCCCGCTGGAGCATGGAGCTGGGACTGAACTGGGCCAAGCACAGCCGCTTGAAACGCATAGACGGGAAAGAACCCGCATACATGGGAGAAAACAACGAATACCTGGTGCTCTACACCAAGGAATACCTGAAAAGCCATCCCAACATCAACTACTTCATCTACGGTCACCGCCACATCGAACTGGACCTGATGCTGAGCAGTACCGCCCGCATCCTCATCCTCGGCGACTGGATAAACTACTTCTCGTACGCCGTCTTTGACGGCGAGAACCTCTTCCTTGAGAATTTTGTGGAGGGAGAGACGAAGCTATAACCCGCATTTCCAAACTGTTAACCATCATACCATTACCACCCATGAAACCTTTAAGACTGAAAAACATGATTGCCGGATGCCTGCTCGCAGCAGGAGCATTGCCGATATGGGGACAATCCGGCGCCCCGACACTTGTCATCCGCATTGACGATCTCGGTGCCCTGCATTCCGTCAACGAAGCCTGCATCCAGACCTACCGCTCGGGTATTGCCCGCAGCGTGGAAGTGATGCCCGTAGCAGCCTGGTATCCAGAAGCCATCAAGATGCTGAAAGAAAATCCGGGACTGGACGTCGGCCTGCACCTCGTCATCACCAGCGAGTGGGAGAACGTGAAGTGGCGTCCGCTGACCCACTGCCCCAGCCTGACGGACGAGAACGGCTATTTCTACCCGATGATGTTCCCTAACCCCGCCTATCCGGGACAGTCCATCATGGAGCAGAAATGGGACATCAAGGAGATAGAGCAGGAGTTCCGCGCGCAGATAGAGACGACGCTGAAAAGCATTCCGCAACTCAGCCATCTGTCCGGACACATGCTCTCCACCGGTTTCAGCAAAGAAGTGAACGAGCTGGTGCAACGGCTCGCCAAAGAATACAACCTGCCGTCCATCGACCGCATGGACTCCTCCAAGGACTACCGGTTTACCTACATCGGGTACGACGGCCCCAAAAGAACCGCCGAAGAAAAGGAGGCTAGCTTCATCAAAGCATTGGAGAAGTTGCAACCGGGCCAGCGCTACCTTTTCTTAGACCACCCGGCACTGGACAACGATGAAATGAAAACCGTCTTCCACATCGGATATGAGGACGTGGCGCTGGACCGCCAGGGAGTGACCGACCTGCTGACAAGCCCCCGCGTCCGGAAAGCCATTGAGGACAAAGGCATAAAGCTGATTTCCATCAACCAACTGACCAAGGGCCTGCCCCGCGCCGCCGCTACTCCGAAGCTGGACAAGGCCATGAACAGATATCTGGATGCCGTAAAGAAAGCCGGACAAGACCTGCACAGTATCATGATTGTGCAACACGGCAATGTCATTGCCGAAGAATGGATGGGCGAAGGGAAAGAGGATGAGCCTCACATCCTGAACTCCGTCAGCAAGACATTCACCGCCACCGCCGTGGGACTTGCCGCCTCCGAAGGCAGGCTGAAGCTGACGGACAAGGTCATCTCCTTCTTCCCCGACAAGCTTCCGGCAACCGTCAGCGAAAATCTGGCAGCCATGACCGTACGCGACCTGCTGACCATGAACTGCGGGCACGACACCGACCCCACCGGAACGGTACGCAAAAAGGCGGACGCCGATTGGGTGCAGGAGTTCCTTGCCTTCCCCGTGGAGCACAAGCCCGGTACCTTCTACACCTACAACAGCCTGGGAACCTACATGCTCTCAGCCATCGTACAGAAAGTGACGGGCGAGAAAGTGGTGGATTATCTCTATCCCCGTCTGTTCCGCCCGCTTGGCATCGTCAACGCCCGGTGGCAGGAAAGCCCGCAAGGCATCAATACCGGAGGCTGGGGGTTGTACCTCAAAACGGAAGACCTTGCCAAGATGGGACAACTGTTCCTGCAGAAAGGAAACTGGAACGGACAGCAGATTCTGCCCGAAGAATGGGTAAAGGAGGCATCTGCCTGCCAAGTGCCCTCACTGCCCGCCGGCATGAAACCGGAGATGCTGAAGAAAGCGAAGATGAGCGCCAAGACAAGCGACTGGCTGCAGGGCTACGGCTACCAGATGTGGCGCTGCCGCCACAACGCCTACCGTGCCGATGGTGCCAACGGACAATACATACTGGTGTTGCCGGACAAGGATGCCGTCATTGCCGTCACCGCCAACATCCCCGACATGCAGGCAGAGCTGAATCTAATATGGAAGTACCTGCTGCCCGCGCTATAAAACGTTTATTCTTATAAACGATTACGAAAAAGTGAAGGTTACCGGAACTTTTTCCCGGCATGGTTGTAATAACATCATAACATTAAAAACATTAGCGTCATGGATGATATGATTTACAGAAACGACCCGATTGCCGAAGAGAACATAGACCCGCACGGACGTCCGGCAACGGATGAATTCGAGGAATGGAGCGAAGAGGTCTCCGAACGGACAGATACCGGATACAAGGACCAGAAAATAAAATCTGCCAAGGAACGGGAGAAACGTATCCGGGAGATGGATGAAATTATAAAGAAGGACCTTAAGGAATAAATAGACAGCCACCACAGATTACACGGATTCTCACAGATTAGTCTCTTATACTTGATATCAGAGCTTCCAATCTGTGAGAATCCGTGTAATCTGTAGTGACTTTCTATTATTTGTATCCACCAGCCTTGGCTATGCGTTTCGGGATTTCCGTGTTGTCCATCTTACCCACGAACAGCTTGGAGCCTGCACCTACTGCGAATACCGGCACATATCCGGCTGTATGGCCACCGCTGGTCCAGCCTACCATGGCAATCTGGCTCATTACCTTCTTGGCGGCAACAGCCAGGGGCTCAGTCTTGGCATAAAGACTTTCCTCAAACACTACATGCTTGTTCACGAATGATTCTTCGTAAGCATCACGCAGCATCTTCTCCTGCTCCCAGCTCACCGGCAGTTCTTTCCAGAAACCCATCTTTTCTGCCAGGAATTCCTTCATTTCCGGCCAGTTGATAACCTTGCGCATCTTGCGTAAGTCCGTGATGGAACGTGAAAGGATATCCTGAGACTGCTTCTGCTTGGCAAGGGCTTTCAGTTGAAGCTCGTACTTACCGGTACCCAGACCCAGACCACCGGTTTCATGGTCGGCAGTTACCACAATCAGCGTTTCTTTGGGATGCTTCTTATAGAACTCGTAAGCCACCTTGATGGCGTTGTCCATATCCACCACTTCCTCAAAGACTGTGGCGGGGTCGTTTCCGTGGCAGGCCCAGTCAATCTTTCCACCTTCAACCATCAGGAAGAAACCCTTGTTACTGCCTTTGGTCAGGAAAGAGATGGCACTTTCGGTAATTTCGGCCAGCGTCAGGTCGCCTTCCTGACGGTCGATGGCATAGGGCAGGCAAGAAGGCTCTGCCCCTTCTTTCTGGATAAGAATCATCTTGTCCGCCTGGGCAGACTTCGACTTATATTCGTCAAGGCCCCTTGCAACGGTATAGCCGGCTTCTTCAAAGATAGGGAAGATGCTCGGAGCCTCTTTCTTATCGGCAGTGGTAGTCGGTTTCAAGAAACCACCGCCTGCATAGAAGTCGAAACCGGCTTTCGGCAGGTCGAGGGCTATCTCGTAATACATGCCACGGTCCGGCTGATGGGCATAGAATGCGGCGGGAGTAGCATGGTCTACACTGACGCTGGTAGTTACCCCAACTTTCTTACCGGACTTTTTGGCTCTCTCGGCCACACTCTGAAGCACACTCTTGTTATCGTCCATACCAATGGCGCCGTTGTAGGTCTTTGCACCGGTAGCCAGGGCTGTTCCGGCAGCAGAAGAGTCAGTCACCGAGTTGGTGGCAGAAAAGGTAGTTGCCATGCTGGCAACCGGGAAAGAAGTGAACAGCAAAGGCTTTACACCGATGCGCCCTTCTTGTTCGGCCAGATACATCTCCGTACCGTTCACCTGGTTCACACCCATTCCATCACCGATGAAATAAAACACGTACTTCGCCTGCTGGGCATAGGCCATGCCGCTGGTCAGCAGTACAAAGAACAACACATACATTAATCGTTTCATAAGCAGTTCTTATTTAAAGTTATTCGGAAAATTGCCTTTATTGTTTTTAACCAAGTAACAAAGATAAGGATTTTAAAGGATTCGGAAAACATTTCGCCCCTACAAATACATTACATATTTGCAGGGGCGAAACCACATCCGGACTCCGGGAAGCCGGAACCGGGAAATATTACAGCGATATTACTTCTTCAGAATATCCATCGTGTCCGAAGCAATCATCAGTTCCTCGTCAGTGGGGATTACCACCACCTTCACCTGAGAATCTTCGGTAGAGATAACCATTTCTTCACCGCGTACTTTGTTCTTCTCGGCATCCAGCTTTATGCCCATGAATTCCAGGCCTTCACATGCACCCCAGCGGGCACTTGCCTGATTCTCGCCGACACCACCGGTAAATACCACGATATCCACACCACCCAAAGCAGCGGCATAGGCACCGATATATTTCTTGATGCGGTAGAAGTACATTTCTTCAGCCAGAACAGCCTTCGGATTGCCGGCAGCTACGGCATTTTCCAGGTCGCGCATGTCACTGGATTCACCGAAGATACCCAGCACACCGCTCTTCTTGTTCAGCAGGTTGGAGATGCCGTTGGCATCCAGACCCTCTTTCTCCATGATGAAGGAAACGGCACCGGCATCAATATCACCACTGCGGGTACCCATCATCAGACCTTCCAGCGGGGTCAAGCCCATGCTGGTGTCTACACACTTACCGTCCTTGATGGCAGTAATGGAACCACCGTTGCCAATGTGGCAAGTGATGATTTTCTTTCCTTCCGGCTCTACACCCAGGAACTCGCAGACGCGCTGCGATACGTAGCGGTGTGAGGTTCCGTGGAAACCATAACGGCGTACGCCGTACTTTTCATAAAGTTCGTAAGGCACGGCATACAGATAGGCATGCTTCGGCATGGTCTGATGGAAAGCCGTATCGAACACACCAATCTGCGGAACATTAGGCAGAATGGCAGATATTGCATTTACCCCCTTCAGGTTAGCAGGATTGTGGAGCGGAGCCAGGTCGTTGCAGGCAGTGAAGGCGGCAAGCACTTCCGGCGTCAGCCGTACAGACTCGCTGAACTTTTCGCCTCCATGCACCATACGGTGACCTACGGCATTGATTTCGTCCAAAGACTTGATGGCTCCATATTCAGGGCTTGTCAAAGTGTTCAGGATAAATTCCACACCTACGGTATGCTCTGGAATGTCCTTCTCAAGAACTTTCTTCTCGCCACTGGGCAAGGTGAACTTCAGGAAAGAGTCCTTCAAACCAATTTTTTCGATACCACCCTGGGCGATAACTTCTTTCCGGTCCATATCAAACAATTTGTATTTGATGGACGAGCTACCGCAGTTCAATACTAAGATTTTCATACTATATATCAGATTTAAAAGTTATTCAGCATTCTTTTTGGCAGCAATGGCCTGATTGGCAGTGATGGCAATCATGCGATACACATCCTCGATGGAGCAACCGCGTGAAAGGTCGTTCACCGGACGGGCGATACCTTGTAGGATAGGTCCTACGGCATCAGCATGTCCCAGACGTTGCACCAGTTTGTAGGAGATGTTGCCCACTTCGAGGCTGGGGACAACCAATACGTTAGCATGTCCGGCGATAGAAGAACCCGGAGCCTTGCTTGCACCTACTTCCGGCACCAAAGCTGCATCGGCCTGCAACTCACCGTCGATGGCAATATCGGGAGCCATCTCCTTGGCAATCTTCAATGCCTCAACCACTTTATCCACCACTTCGTGCTTGGCAGAGCCCTTGGTAGAGAAGCTCAGCATGGCAACTTTCGGGTCGAGACCGGCAACTGCCTGGGCTGTACGTGCCGTACATACGGCAATCTGTGCCAATTGTTCTGCATCGGGCACCGGAGTCACAGCCACGTCACCCATCACCAGGATACCGTTCTTTCCATATTCAGGAGCATGTGTCAGCAGCAGCATGGCACCCGAAACGCAAGTGATGCCCGGGGAAGTCTTGATAATCTGCAAAGCAGGGCGAAGTACATTACCCGTAGTGTTGCGTGCACCTGCCAACTGGCCGTCAGCGTCGCCGTTCTTTATAATCAGGCAGCCCAGATAAAGCGGATCGACAACCAACTTGCGAGCCTCTTCGATGGTCATGCCTTTCTTTTTGCGGAGCTCGCAAAGCAGTTGGGCATATTCTTCTTTCTTAGGATGGTCTTCCGGGTCGATAATGGTAGCTTTGTTTATATTTCCCAGCCCCCACTCTTTGGCACAAGCCTCTATCTCGGCAGGTTTTCCAAGGATAATCAAGTCGGCTACTCCGTCAGTCAGGATTTGATTGGCAGCTTTCAGTGTACGCTCTTCCGTACCCTCGGGAAGAACAATTCGTTGGCGGTTTGCTTTGGCACGCTCAACAATTTCGTTAATTAATCTTTGCATGATATTTTAATTGTCTATTAAGAATCGGCAGTATGTGTTATTCACGCCGCAAAAGTACACAATTTTGCAATATCTACATTGCAAACATCGGTCTTTTTACCGTTCAGACCATAATTATTATAATATTTAACATTAGGTATTCCCAGCATTCATGTGTACGCACACGTGCCCCTCTGCAACAAACAATTACCCGTCCGGCAGGAACAACCCGCCCGACTCTACAAACGACATAAAAAAAATCAGGATACAACGATAACAAGCAATACATAGAATACCTACCTTTGCAGCGTTTTCAACGTATAACAATAGGTATTATAATAATATGATTCGTCAATGCGCCATCCTTTTCGGATGCTTAGCTTTGGGTGAACTGATTGTTTTCTTTACGGGTATCAAGTTACCTTCCAGCATCATCGGTATGCTGTTGCTCACCCTATTCTTGAAATTGGGTTGGATTAAACTGCACTGGGTGCAGGGTATGTCCGACTTCCTGGTTGCCAACCTGGGCTTCTTCTTCGTACCGCCCGGTGTAGCTCTCATGCTTTACTTCGATGTCATCGCCTCCGAGTTCTGGCCGATAGTGACCGCTTCCATAATCAGCACCCTGCTGGTGATTGTAGTCACCGGATGGGTTCATCAACTAACACGTAAAATCAAATGAACTTTTTAGAAAACGAATTTTTCCTATTGGCTGTCACCTTCGGGATTTTCTTTCTGGCCAAACTCCTGCAGAAAAAGACCGGCATCATGTTGCTGAACCCCATCCTGCTGACAATTGCCATCCTCATTGTCTTCCTGAAGATGACACATATCAGTTATGAGACCTACAATGAAGGAGGACATCTGATAGAATTCTGGCTGAAACCCGCTGTTGTAGCCCTGGGAGTCCCCCTATACCTCCAATTGGAAACGATTAAGAAACAGCTGCTCCCCATCATGCTGTCACAACTTGCCGGCTGCATTGTGGGAGTTATCTCTGTCGTGCTGATAGCTAAATTGATGGGGGCTTCCGACGAGATTATCTACTCCCTGGCGCCCAAGTCGGTCACTACGCCGATAGCCATGGAAGTAACTAAGTCGCTGGGCGGCATTCCCTCACTTACCGCCGCCGTAGTGGTCTGTGTAGGCTTGCTGGGAGGAATACTGGGCTTCAAGACCATGAAACTGACCCACATCGGCAGTCCTATGGCACAAGGCCTTTCCTTGGGAGCCGCCGCCCACGCGGTAGGAACTTCCACAGCCATGGACATCAGCCGCAAATACGGCGCATTCGCCAGCCTCGGCCTGACCCTGAACGGTATTTTCACTGCATTGCTGACCCCAACTATTCTGCGATTATTAGGGCTACTCTAACAAAATCTTCTTATTTTTGTTATCTATAATCATAACCAACTAAAAACAACGTATGATTTCATTTAAAGATATCGAATTACAAGACAAAGAACTGATTACTTCCTATACACAGAACAGTCCGCGACGGAATTGTGACCTCTCATTCTCCAACCTATGCAGCTGGCGTTTTCTATACAATACAAAGTTTGCCATCATGGACGGCTTCCTCCTGCTGAAATTCTGGGCAAACGATGAACTGGTGTACATGATGCCGATAGGTAACGGAGATTTGACAAAAGTACTGGACGCACTGGTCGAAGACGCACACCGGGAAGGGGAACCTTTCTGCCTGCTGGGAATATGTTCGGGCATGTGCTCGGAACTGGAAGCCTTCATGCCCGGAGAATTCCAGTTCACAGCAGACCGGGACTATGCCGATTACCTCTATCTGCGTACAGACCTCGCCACGCTTGCCGGAAAGAAATTCCAGTCCAAACGGAATCATGTCAACAAATTCAAACGCACCTATAATTACGAATATACTCCCATCACTCCCGACCGCATCCAGGAATGTCTGGACCTGGAAGCCGAATGGTGTAAGGCCAACAATTGCGACCAGCATGAAGGAACGGGCAACGAACGTCGCGCACTGGTCTACGCCCTCCACAATTTTGAAGAACTGGGATTGACCGGAGGCATCCTGCATGTAGACGGCAAAATTGCCGCCTTCACTTTCGGAATGCCCATCAACCAAGATACCTTCGGAGTACATGTGGAAAAGGCCGACACCAGCATAGACGGAGCGTACGCAATGATTAACTATGAATTTGCCAACCATATCCCCGAACAATATGTCTACCTCAACCGTGAAGAGGATTTGGGTATTGAAGGATTGCGCAAGGCCAAACTTTCGTACCAGCCTGCCATTATTCTGGAAAAATACGTGGCATGCCTGAAAGATGAACCGGTGGAAGCTATCAAATGGTGAGAGTAAGGATTAGAGATTAAGGATTAAAAGGATAAGGGATTGATGATACGGGAAAAGGTAAAGAACTTATGGAAGCTCTGTTTCAATGATAGCGAGGAATTTACTGAACTGTATTTTCGGCTCCGCTACAACAATGATATCAATATTGCCATCCAAAGCGGCGAAGAAGTGATTGCCGCCCTACAGATGTTGCCTTATCCTATGACGTTCGAAGGAGAAGATATTCATACGGCCTATATATCCGGCGCCTGCACACACCCTGATTACCGTAACCGGGGCGTAATGCACGAGCTGTTATCACAAGCCTTTGCACGGATGCTACACAATAATGTCGCCTTATCCACCCTGATACCGGCAGAACCGTGGCTGTTCGACTACTATGGCCGCAGCGGTTATGCCCCCGTATTCCGCTATGCCGAAGAGACCTTTATCGCTTCCGGTACACCGACAGCCGATACGGGCCTTACTTTGGAAATGTCTGCCGAATATACTGAAAAAAGATATGAATATCTCGACCGGAAATTGCGGGAGCGCCCTTGCTGCATCCAGCATACGGAAGAGGATTTCCAGGTTATCATTGCCGATTTACAACTGGGACAGGGCTTCGTTTGCACATTGAGCAATGGGGAGGAAATCACGGCTTTGGCCATTACCTATCCGATAGGGAAAGCCAACTGGCGCATTGGAGAAATCGTGTCGGATACTCCCGCAACAAAAACTTTACTGCTTCAACATATCTGCCAAAGCTTGAATCTCCCGTCCATCCGGGTTCTCACTCCTCCCGCTACCGGTGAAAGCCAACTTTTGGGCATGGCACGCATCATCAATGCCAAAACCATGCTGCAACTCTATGCTACGGCCCATCCGGAACTGGAACTCAGCATTCATCTCACCGATGAGCAGGTCAGTGCCAATAACGGCTACTACTACCTGAACAATGGTAAATATATGAATAGTGCCAAGCGTCTGCCGGGCAGCCACTTGGCACTTACAATCGGTGAACTCACCGAAAAAATATTTGCAACATCAAGCCCATATATGAGCCTGATGTTGAACTAGCATTATAATCCGCTGAAGTCGACTCCCTCAAATACCAGCGAAGGAATCTGCCATGAACGGTTCGGTTGAGGGTCATTGCCCACAGCAACCAAGGAATTCCATAAAGTAACCATGTTACCCGTCACATTCATTTCGTTGACGGGCTGTGTCAGCTTGCCGTCTTCAATAAGGAAACCCTCTATACCATAAGAGAAGTCACCGGTACTGCTATTGCTGTTACCGCCATTGAAGCCCGTAACCAAGATGCCTTGTTTAATATCTGCAACCAATCCGTTCAGGTCCTTATCGCCCGGTGTCAGAATTAGACGTGAAGGTGCACTGATAGTAGGAGCTATATCCATCTTCTTACCATTGTAGGTATCGATGAAATAAGTTTTCAGCACGCCTTTGTCAAAAACAGTGCGGGGTTCGGTAGCCACACCCTCATTATCGAAATAGCGTGAACCGTTTGCACCGATAGCATGCGGCTCGTCACGCAACGTGAAGAGGTCGGAAGCCACTTTCGTATCCAGCTTGTCCATCAGGAAGGAATTCTTTTGTTGCAAAGCACTGCCATACAATGCACTTAGCATCGGGCTGAGCAGATTTCCCACATTCATAGGGTCAACCACCATTGTATATTTACCCGACTTTGCTTTCTTCTGTCCCAGCTTGCGCAATACGCGTTCCAATGCCTTGGCACCGATTCCCGCCTTCGTCAATTTATCATAGAACAGAGCCGAGTCGTACCAGTAATCCTGAGGACGCGCTTCACCTTCTCCCTTAATGGATACACTGGCTGAGACAGAGAACCAGGTACTCTTCGACTCGCCTTCAAATCCGTTGCTTATCAAACGATAGGAAGAACCCTCACCATCACTATAAGAAGAATCAACCGAAATGATACGCTCATCCTTGCCCAATACCTCCTCTGCAGCAGCACGGGCAATCGCCACTTTATCATCCGGGTTGACTTCATAGAGTTTCTTATCAAAAAGCTGCAAGTCAGGCTTGCCTCCTTTATAGTAGCGTGCAGGGTCGGCCAGCATACGCGACTCATCCACCGCCAGATAGCGGGTAGACTCTATACCATTCGTGATAAGAGTTTCCAATTCTTTCTTATCCAGCCGATTGGTGGAAAAAGAGCCGAAACGTCCGTCCACATAAAGATTCAATCCCAAACCATTCTCCGTAGACTGCTGCAAACGGTCCATTTTGCCGTCACGCAGTTCAAAAGAAGAATTAGAATTTGTATATAGCACCAGTTTGGCTGCCTGGCAACCGTTCTTCAAGGCATATTCCATTGCCCATTGTGCCAATTTCTTATTGTCGTCTGTAATCATGTCTTTAATTGATAGTTGATAATTAACTTTCTCCTCCTACAGTCAGCTTGCTGACTAGTGCCGATGGCATACCGCAGGTAACGGGACAAGACTGACCGTCTTTACCACAAGTCCAAGTACCGTTGTCAATCTTATCGTTATTTGCCACCATCGTGATGTCAGCCAATGCTTTCGGACCATTACCGATGATATTTATATCCTTGACGGGCTGCGTCAGCTTGCCATCCTCAATCAAGTAACCCGACTTCACAAAGAAGGTAAAGTCTCCGGCACCGATTTGCACCTGGCCATTGGTAAACTGGTCACAATAGATACCTTTCTTCACGGTGGAGATAATGTCCGCTTCCTTCATATTGCCGGCTTCCATATAAGTGGCACGCATACGGGGGATAGGAGTATTACGGAAAGTATCGCGACGTCCGTTTCCGGTAGGAGCCACCCCGTAATGCTTGGCACTGATGCGGTCGTGCAGATAGCTGGTCAGGATACCTTCTTTCACAATATAGGTCTTCTGGCCTTCCACACCCTCATCGTCAAAGTTCACGGCTCCGCGGTTGAAGGCAATGGTACCATCATCCACCACATTGATATGCTCGTTGCACACCTTCTTGCCAAACAAGTCGCAGAAGATGGAAGTACGCTTACGGTTAAAGTCAGCCTCAAAAGCATGTCCTATGGCTTCGTGTAACAAGATGCCCGAACCACCCGCTCCCATCACGACAGGCATTTCACCGCCTTTGGGCTTCACTGCCTTGAACAAGATGGAGGTCTTATCCACAGCTTCACGCGCAAGGGTATCCACAATATCGTCCGTCATGAATTCAAACCCTTTGCGGTAAGAACGACCGGCATAACCGTTCTCCATTTTTCCATTCTCTTCCATAATACACACGGCCATGAAAGAGACCATTGGGCGGTAATCATAGTAGCTCACGCCCTCTGAGTTACAGAATAAGACATGAGAAGTACTGTCTACAAGAGACGCCTGGACCTTGCGCACCCGGTTGTCCAGAGAAAAAATCTTTTCGTTCAGTTTCTCCAGATAAGGAATCTTTGCCTTAAGGCTCACGTCTTCCCAAGGTTCGGTGACGGCATAACGGCTTTTGGCAATCGTCTTCTCCGTCAGCCCCACAGGCTTTCCGGCCTTACCCGAAGAAGCTATACGGGCAGCCGTACGGGCAGCACGCAGCATTTCTTCTACGGTCACGCCTTCTACATAGGCATAGCCAGTCTGGTCGCCTGCTAATACGCGCACGCCCATACCGAAGTCAATGTTGGCTCCACAATTGTTTACTTTACCGTCCATCAGAACCACACTATTATTAAACGTGTGCTCAAAATAGAGGTCGGCATAATCTCCGCCTTTTTCCAGAGCGGCAGCCATCACTTTCTTCAAGTCAGCTTCCGTCACGCCAAAGTGAGCCATTGCCGAAGCTACGGCAGACTGATTATCTGCTCCTCCCAAAGCTCCGCGTACTGACGCAGGCATAGCCAACGAGGGTACTGCCAGCGAGCCTAACATCGCCAGACTTCCCGTCCGTAAGAAATTTCGTCTATCCATCCTTTTCAGTTATTAGTTATAAGATATTGTTTTTATTTTATATCATAGTTATATGACGTAAAAATAGGGGATTTTGTCACACCTCAGCTTTCCTTTGTTAACAAACTTTCCAATTCCTCAGCATTTAGGCGCAGATAGAATTGTCCTTTATAAGCCACTGAAATACCTCCGGTCTCCTCCGATACAATGATAGCATGCGCATCAGACACCTGGGAAATTCCCATGGCAGCACGATGCCTCAGCCCCAGTTCCTTAGGAATGTCCAGATTATGGGAAACAGGCAGGATACATCCCGCCGCTTTGATACGTTTCTTACTGATAACCATCGCTCCATCGTGCAACGGACTGTTCTTAAAGAAAATATTCTCAATCAGACGCTGGTTTATATCGGCATTGATAATTTCTCCCGTACGCACCACATCATCCAAAGGCAAATTATGTTCAATGACAATCAAGGCACCAACCTTCTGCTTCCCCATGCTGATACATGCCATTACCACCGGCATGATGTCGTCATGTTCCAACTTCTCTTTCTTATTGCCGGTGAAGAAGCGTACCAGCGCACTGGCATGCTGATGCGAGCCGAGTGTCAGCAAGAAGCGCCGTATCTCGTCCTGAAACAAAATGATAAGCGCCAGCACGCCCACACTGACCAGCTTGTCGAAGATGGAGCCGAGCAATTTCATCTCCAGCACCTGCGACACCACCAGCCATATCAGGATAAACACCAGGATACCCGTAAACACATTGATAGAGCCGGAGGCTTTCATCAGCTTATACGTATAGTACAGCAAGAAAGCCACTAACAGAATATCTATAAAATCTTTTATTCCAAATTCAAAAAACACGATATTGAATGATTAGGGGTTAGGGATTAGGAATTATTTCGCATGGCTTGCACAATCCGTACGGTTTCCACGGCTTCTTTCACGTCGTGTACGCGGAGGATGTCAGCACCTTTCAGCAAACAGATGGTATCGAGCACCGTAGTACCATTCAGCGCCTCCTGAGGAGTAATGTCCAACAAGCGGTATATCATCGATTTACGTGAAACGCCTACCAGCAAAGGCAACTCAAAAATACGGAACTCTTCCAGATGGGACAGCAATTCATAGTTATGCTCCATTGTCTTTCCAAAGCCGAAACCGGGGTCCAGAATGATGTCTTTTACACCTAAGTCACGTAATTGCTGCACCTTGCGCGCAAAATACAAGAAAACCTCTTTCAGAAGATTGTCGTAATGAGGATGCTGCTGCATACTTTGCGGAGTGCCTTGCATGTGCATCATAATATAAGGTACGTTCAATGCCGCAACGGTATGGAACATATTCGCATCCATCTCACCGGCCGCAATATCATTGATGATGGCAACACCATACTCTTCCACACACATTCTTGCCACATCCGCCCTAAAAGTGTCTACCGACACCACAGCATCCGGCTGTATCTCAAAAAGTATTTTCAGGCCCATACGCAACCGTTCCATCTCTTCCCTGGCAGAGACATTGTCGGCATTGGGACGGGAAGAGTAAGCGCCTATGTCAATAATGGCCGCTCCCTCCGAAACTATCTGTTTCACCCGGCGTGCTATTTCTACCTCTGTCTGTGTGCGGCTACCGGCATAAAAGGAATCGGGAGTAACGTTCAGTATGCCCATGACACGGGGTTGAGAGAGGTCGAGCAGCGAACCGTTGACATTTATATATCGGGCAGTTGTAATTTCCATAGGCAGTCTGTTCTATATAGTACCTGCAAATGTAAACAAAAAAGTGGTTTCAAAATACATAAACTCATAAAACTGATAAGTTTTTTGCTTGTACCCGGGAAGGGAGAGGATTAAAACTATATCTTTGCACGATGGTTTACCACAGATTACACAGATTCACACAGATTGATTTAATTATAAAGTCATGGATATAACAGCTATACATCAGATATTCCTAACATGCACCAGTGTCACTACTGACAGCCGTAACTGCCCCCAAGGCTCTTTATTCATTGCGCTGAAAGGCGAGTCGTTCAACGGAAATGCCTTTGCCGCCCGAGCGCTGGAAAGCGGAAGTGCTTATGCCATAGTAGATGAAGAAGCCTATGCCCCCGCAGGCGATACACGATACATCGTGGTGGAAAACAGCTTGAAGACCTTGCAACAACTTGCCAATTACCACCGTCGGCAGATGCGTACACCCATCATCGGCATTACGGGTACAAACGGAAAGACTACTACCAAGGAACTGATGTCCACCGTACTTTCGCAAACTCACAACGTGCTCTATACCTTGGGAAATTTGAACAATCACATCGGTGTTCCCCTCACCTTGCTTCGCCTGCGCCCTGAACACGACCTTGCCGTGGTGGAAATGGGTGCCAGCCACCCGGGAGACATCAAGGAGCTGGTAGAGATAGCCGAACCTGACTACGGGATCATTACCAACGTAGGAAAAGCCCATCTGGAGGGATTCGGCTCTTTTGAAGGAATCATCAAGACCAAAGGAGAGATGTACGACTATCTGCGGACGCGGAAAGAAGCTACCATCTTTATCCATAACGACAACCCCTACTTGAAAAAGATAGCCTACGGACTCCACCAGATTGCCTACGGCAGTGAGGACGGGCTGTACATCAACGGACACGTCACCGGCAATTCTCCTTACCTCACCTTCGAGTGGAAAACGGACAACGAAAGCAAATATCACGAAGTACAAACCCGGCTTATCGGTGAATATAACTTCCCCAATGCTCTGGCAGCTGTCACCATCGGACATTTTTTTGGTGTGGAACCGGAGAAAATAGACAAGGCACTGGCCGGATATACCCCGCAAAACAACCGTTCACAACTGAAAAAAACAGCGGACAACACACTGATTATCGATGCCTATAATGCCAATCCCACAAGCATGATGGCTTCCATCAGCAACTTCCGGAACATGCAGGCCGAAAACAAAATGCTGATATTGGGAGATATGCGGGAGTTGGGTAAAGACAGTGCCGACGAGCACCAGAAGATTGCAGACTATCTGGAAGAATGCGGATTCAAGGATGTAGTTCTTGTAGGGGAATTGTTTGCCGCCACACGCCACCCTTATCAGAGTTATCCCGATGTGACCGCACTCATCGCAGAGCTGCAAAGGGAGAAACCTTGTGGGAAAACTATTCTGATAAAAGGGTCGAACGGCATCAAGCTAAGTTCCACAGTTGAATACTTATAATCCTATTTCATCCTTGGCCTTAAAATAAAATAGCCGACCATTGATGCAAGCACCGCTCCCGTGGTATTGGCCGCAAAATCCAGCCAGTCTCCGCCACGGTATGTCGTGCAGTATTCTTGCAGCAACTCCACCATTCCGCTGAACAAAACGGGACAGACAAACGCCCCTGCCCATGCATGCCATAAAGGGGCGTTGTCTCTCCGGTGAGCGCGAAGAAACTCCAGCCACAGCATTCCTGACATGCCGAAATACATACAGATATGCACCACCTTGTCTATATTGGGAATCTTGCTTATTTCTGTAGAAGGCGGTTTAAAGAATGAAAGATAAATCACCGTCAGAATAATAAAAAGCGACACCGGATATTTCTTAATATAATATAGCATATACCAAATTATCAACGAACTGTGCGCAAAAGTACAGAACATTTTCTATATTTGCATGTTTTAGCTGGTATTAATAACGAATTGAAAGAAAAATCTACGTTTTATGACAAAAAGTGACAGAGCCAACTTCGGAAGCAAATTAGGCGTCATACTTGCCTCGGCAGGCTCCGCAGTCGGTTTAGGCAATATCTGGCGTTTCCCGTTTGAGACCGGGAATCACGGAGGTGCGGCATTTATCCTTGTATACTTGGTTTGCGTGCTCATTCTCGGCATCCCCATCATGATTGCAGAATTCCTCATCGGCAGGCGCTCGCGTGCCAATACGGCAAGGGCTTATCAGAAATTGGCACCCGGCACGCATTGGCGCTGGGTAGGACGTATGGGCGTACTGGCCGGATTCCTTATTCTGGGATATTACTCCGTTGTGGCAGGATGGACGCTTGAGTTTATCGGCGAAGCGGCTACCAACAGTTTTGCCGGGAAGTCGGCAGCCGATTTCATCGCATCCTTCAACAGCTTTGTCAGCAACCCCTGGCGTCCGGTCATCTGGCTGGTGCTGTTCCTGCTGGCCACCCATCTCATCATTGTCAAAGGAGTGGAAAAAGGTATTGAAAAATCAGCCAAAATCATGATGCCAATGCTATTTGTCCTATTGATAATCCTTGCCATCTGCTCCATATCCCTGCCCGGAGCAGGAGCAGGCATTGAATTCCTGTTGAAACCGGACTTCAGCAAAGTGGACGGCAATGTGTTCCTTGGAGCCATGGGCCAGGCATTTTTCTCCTTGAGCTTGGGGATGGGATGTCTCTGTACATACGCTTCTTACTTCCGCAATGATACGAACCTGCCCAAAACGGCACTCAACGTGGCGGCTATCGACACCATGGTAGCCATTTTGGCAGGATTCATCATCTTCCCTGCCGCCTTCTCTGTAGGCATCAAACCGGATGCGGGTCCCAGTCTGCTATTCATCACCTTACCTAATGTCTTTCAGCAAGCGTTCGGCAATATTCCCTGGCTGGCGATACTGCTGTCTCTGATGTTCTATATCCTACTGGCATTGGCAGCACTTACTTCCACCATTTCCCTGCACGAAGTGGTAACTGCCTATCTACATGAAGAGTTCAAGTTCTCACGCAGCAAGGCAGCCAGATACGTGACAGCGGGCTGTATTTTCTTAGGAGTATTCTGCTCACTGTCTCTCGGTATCGGCAAAAGCTATACCGTATTCGGGCTAAACCTATTCGATTTGTTCGACTTTGTAACGGCCAAGCTAATGCTACCGTTAGGCGGTTTCTTCATTTCCATCTTCATAGGCTGGTATCTGGACAAGAAAATCGTATGGGAAGAAGTCAGCAACAATGGCACTCTGAAAGTATCCGTCTACAAGCTATTGATATTCATCCTGAAATATATTGCTCCGATAGGAATTGCACTGATTTTTATCAATGAACTGGGTTTTCTGAAATAGGCCATCATGCAGAACCCCTTTAAAGAATTCCTTTATTTCTCCCGGGGAGAAAGGCGCGGAATACTGGTTTTGATTACCGGCATTATTCTCGTCTTTCTCTCCGGGTATATTTATATATACCAAAGAGAGAACCGCCCCCTCTCCGATGAAGTAATCCGGCGGCAGGCCACTGCCATGGCAGAATACGAATCGTTCATCGCATCCATACAAGAAAAGGAACAAAAATGGGACAACAGACTTAAACCTTCCTCCCAAAAACAACCGACAACCGTCTCCTTGGCCCGTTTCAATCCCAATATCGCCGACTCCGTCATTTTTTGCCGACTGGGACTGCCCGGATGGATGGCGCGGAACATACTCCGCTACCGTAGTAAAGGAGGGAAGTTCCATAAGGCAGAAGATTTCCGGAAAATATATGGAATGACAGAAAAACAATATCAGACACTCCTACCCTATATCCACATCACTCCGGAAGACACAGAAACAAGAACCGTCCAGTTATACAGCTCTCCTGCAAGCAATGACAGCGCCGTTACTTTCCGAATTGCACCGGAAAAATATCCGTCTGGGACCCTTGTCGACCTGAACCGCGCCGACACCACAGAACTGAAGAAAATACCAGGCATCGGTAGTGGCATTGCCCGTCTAATCATCGGTTATCGGCAACGCTTGGGAGGATTCTACAACATCACGCAATTACAAGAAATCCATTTGGACACCACCCAATTGCAGTCCTGGTTTTCCATCGACACCCGGGCCATCCACCTCATCAACCTGAACCGTAGTAGCATAGAGAGGCTGCGCCACCATCCTTACATCAACTTCTACCAGGCAAAGGCCTTTGTAGAATACCGGAAGAAGAAAGGCGACCTTCATAGTCTGAAACCTTTTGCACTTTACGAGGAATTCTCCGATACCGATTTGGAGAAAATCAGTCACTACGTTTGCTTTGAATAACAGCATCATGCAACATTTTTCAATGTCTGATGCAACCTTTTCACCAGTCATTTCGTCTAACAAGCAGAAACACCCTAAAAACAGGAAGGCCTACTGCAATAAGGATTAGAACCATCGTATCAATATGAAAAAATTAATGATTATAACCATGCTGCTGGGCAGTATGGCACAGAATGCTTTTGCTCAAAAAATAGAAATAAAAGGAACCGTCCGCGATGCTTCCGACAAGAGTATAGAGTATGTCAATGTGGTATTACAGACCATCGACTCTACTTTTGTCGCCGGTGTGACCACAAGTCCAGAAGGAGAATTCATCTTCAAGAACACGGCTACCGGAGATTACAGACTTGTTCTTTCCAGCATCGGGTATAATACCGGATACATCACCCTCAATGGAGTAAAGCGCCATACCGACCTTGGACCAATCGTATTAGACAGTGCTTCTATCGCACTGGAAGGAGTGACTATCACCGGCTCCAGCCAAATCAGCCGTGCAGACCGCAAACTGGTTTTCCCATCCGAAAGACAAATGAAAACTTCCACAAACGGAGTGAATCTGTTGCAGGAACTGATGCTGCCACGTATTCTGGTCAACCCCATGAACAATGAGATTGGATTGTCCGGCGGTGGAGAACTGCAATTACGCATCAATGGAGTCAAAGCCGAAATAGACGAGATAAAAGCCATTCGCCCTGCCGACATTATACGTATAGAGTACCATGACAATCCGGGACTGCGCTACGGTAATGCCGAAGTCGTTTTGGACTACATAGTGCGCCGACCTAAAACGGGCGGAAACTTCGGTGCCGACATTTCCCAAGGGTTGAACACGATGTGGGGAAACTATAATCTGTACGGCAAAGTAAACCACAAAAAATCAGAATTCGGCTTCTCCTATTACATGGGACCGCGGGATTTTAACGGCATGTACCGCGACAATGAAGAAGAATTCCACCTGGCAGACGGCACTACACTCAGACGCCTGGAGAAAGGAGAGCCCAGCAAGGCAACCATGTGCCAGCACAACCTAAACGTAAATTATAGTTTGCAGGCTTCTGAGAATTCCCTTTTCAGCGCCACCTTCCGCCTTCGAGGAAACAATCAGCCACACTGGGATTATAAAGGAACTCTCTATAATGCCAATGATGAAACGGACGTGGTAGACATGACCGACCGTACCGACCAGAGCTGGACACGTCCCTCACTGGATTTGTACTACCAACAGAATCTGAAAAACAAGCAAACCCTGGTATTCAATGTAGTAGGCACCTACAATCGGGAAAAATCGCAGCGGCTCTACCAAGAAAGCACCCCGGGGAACATATTGACCGATATTGACAACAATATCCGAGGCAACAAATACTCCCTGATTGCCGAGGCCATTTATGAGAAGCAATATTCCAAGGGGAACGCATTGAGCTTCGGTCTGAGCCATACACAGTCCTACTCTAACAATGAATACAGAAACGGGCATTATTATGAAACCAATATGCACCAAGGAAACACATACATATTCGGAGAATACCGTGGAAAGATAGACAAACTAAACTACCGGCTGGGAGTGGCCATGACTCGTTTCTACTATAATCAGAGCGGCAAGGACAAATCTACCGAGAACTACAGTTTCAACCCGAGTATCGTTCTGCACTATGCCATGTCAGACAACTCCTACCTCCGCTGGAAGGGAAACATCTATAACGCTTCTCCTTCATTGGGCGACCTCAGCGATGTGGAGCAAGCAGTGGACTCATTCCAGATACGTCGTGGCAACCCGCATCTGAAATCATATATGTGCTATCATACGGAACTGACTTACGAGTGGAAAAAAGGCATCTTTTACACCAACTTATGGGGAGCCTATGACTATCGTCCCAATGCCATTATGGACGAGAAGATTCAAGAAGGCAACAAAATAGTGCAGACTTGGGACAATCAGAAGGATTGGCAGAAACTCTCCGGACGTGCCATGCTCCGCGTAGGACCCATCCGCGACATTCTGCAATTTTCTTTTACGGGCGGTGTCAACCATTACATGAGCCATGGCAATCACTACTCACATACCTACACCAACTGGTTTTGTGAGGCAGAAGCCTCATTAAACTACAAACAGTTCTCTCTGTTCTGGCAGATAAACACCAATTGGAACAATTTCTGGGGAGAAACCCTCTCGGGAGGAGAAAACATCCAGATGTTAGCTGTATATTACAAGCATAAGAATCTTCGGGTAGGAGTCGGTGCATTCAATCCTTTCACCGACAACTATAAAGTACAAAGCGAAAACTGGAATAAATTCGCATCCTACAAGACAAATAATTATATAAAAGAAAGCTCCCGCATGTTCCTGGTGAACTTTTCCTACAACTTCTCGTTCGGCCGCAGTTTCAAGACGGCACAGCGGAAGGTGAACAACAGTGACAATGACTCGGGAGTAATGGACACGGGGAAATAGGCTCAGACCATTTTATTGATTTCCCCGTCAATCAGATGTATCGTCCGGTCGGTGAGCTGCGCCAGTCCTTCATCATGGGTTACGATAACAAACGTTTGTCCGAAACGGTTACGTAAATCAAAAAAGAGCTGGTGCAGTTCTTCCTTATTATGGGTATCCAAGCTGCCGGAAGGTTCATCTGCCAGCACCACTGCCGGATGATTGATGAGAGCACGGGCCACCGCCACACGCTGCTTCTCACCTCCCGACAACTCATTCGGCTTGTGGGAGGCCCGTTCGGCAAGCCCCATGAATTCAAGAATTTCCGTAGCCGCCTCCTTGGCTTCCTGCTGTCCTTTTCCGGCAATAAAGGCCGGTATCATTACATTCTCCAAAGCCGTAAACTCCGGCAGCAGTTGATGGAACTGGAACACAAAGCCGATATGGCGGTTGCGGAATGCGGAAAGTTCCCTCTCCCTCATACGGTCGACTTGTGTACCGTCAATAACCACCGAACCACCATCCGGCATGTCCAACGTACCCATGATTTGCAGCAAGGTAGTTTTACCCGCTCCACTGGGGCCTACAATGCTGACAATCTCCCCTTTCTCTATCGCCAGGTCAATACCCCGCAACACTTGCAGGTTACCGAAACTCTTCGTTATATTCTCTAAATGGATCATAATTAGTGATTTTACAGCCTTTTAATGACATATTCTGCCAAGTAGCAGCCGAACACTGCCGGCAGATAACTGATCGTGCCGCAAGTGGATTTCTTGTTCATCTCATCATCCGTCAGTAACACCGCCTTCGGGTCCGCTTGCTCCGTACTGAAAACTACGGGAAGCTTGCGCTTTATGCCCATTTTCTGCAGACGCTTACGCACAGCCTTGCTCAACCCGCAATGATAGGTATCCCAGATATCGGCAAAGCGCACTTGCGAAATGTCACTCTTTGCTCCTGCCCCCATGCTGGACACTATCTTGATATGCCGCTTCATGCTTTCCGCTATCAAGTGGCATTTTGGAGCAAGCGTATCGATGGCATCCACCACAAAGTCATAAGCCGCAGCATCCAGCAGTTCCGGTATGTTCTCATCTTTCAGGAATACGGGCAACACTCTCAATTCCAGAGACGGATTAATGTCCCTGAAACGTGATGCCAATATCTCCGCCTTCTTCTGCCCCAGGGTAGAATGCAGAGCCGGCAACTGACGGTTTATGTTCGTAGGCTGCACGGTATCGGCATCGACAATCGTCATCCGCCCCACTCCGGTACGGCATAGCATCTCGGCCGCATAAGCACCTACACCACCCAGTCCTACGACAAGTACATGCGCCTTGCATAGCCGTTCCATCTTTTCATCTCCCAGCAGGAGTTGCGTTCGCTGTTTCCAATCTTCCATTCTAGCTTTTCTTAAACCACTTATAGAACCATTTGCCTACCTTCTCGTAATGCTGCGACTCATTGTTGCCACGCGGATTTGAGAAGGATACCGCATCCTGCGGTTCACCCAGTTGGTCCGGATACAATACAATCAGACTATTGTTTGCAAAATATTTACTGATTTGTGCCGGCAACTTCTCGAAGGAGCTGTCATAGGAGATGGAGCCCCGGCGAGCACTGATAATCACTAACAGATGGTCAAAGTTCACTTGTCCGGTCAATATCAGTAAGTCCCCCCAATCGTCCAGGCGGGAAAAGTCTGTCAATGTCTGTCCATATTTGGCTTTCACCAGCCCTTGAAGATGGGCGGTAGTCTCTTCATTGGCATAAAAATGCACCCGGCAACCCAAAGTACTCCCCAACCGGCAGAAATGTTCCACCCACTTCAGGAATCCCGCCTCATACTCGGCTTTCGGAGGTACCGCCACAATCACCCGCCTGATTGTGTTAATGGGCATCAGGAACTTGGAAACCATCACCTCGCGATGCAAGCCTTTCAGCAGATTCTCCGTCAGCATACCGAAGAATGAATCCACAATATTGACTTTACGGTGCAGACCTATAATGACATCCGTTGCCGCATATTCTTTTGCCGTATGGATAATGCCCGAAGCGATATTCAAGTCGTAACGTGTGATTTGCCTCAACGGTACATCTGCCGAAGCCGTTATCATGGCAGCCTTTTCCAGATAGCGTTTCCCACGCAGTTCGGCGCTTTCAGAACTGCTATCGTCGTTGATGACATTCAGTGCCAACAAATTATCCCGTTGCTTCGGGTCGCGTATCACCAAAGAAAGATTTATCAGGTCTTCAATCGTATCGGGGTTGGCTATCGGAATCAATATCTTCTCCGCTTCCACAGAGCGGTTTTCTTCCAGATGCGCCTCCTCCATGGCAATCTTCCGTGCGGCACGCTCCGTAATGAACGAGCTCACAATGCAAGTTACAAGAATCAGCAGGACGGTACCATTCAAAACATCATCGTTCAGCAAGCGTTCCCCACCTGGCAGGATGATGTTGTACCCCACCAGCACAGCCGCCAGCGTTGCCGCTGCCTGTGCATTGCTCAATCCGTACATCAGCTCCCGTTCAATCCCTCCCATCTTATATATTTTCTGCGTCAGCCAGCAGGCAATCCATTTACCTGCCAATGCCACCACAATCATTACAGCCGCTACTTTCAGAGCATCGCCATGACCGAAAATCACATGCACATCAATCAACATACCCACACCTATCAGGAAATAAGGAATAAACAAGGCGTTGCCCACAAACTCCAGATGGTTCATCAGCGGAGAGACATGCGGAATCAGCCGGTTCAAAACCAAACCTGCAAGGAAAGCACCCAGGATACCTTCCATCCCCACAAACTCCATCAATCCGGCTCCGAGGAAAACCATGGCAAGCACGAATATGAACTGCATCACGTTATCATCGTACCTCCGGAAGAACCAACGACCTATGCGTGGAAACAGATATACAATCAAAATACCCAGGAAGATAACCTTTATGACAAGCCATACCCAGAAGAAGCCGTCCGACTCCCCCTTGAACATACCACCCACAACGGCCAGAACCAGCAAAGTGAGTGTATCTGTAACCGCCGTCCCCCCCACTGCAATGCTCACACTACGATGCCGCGACACACCGTAACGAATCACGATGGGATAGGCCACCAGCGTATGCGACGCATACATACTTGCCAGTAGAACAGAGGTCAGCACCCCGTACTTCAACAAAGCTATATTCGTTACCAAGCCTATGCCTATGGGCACAATAAAAGCCAAGAGCCCCAAAACAAGAGCTTTGCCCCGGTTCTGTTTGAAGTCTCCCATATTCATTTCCAGACCGGCAAGGAACATGATGTAATACAAGCCTACTTTGCCGAAAAGCTCAAAACTGCTGTCACGCACCAAAATATTGAAACCATGCTCCCCAATGACAAGCCCCGCCAGTATCATTCCGATAATGTGCGGAATACGAAGCTTATTCAACAATATAGGAGCAAACAATATAATGAGGAGTACAAGGAGGAATATCCATGTAGGGTCGGTGATGGGAAGTTTCAAACTGAAGTCAAACCAATCCATAGGCTGTAAGTTTTAGGTTTTGAATGCAAAATAACGAAAAACTTTTCACTTTATGCGGTGTTATACAGCATTTTGTTATAAATTTGCGACCAATTCTATCTTTTTAGAGATAGTATTTCACTTTTTTATAAACTTAATTTAAAACAAAAGAAAAAATGAAAGTAGCTATTGTTGGAGCAAGCGGAGCCGTAGGACAAGAGTTCCTGCGAGTGCTCGATGAAAGAAATTTCCCGTTGGACGAGTTAGTGTTGTTCGGTTCTAAACGCAGTGCCGGAACCAAATATACCTTCCGCGGTAAACAGATCGAGGTTAAACTCTTGCAACACAATGATGACTTTAAAGGGGTTGATATCGCTTTCACTTCCGCAGGCGCAGGCACCTCCAAAGAATTTGCCGAAACCATTACCAAGTACGGAGCAGTGATGATTGACAATTCCAGCGCTTTTCGTATGGACGACAATGTACCTTTGGTAGTGCCCGAAGTGAATGCCGCCGACGCCAAAGAACGTCCTCTCGGCATCATCGCCAACCCCAACTGTACTACTATCCAAATGGTAGTGGCACTGAAAGCCATCGAACAGCTTTCCCATATAAAGACCGTACACGTTTCTACCTATCAGGCTGCCAGTGGTGCCGGCGCCGCTGCCATGGATGAGTTATACGAGCAGTACCGCCAGGTATTGGCAGGCGAACCCGTAACCGTTGAGAAATTCGCTTACCAGCTGGCATTCAACCTCATTCCGCAAATCGACGTATTCACCGAAAACGGCTATACCAAAGAGGAGATGAAGATGTTCAACGAGACCCGTAAGATTATGCACTCTGACGTAAAGGTCAGTGCTACTTGCGTACGTGTTCCCGCTCTCCGCTCCCACTCCGAAAGTATTTGGGTAGAGACCGAGCGCCCCATCTCCATAGAAGAAGCCCGCGAAGCATTTGCCAACGGCGAAGGCTTGGTTCTGATGGACAATCCGGCAGAAAAGGAATACCCCATGCCGTTGTTCCTCGCCGGCAAAGACCCGGTTTACGTTGGCCGTATCCGCAAGGACCTCAGCAATGATAACGGATTGACGTTCTGGATTGTGGGCGACCAGATTAAGAAAGGCGCTGCACTGAATGCGGTGCAGATTGCAGAATACCTGATTAAGGAAAAGGCACTGTAAGAGAACAATGAATAAAAAATAAGGGATGTCTTAGAAAGACATCCCTTATTTTTATAATCCACTTTATGGTATTACCAGCCTGGGTTCTGAGTCAACACCTGACCTTTATTCTCATAAATAGTCAGCTGTGCAGCCGGTATGGCACGCAAATAGTAACGTTCCGAATTCAATTCACCAGCCTTGAATGTACGGAGTCCCTTTTCACGAAGATAATAGATATACCCTTTTTCAGTGTCCTCATTACCCGGATTCTCCGGATCGAACAGATAGAGCACCCTCTTACCGGAGTCGTCTTTTGAAGATATTTCCGGATAATCAGCCATATTGACATAGGCACCCAGGAAAGACATGGTAGGATAACCATTTGCATCTTCCGAGTTTAAGTATTCAAACTTGGCCCAACGACGGAGGTCTTCACCACGACGGCCTTCCATAATCAACTCAATACGACGCTCACGACGGATTTCCCACAAAACCGGATTGACATCAGGGTCACGGGCAGGGTCATTGATAACAACCCCATTCACACTCAAGTTGCTGCCATTCAGTTGAACATTCGGCATTGTCCTGGCTTCAGTATCCCCCCACTTCGTCAGCTGACGGTCACGGAGTTCATTGATAGACTTGTCAAGGTCGCTCTGCGAGAAAGCGTTACCCCCCACTTGGGCAATCTCATAACGCGCCTCTACATAATTCAGCAGCACTTCCGCATAGCGGATGCACGGCGCATCAGCCGGACTTAATCTACCGGTACAATAATCCAGACCAGCCACCCACCACTCGTCGTTCAAGAACTTTTTGGTAGGATATCCCGTTGGTGATGTACCTTCGGTATAATTTGTCCCCATGGCACTCATGATACGAAGACTGTCGGCAACTGTTTGATACAAACGCGGGTCACGGTCTTGGAATGACTTCTGAATACTCGGGTCTTCCTTACCTTGATACAGCGGAGACTGACCTATCGGCAAACCGTCACTGCAAAGATAAGTGTTGATTACATCTTGCGTAACACCACCCTGAGTCTGATCTTCCGGACCATTGTAGGACATCAAAGCATTACACTGCAAACCGCTTGTATATTCACGATACCAGATGACTTCCGGATTGTTAGCCAAATCGTCCGTAGTAAACAAAGCATTATAAGTATTGCCTATTGAATAGATACCGGAGTTCATTACTGCCTCCGCACCATTAATGGCACCTTGCAGCAAGTTCTTAATATCACCATCCGCCACTTTCTCTGAAGTAGGACCTACAGTAGTACCGTGATATTTCAGCCATGTGGCATGATACAGCATTTCGCGTGACATATACGCACCAACCACATATTTGTTGACTTGGCGCTTTGTGTCATTCGTACGTACATTATCCAATGCATATTGAAAATCCTCTTGTATCTTCTGCGCTACATACAAATAAGAGTCACGGTCTTTATAGAGAGCCGGGTCTGCCGGGTCTGTCACTTTGTCGTAGTAAGGAACACCCCCGTAATACTTTGCCAGCGTACTGTAAGCCATTGCACGGAAATAGCGTGCAACACCTTCCCAGTGTTTCTTGGCTTCGTCCGAAATATTCATTCCGGGAATCTTCTCAAGCATGACATTGGCTTTATAAATAACACTATAATTGTCCGACCAAGTTCCCGTCCGGCTATTCCAGTCTGTAGTGGCAGAAGTGGAGAAATAAATATATCCTGAACCGTTTGTATTTGCATTATTCAGATTGATAAAATCATCCGTATAGTCATCTCCAGAGAAATAACCGGCAAAAACAGTATAGTCGGTACCATATCCTGTAAAGTAGGAAGAATAGAAGTCTTGCGCATAAGTACGCAAAGAAGTTTCAGTCTGCCAATAAGTGTCATTGGTCTGCTTGTCCTGCGGGTCTTTATCCAAAAAATCGTCGCAACCGCAGAGCGAGCTCATTGCCAACGCACAAACGATGTATAATAAATTTTTCTTTTTCATAACTACAATTACTATTAGATTATAAACTAAGCTGAATACCGAACGACACTGTCTTCTGATATGGATAGCTACGGCCAAAGTTACGCTGGTCGCTGCTTGTACCAGCAGTACGTATACCGATTTCCGGGTCGATAGCAGGTTTCACACCGTCGATGGTGAAAAGGTTTTCACCGGTGAAATAAACACGCAAACCTTGCACCTTGAATTTGCTCAACCAAACCTTAGGAAGAGAATAGCCCACAGTAAATGTCTTCAGACGCAGATAAGCCATATTCAGCAAATAGCGGTCATTCACGCTATAGTTACCCGAAGCAGACTGCTTGTAATCCATCGGACGGGGATAGAAAGCATCTGTGTTTTCGGGAGTCCAATAATCTTCAGCTCCTTTGTAGAAGGGTTCACCGGTAGTAAAGCCTGGCAATACCTGGTTACCTGCCGCCCAAAGTTTTCTCTTGGCTACCCCCTGGAAGAACATGCTTATATCAAAGCCTTTCCAAGCAGCATCCAGATTCAGACCAAACTGCAAGCGCGGCAGAGCATTACCAATAACACTAAGGTCACCCTTTTCATTAGTATTTGTCTGTTTTACGATTTCACCGTTGTTGTCGAGGTCTTTATAAAGCACATCACCGGGAGCAAATTGATAACCGGCAGGGAATACTTTAGTCTGGTCGGGCAAACCGGCTTTCAAAGAACCGTCAGCATTAAAGTCATCTTCCGTCAGGAAACGGTCGAACTGCAAACCCCAGATATCTCCTAAAACCATACCTTCTTTATAAGCACTCTTATCCCACCATCCGGTAGCTCCATAAGAAGGAATCTTTGTATTATACGTCCACTTGGTTACTTCAGTCTTGTCATCGGCAACAGAAGCCGTCACGCCAAAGTGCAGACCATTCTTGAAGGTGTGGCGGTAGTCAATGGCAAGCTCCCACCCTTTGGTCTGGATAGTACCCATATTTTCATATGGAGCGGCAGCACCCAATGTGGCAGGCAGGTTGGCAGTAGTCAAAATATCGCTGGTAGTACGGTTATACCAATCAAACGTTACTCCCAAAGCGTCATTGAAGAAACGGGCATCCAAGCCAAGGTCAAGTGTAGTAACCTTCTCCCAAGTAAGGGTTGAAGACACAATAGTCGGTTTTTGTGTTGACTGTACTTTCTTTCCATCGATAATCCAACTGTCAACAGAAGTGGACAGAGTGGAGATATAACGGTCGGTACCTACATCCTGGTTACCGATCATACCCCAAGAACCACGAACCTTCAAAGTGCTCAAATAAGGTTTCAACGACTGCATGAAAGGTTCCTCTGAAACCCGGTAGCCTGCAGACATAGAGGGGAAGAAACCGAAGCGGTTGCCCGAAGGGAAACGGGAGGAGCCGTCATAACGGCCGTTTAACTCCAACATATATCGGTCTTTGTAAGAATAATTAAGACGTCCGAAGAAACCTGCTACAGACCACCATGTATGCGAGGAGCTTGTAGTCTGGTCACCTGTAGCCAGATTCAATTCCGGTTTTGCAGGGTCGAGCAGACCTTTGCGTTGCGCCCAGTAATATTCATATTCGCTCTTTTCAAGGCTGGAACCTGCCATCGCCTTAAAATCATGATCTCCCCAGCGTTTGGCATAAGTTGCCACGAAGTTGGCTGTCAGATTTTCCGTGCGTCCGGTTTCCTGGTATACATAGTCATAAGTAGCAGCAGATAGATAACTGCCATAAGAATCACGTAATGCCTCAACAGACGGACGGGCAGTGAAGATTTCATAACCACTGGTCAAGCTCGGTGTACCATATTTCTTATAGCGATTTTCCACAGTGCTGTAAGCAACATCAATATCAATTGTCAAATCTTTAATGGGTTTGACTGTTGCGCCACCCGTCAAACGGAGATATTCACGTTCTTTGGTTGTAGTAGGAGCACTTTTCTGTTCAGTCAAGGCGTTACGGAACTCCTTGCCTTCAAAAGTACCGTAAGGCATCATCGGTTGCCAACGATACAGATAGTACATCGGGTCGTAAAGATCACTGTTATAGTTGAATGGCTTATCGTAGTCAGAACGGGTGAACATGACACCTGTACGGATAGACACATATTTGTTCAATTCAGAGTTCAAAGAGATATTGGCATTGTAACGCTTATAGTTGTCTGAATTGACTTTCATCATACCATCCTGGCTTAGATATCCCAAAGCGATATTGTAATTAGTCTTTCCGTTGCCACCGTTGATAGAAAGGCTATGGTTCTGTTGCGGAGCCCAGTCTTTGATGTATTCATCATACCAGTCCCAAGTACGGATAAAGAACATACCGCCATCGCGGAACTCAAAGTCACGACCCAATTCCATCTCACGGCCAAACTGGTCACCATAGCCATATTTGTCCCAGTAATCCTTCATTTTCTGTACATGTGTAGCATCCACACGCATATTACCCACTACGTTATAAAATGCGGCAGACCCCTTAGTCTGATTGATTACACCTTGCAAGTTAATATCAGCCTGCTGCCATCCCGGAAGTTGTTCGGGTGTCTTGGTCGGCGTACGCCATGCAAAGTTATTGGTATATTTTACAGAGAGACGTTCATGTTTACTTCTTGATTTTGTGGTAATCAGCAATACACCAAATGCACCACGGGCACCATAAATAGAAGCAGAAGCGGCATCCTTCAATACAGAAATACTTTCAATATCGTCCGGATTCACCATAGAAATATCCGTTACTTCCACATTATCTACCAGAATCAACGGTTTGGAATCACCATTCGGAGAACCGATACTACCACGAATCTTGATAGTAGGCGCACCACCTATCTCACCGGAGTTAGTAGTAATGGTCAATCCTGGTACCGCCCCCTGCAAGGCACGGCCTATATCCGTGATAGGACGGCTATCAATTGTTTTGTTCACATCCACGGAAGCCACCGCACCGGTCAGGTTCACCTTTTTCTGTGCACCATAACCTACTACGACAACTTCATCCAACAATTCCGTATCATCTTTCAAAACAACCTTCATTACCGAAGTTGCCTTGACTTCTTGAGTAGTATATCCCACAAATGATACTTGCAGAATAGCACCGGGCTTTACATTTAATTTGGAAACTCCATCCAAATCCGTAATACCACCATTGGTCGTACCTTTCTCAATGACATTGGCGCCAATAATAGGTTCACCTTTTGTATCTACAACTGTAACAGTCACAGAGATAGATTGCATCTGTTCTTGTACTCCTTGCGAGTCGTCGGATGCTGTTTGGGCAGCCATCACGTTGCCACTGCCTAAAAACAGAGCACAGATTGCCACCGCCGTAAAGAACTTACCATTGGCAAGTCCTCGTTTTTTGCGATCTTCATTCATAAGTGATTGATGATTTTGTTAATTAAACCAGTTTTTCAAAATTAGGGTAAGGGAATCATATAGTTCGGAATTGTCAGACCATTTCCGAAGATTTCTTTAATTTCTCATAGGCATTTTCTTTATTTAAAGGTTCATAACTTTTATATTATCTCTCTTTTTTTCTATTTATTTACCAAGTCCAGACGGAACTTAGTTATATATTATATAAGGCTAAAATCTTGTTAATTACTTAACTCTATTGGTTGTTTTAAGAGATAAAAAACTCGTTATTAACAAAGGTGAGAAATGATTCATTCATTTCGTCCTAACAAAGATACATTATTATTTAATATCAAGAACATTCCTTTGCATTTATTTAACTTTATATTTATACATTTGCAAAAAAAGGCTATATACCTTATTATATAAAGGATTTAAGGTTCTTCTATATTTAAAGAATGGAATTCAATCAGGCCATTCATTGGTGTTTCTTCAATGATTTCCAGTTCGATTCCAAATTCACGGGCAACTTCCCGCAAAATGGCCGCGTAGCTGTAAGCCAATGAACCTACAAAACGAATAGGATAATTCTTGTAGTCATATTGGCAGACATTACGAGTAAAGAAATTTCTCAGATTACCGGTAATCAGCTCAAATACATAGTCATCATTGGTATAATCTGCTAAAAAATAAGATATAGTAGACAAAAAACGATTAGGGAACGGGCGGTTATACACAGATTCCATAACCTCATTCGGGCTTATGCGGAACTTCTCAAAGAAATCTGCCGTTACATCTTTAGGAGCCAAACCTTTCAGTACATCAGACAAGAACATTTTACCCAATACAGCACCACTACCCTCATCCCCTAGGATGTAACCTCCTGCCCGGACATTCTTTACTATGATTTTCCCATCATAAAAACATGAGTTTGAACCGGTTCCCAAAATGCAAGCAATACCGGCCTCGCACTTGAACAAGCCACGTGCAGCTGCCAGCAAATCACTCTCTACCTGAATTGGAGTTTTGAATTGCGCTACCAATGAAGCTCCCAATACATTTTTCTTTTCATAAGAAGTACATCCGGCACCATAATAATAGACTTGTTCCAATTTCCTTTTGAAAAAATGCTCGGGTAATCCTAACCGCACACTTCGGCTAATCTCTCTTCTCGTTTGAAAGAAAGGATTTAAGCCCTCTGTGAAGGCTCGCTGTATCAGACGATTATCTTCAACCAGCGCCCATTCTGTTCTCGTAGAACCACTTTCTGCAATTAGTTTCATAGGTAGTTAGTTTTAGAATTGAATACAAATATATAGCTTTTTTTAATCTTTCCAAGGTTATTTCGAGAAAAAATCATTTTAGAGATCATATACCTCTCCTTTAGCCGCGTTCTCAATCATTCCATATGGTATTCCTATTTTCCAACTTTACCAGGTTTCATCCAAAAACGGGATGATAACAAGCTAATAGTAAGGCGTTATCAAATAGGGAACTAAGTTCCGTCTGGACTTGATAAATAAATAGGAAAAGAGAGATAATATAAAGTTATGAACCTTTAAAAATAAAAAAAGAGAAGATGCCTATGGAAAAAGAAACAATCCTGCAAGTTGAATAGTTGTCACTATTCGGCGCCTATTACCCTTACCCTAAATTTAATAACTATTTAATTAACAACAAAATCATCAATCGTTTATGAATGAAGATCGCAAAAGACGAGGACTAACGCATAGTAAACTCCTCACAGCAGTGGCAATCAGTTCACTGTTATTAAGCAGCGGCAGCGTGATGGCTACGCAAGCCAATCCGGATAATTCGTTTAGCGTAACAGAACAATTACAGACCATCACCGTTACCGGCTTGGTGGTAGATGCAGTCGGTGAACCGATTATCGGTGCCAGTGTAGTGGAAAAAGGTACTACCAATGGTATTGTAACCGACATCGACGGTAAATTCACATTAAACGTAAAGCCCGGCACTATTCTGCAAGTATCTTTCGTAGGCTATACTACTCAGGAAGTAAAGGCTGCCAAAACAATGAAAATTGTATTAAAAGAAGATGCTGAATTGCTGGATGAAGTAGTCGTTGTTGGATATGGAACTCAAAAAAAGGCTAACCTAACAGGAGCCGTATCAACTGTCGATGTCAGCAAGACTTTAGAGGCTCGTCCACAGTCAGATGTCAGCAAAGCGTTACAAGGCGTTGTTCCAGGACTGACAATCTTAAACTCCAGTGGAGAACTAAATGCCAAACCGACCATTACCATCCGTGGTACCGGAACTTTGAGTAACAGTGCAAAGAGTAATCCACTTATTGTTGTAGATGGTGTGGCTATGGAAGACATTTCCTACCTGAATCCCAACGACATAGAAAACATCTCTGTACTAAAGGATGCTGCTTCCACCTCAATCTACGGTACTCGTGCCGCATTCGGTGTTATCTTGATTACAACAAAATCGGCCAAGAAAACAGATAAAATCACAATCAACTACACCAATAATTTCTCTTGGGACACCCCTTCAATCCTTCCTGATTTTCCTGATGTATCCACACAGGCAAGAGCTTTACGTGCAGCCAACATACGCATGGGAGTCGAAAATGAACTCTTCGGCATGTATATGGACGATGATTTCATAGCCAAAGCCGATGCATGGAAAAAGCGTCATGGCGGCAAAGCCGGTTATCGTGAAATGGTTCCGGGTGATGACTTCGATCTTGACCCTGAAACCGGTAAAGGCTTATATTATGCGGATTGGGATGTAGTGGGCATTATGTTCCGCGACTGGAAACCGGCACAAAGCCACAATGTATCTATCCAAGGAACCAGTGGAAAAACCTCCTATTTCCTCTCATTCGGCTACAACAAGGAAGAGGGCGTAATGACCTTCAACCCTAACAAATTGAAGAAATACAATGCTACCATGAACGTTACTTCCGACATCACCGATTGGCTGACTGTAGGAGGACGTTTCAGCTACAATGACAAAGTTTATACAGAACCTGCCACCCGTCGTTATACATACCAATACATGTGGCGTTGGGGTAGTTTCTTCGGTCCTTATGGAACATACCAAGGACACGACATGCGTAACGACATTGCTTATCGCAAACAAGCAGGAGAAGACAAAACCAATGACTCTTATACCCGTATCGGAGGTTTTGCCAGAGCCAAGCTTTTGAAGGGGCTGACATTGAATGCAGACTATACATTCAACATTCGCAACTCCAACCAGAAACAAGCCAATCTCCCGGTATATGCCTTGAACTCTTGGGGAGGCAATATAACCGCTCCAACTTATCTCTCCGATCAAGCAGGCAGTTATCTCTATCAGGAAAGCATCCGCGACAACTCCTATGCACTGAATGTATATGCAAACTATGAATTCAGTTTGGCCAAAAAGCACAATTTCAACATTATGATAGGTGCCAATGCCGAAGAAGGCGAATACCAAATGCATTGGAGCCAACGCAAAGGGTTGTTGGATGGCAATCTTCCGGAATTCAGCCTGGCAACGGGCGATCAGACCGTAGGCGGCGCTCATAGCGAATGGGGGACAGCCGGCTGGTTTGGACGTATCAACTATGATTACAAGGGAATATGGCTGCTGGAATTGAACGGACGCTACGACGGTTCTTCCAAGTTTCCGTCAAGTGACCGTTGGGCGTTATTCCCCTCAGGTTCAGTGGGATACCGTTTCAGTGAAGAAGCTTTTTTCGCACCATTAAAACAAGTAGTCAGCAACGGTAAATTCCGTGCATCTTATGGCGAAATCGGAAATCAAGCGATTGGTGATAATATGTTTATCTCTACACTTTCCAGAAAGACAGCAGGTTCCACCTATTGGTTAGATTCGTCCGGCAACAAAGTTTCTGCATACAATCTTCCATCTCTCGTTTCTTCTACTTTGAAATGGGAACGTATCCAAACTTTGGATTTAGGATTGGACCTCGGATTACTGAACAATGAAATCAACGTCTCATTTGACTGGTACCAACGTACGACAAAAGACATGTTGGCACCAAGTAAAGTAATGCCTCAAGTACTGGGTGCAGATGCTCCAAAAGTCAATGCCGGCACATTAAGAACCCGTGGTTGGGAACTTAGCATTGACTGGCATCATACTTTCAAAGAAGCAAATGTATATGCCAACGCCAGTATCGGTGACTTCAAAACAGTAATAACCAAATGGGATAACGATTCCAAGCTGCTGAATGAAAACTACAGTGGTAAAGTTTATGGTGACATTTGGGGATTTGAGACAGACCGCCTTTTCACAAAAGACGATTTCAATGCAGACGGTTCATACAAAGAAGGGATTGCTTCACAGAAAGGACTGGAACAGAACGGATTCATATATGGCCCGGGAGACATCAAATTCAAAAATTTGGATGGCAACGATGTTATTGACGGTGGAAAAGGTACTGCTGACGACCATGGTGATTTGAAAGTTATCGGTAACACCACTCCACGCTATCAGTACAGTTTCCGTTTGGGCGGTACTTGGAAAGGCTTTGATATTGATGCCTTCTTCCAAGGCGTAGGCGAACGTGATGTTTGGTCGACCGGTGCATTCGTTATTCCGATGTCCCGTGGCGCCGATGCCATCTATGACAACCAGACGAATTATTGGACAGAAGAGAACCAAAATTACGATGCGTACTATCCACGCATGTGGGCAGGAAATTCAAGCAAAGGTACCATCTCTGTATTGGAAGGCGGCAATCACAACTTCTACCCGCAAAGCAGGTATTTAGTAAACATGGCTTATCTGCGTTTCAAGAATCTGACTATCGGTTATACAATACCGCAGAACTTGACAAGAAAAGCCTATATAGACAAAGTCCGTGTTTATTTCAGCGCCAACAATATCTGTGAATTAATCAACAAGAGCAATGCTCCCGTTGACCCTGAAATCAACTCTCAAGAGACAGAAAGCCCGACCAACGGCACATGGGGACGTATAGACCCGATGTACCGCACCGTATCGTTCGGTTTACAAGTAACTTTCTAACATCAGTCATTCACTTTTAACAAAGAATATTGTATGAAAAGAATTAATTATATAATAGGTTTAAGTCTACTGTCGCTCTCTACGTTAACCGGTTGCGACAGCATATTGGACAAAGGCCCATTGGATCAGTTTACAAATGATAATTTCTGGACCAATGCAAACAATGTAGAAGGCTATGCCAATACTTTCTATAATGAATTTACAGGCTATGGCAATGGCAATGGATTCGGTTTATTCTATTTCAAGACTTTGTCCGATGACCAGGCTGGTAATTCATTTACCGATTGGGCTCAAAAAGACAATTTGACAACCAACGGTACTTGGAAGAACTCATATATTGAAATCCGTCGTGCCAACATTATGTTGGAGAATGTACCCAAGATTGCAGAAACCGATGCGGTAAAGAACCATTGGCTTGGTGTGGCTCGCCTGATGCGTGCTTATGAATATTTCCAACTGGTGCGTATGTTCGGCGACGTTCCTTACACTGATAAAGCATTGAACATTACCGACGAAGGCGTTATTTACGGCCCACGCACCAACCGTGATGAAGTAATGGACCATGTTTTAGATGATTTGAACTTTGCCGCGACCAACATTAATGATGTAACCAAAAAAATCACGTGGAGTCGTTCTATGGCAAATGCCATGAAGGCAGACATCTGTCTGTGGGAAGGAACTTTCCGCAAATACCGCAGTGCAAATGACGGGCAACCAGCCGCAGATGCCGCCGGCGCACAGAAGTTCCTTACAGCTTGTAAAGAAGCATGTACGGCTATAATGGGAAAGAATTTCAGTTTGAACAATTCTTATCAAGGAAATTATAATTCCGTTGATCTGAGCAAGAATCCCGAAATGATATTTTACAAGGCTTACAAGCAGTCTTTGCTTACACACTCTCTGATAGACTACACCTGCACCTCCACACAGATGAGTGGTATGTCAAAAGACGCATTCGACTCTTATCTGTTTACAGATGGCAAACCTTTGGCTTTAACCACCCATGACAACAACCTTGTTGTACCGATGGTAAATGGCAAACTCTCATTGGTTGACATGTTAGCTGTACGCGACAAACGTCTGAGCCAAACTATCGACCATGTATTGCTCTACAACGGCAATAGCAACAAACGTTTCCCCGGTGACATGGAACAGACTTCTTCTACCGGCTATGGAGTTGCCAAATACGACAATGGAGATATTCCTCTTAATTATCGTAACCAATCAAGTAGCAACTATACGCATGCACCTATCTTCTGGCTTTCCGTTGTCTATCTGAACTATGCCGAAGCCTGCGCAGAGTTAGGCAATATTTCTCAAGCAGATTTAGACAAGAGCGTCAACTTGCTGAAAAAACGTGCCGGACTGCCCGACTTAAAAGTTGAAGTAGGATATTCCGACCCAGCCAACAATCATAATGTAAGTGACCTTATCTGGGAAATCCGCCGTGAACGCCGTTGCGAACTGATGTTCGACAACTGGTTCCGCTATTGGGATTTAGTCCGTTGGCATCAGTTGGACAAACTGGATTCTTCCAAGTATCCAAACATCTTATTAGGTGCCAATGTCAAGAATGATCCTGCTTGCGAAGCAGATAAAGTAGGTGACTGGATTGACGGTAGCAAAGGACATGCTCCTCGTGATTTCGACAAGAAGTATTATTTGTATCCGGTTCCATCCGGCCAATGTGACTTGAATCCGCAATTATTACCCAATAATCCGGGCTGGTGATAAGCGGATAAGAAAGCCTTTAGTCATTAAGGATTTAATTGCGCCCGTTTTTCTATATCGTAGCATATAAAAGAATGGGCGCTTTACTATTCAATCATCATAAGCAATATAATACAATGAAAAAGAAACACATACTATTCGTACTACTAATCTGCTTCATCAATAGTAGTTGCAATAAAGAAGAACAAACAGACGAGTTACAAGATAAGGATTTCTATTCTGATGTCACAACACGTGCTTCCTACATAAGCGGTACTATTACGGGCGAAATGAACCCCTATGTTGGTGATGGTTACTATACTTATGATTTAAGTATTCCTATACAAAAACAAGCTGTAGGTATAAGAATTTCAGCAGTCGGTGGAGAAGCACGATTCAAAACAAACTACCAAGAACGATTCGAGAGCACATGGGTAACCCAAATTCCTGCAGGAAAAAACCATTTTCCAATAAATGTATTATGGACTAAAGCAGGTAGTAATTCTACCCTGATGGTACGTCCTGAAAAAAGTACAATCGAACTTACCGCAGATTTAAGAAACATCAATGTCAAAATGAAACCTATGTCAATCAATGCCCCTTCAACATTTGAATTGGGAGATACGATAACGCTCCGGTGTAATTATCCAATAAACAAAGATACGGACATAAAGTGGACTTACGATAAGAACCTATTCGCTGAAGTCTCTCAAAGCGCATCTGTCACACAAAGCAGATTCCAAATAGATTTAAAATCAAAGCAAGCCTTCAAAAATAGCGATGTCGGAGTAGAAGTCCATGATTTCTACATAAATTCTATCGGAGCAAAAGAGTTTTTCATGGCCCGGAAAAGCAATATCAGTTTTCCCAATATGGGTCCTCAAATAGATGGTTACAGAAATATTGAACAATATAAAGAATACACATATTCCATCAATGACAGCAAGGCACATACATTCTATTGGACCGGGAAGAATATTAAGATAGTAAGTGATCAGAACAGCTCTACAGTAACAATCGTACCGACACAACCCGGTAACGCAAGTGTCAAAGTGAGCTACAAATATAAAAATCAAACCGATAATTTTACCAATGAGTTACCTTTGAGTGTATCTAAGACATCAATGCAACTGATTGGTCCTGACGTAATCTGTGACAACGGGACATTCAGTATCAAGAATTTTCCCACAAAAGCAACAGTGGATTGGATTGTTGGCAACGATTTATATTCGCAATTAAATCAGGCATCACCTACTATCACCCTGAATAATTTAGGAACACCCGGAGGCAGTTCCATTTATACGACCTTAACCGCAATAGTACACACAAAGGAATACATTGTTCAGTTTTCCAAACCAATAACTTTCAATGTATCAGGAATACAAGAAAATGACCATGACATTATATATGGCTATCTGTCACAAAGCGGAGGTGAATGCGGATTGAGCCCTATTCCTGAAGGTGCACATGATTTTCATTGGAGTGTTGACTGCGATTGGGAAGTAGACATGCAAGGATATTATTTCACTACTTTCAGCAGTCGGAATAATCATGAAATTGAACGAGTTTGCGTAACGGTTGATTTCATAAATGCATGTGGGACCAGAACATACATATATAACTGTTTCGACATCGGCTCAACAAATTCAGGAACTTATTCCACACCTAAAAACAGCCTTTCTCCAAAATAGCCCCAGACAGCTTTCACGAAAAAGCACCCATCCACTTACTCGTTACACAAAAGAAGCTTATATTTGCTTACCTAAAAAAACAAACAGTTATCATGGTACAGCAAGACATACGATGGATACAGCGTTTTGAATATACCCACGAACTGGCCTGGAAAGTGACGAAGGACTATGCAGAATATCAAGGGTATACCGACATCCGCGGCTCCCGTGATGCCATACGCAAAGCCCTTGAAATGGGGTTGATTGATGACAAGCAATGGATGGAGACTATAGAAGCCCGAAATCTGACATCACACAATCATGACAACGATGTAGTCTCTGAAGAGAAAATGCAATCCTTGAATACTTTAAGCAGCCTTTCCGATGAAATAGACGACCTGCTTTTGCCTTACAGCGTGGACCTTTCCATCTATGGCAAATTAAAGAATGCCGACCTTTTGGAACATATACACCGTATGGGAATACCCATATTCAGCCGCCCATCAGACTAAACTAAATTTCAAACATCCGCCCTCACCACCCTCACCCTTTGCACGCATCGCCCTATTCATCGGCATTCAAGAGGTGGGTGAGAGCAAATTTAAAAGGTGAGGGCAAAATTTGCCCTCACCGCAAGATTTCTTCGTTCAAAGCCATAAGTCACTCATTCTTACCGTAATATCCTGAAACGGGTACATAAATCGGTTGCAGCATTGTTCCCTCATTCTTCAACTTTCCTTCGGTGCGCAGTCGACGGATATGCCGCATGGCGGTAGTGCGCATCATGCCGCAAACGCTCTGAAAGTCATTCCGCGTCATGAAAGGGTGGGTGGCGAAATAGTTGGTCAGCCGACGATCTATCTCCTCATCCGTCAGTTTCGCCGAATGCTCGTCGGCCTTCAGAGCCTTTACCTTGACGGCACCGATTTCATTTTTCAGCTTCTGGTCGGCACGGAACTTCACGCCTGCCAGCTTTACCTTCGTCAGCTTGCGTTTGGTGGCTGCCACTACCGGCTCGGTGGTGGTGAGCGACACGCGGAAGTAGCCGATGCCGTCGAGATGCACCTGCCGCCCTTCGGCAAGCTCCCTGCCCATGACGTGCGACAAGGCATCGAGCACAGCCGTCACATCGGTTTCGGTCAACGAGCAACGTGCCTGAATGTCACGCCGCAGCTCATCGGTAGACCTGCTCCCGTTCAGGCGGAGGCGAGGATGAAGGATTCTTTCTTCCGGAGATTTGTCGTACGAGTCCGGATTCTCGTACCAATCAAACAAAATAGCCATAGTTCAAACTGCGTTAAAGGGTTACATTATACTATAAAGCACTGCACGGAATACGTGCGGAGTACGTACGCAGTCTGTTGAAGCACCAAGATTATATTGCAGACCAGCCAGTGAGCCGACTTGTTCACTCAGGTGAGCCGATTTGTTCACTCGGGTGAACGGACTTGACCACTGGAGTGGGCTGTTCGCGAACACAGATGTAAAGGTACACAAATACATGGAGATAATCAAAGGAAACAACGTCTTTTATAAAAGAAACACATAAACTTTCCGGCTGTAAAGGGAAAGCCGTGAGCCGACCGCACGGCTTTTTCATTTAAAGGAGCCGACCGGAAAATAATCCCTGAAAAGCTTGCATCCGCCCCTTTTCCGATGTATCTTTACAAGAATATTACATACACGATAAAGAAATGAAAACTACACTAATCAGAGAGGAACGCGAAAGCGGGAAAGAGGCCGTCAGCACGCTGGAAACGGATGCGCTGATGGAGAAACTGAAAACGGAGAACAAGACAGGATACATCACGGCGTTGCGCAACAGCATCCCGCACCTGAAGGGGACCGACGCCCGGTATGAACACATAGACAAGCTGCCACGCATCTATCCTGCCGTGGAAATGACCCGCGCCAAAGCGGGAGAACGCCGGATAAAGACATACAACGGACTGGTGCAACTGGAGGTGAACAACCTTGCCGGGGCTGCCGAGGCCGAACTGGTGAAACGGCAAGCCGCCCTGCTGCCACAGACCTTTGCCGCTTTCTGCGGTTCCAGCGGACGGAGCGCCAAGATATGGGTACGCTTCACCCTGCCCGACGGAAGTCTGCCCAAGGACGAGGACGACACCGCCTTGTTCCATGCCCACGCCTACCGCCTCGCCGTGAAGTGCTACCAGCCCCTGCTGCCCTTCCCCATCACGCTCCAAGCCCCTTCACTGCTGCAAAGCTGCCGGATGACCGTGGACGAGCATCCCCATTACAACCCCGCTGCCGTGGCTTTCTGCCTGGAACAGCCCTGCGCCCTGCCCTCGGAAGAGACTTACCGCCAGCGGAAACAGCAGGAAAGCAATCCGCTGCTGAGAATGGCTCCCGGCTACGAGGTGTCGGACACATGCGCCATGCTCTTCGAGGCCGCCCTCGACCGTGCTTTCCGCGACTTGAACAACTGGCAGCGAGGCGACGACCTGCGCCCGCTGCTGTCCCGCCTTGCCGAACATTGCTTCAAGGCAGGCATCCCCGAAGAAGAAGCGGTGCGCCAGACACTGATGCACTACTACCGCGAGGCGGACGAAACCCTTGTACGCATGACGCTGCACAACCTCTACGGAGAGCTGAAAGGCTTCGGCACCTGCAGCAGCCTGAACAAAGACCAGGAAACGGCTTTCCGGCTGGAAGAGTTCATGAACCGCCGCTACGAGTTCCGCTACAACACCGTGCTGGGCGACCTGGAATACCGGCAGCGCGACTCCATACACTTCTACTTCAAGCCTGCCGACCAGCGCGTACGCAGCAGCATCGCCATGAATGCGCTGAAAGAGGGGCTACGCGTGTGGGACCGCGACATCACCCGTTTCCTCTCTTCGGACTACGTGCCGCTGTACAATCCCATCGAAGAATATCTTTACAACACCGGACGCTGGGACGGCAAAGACCGCATCCGCGCACTCGCCGACCTCGTGCCCTGCCACAACCCGCACTGGCGAGAACTGTTCTACCGGTGGTTTCTCAGCATGGTGGCACACTGGAGGGGCATCGACAAGCAGCACGGCAACAACACCTCGCCCCTGCTCGTAGGTCCGCAAGGTTACCGCAAAAGCACCTTCTGCCGCATCCTGCTGCCACCGGAACTGCGTTTCGGCTACACCGACAGCATCGACTTCAAGAGCAAGCAGGAGGCAGAGCGCAGCCTCGGCCGCTTTTTCCTGATCAACATCGACGAATTCGACCAGATAAGCGCCAACCAGCAAGGTTTCCTGAAGCATCTCCTGCAAAAACCGGTTGCCAACCTGCGAAAGCCCTACGGCACCACCATCCAGGAAATGCGCCGCTACGCCTCCTTTATCGGGACCAGCAACCTGAAAGACCTGCTGACCGACCCGTCGGGAAGCCGCCGCTTTATCTGCATCGAAGTGACCGGCCCCATCCGGACAAACGTCAGCATCAATTATCGCCAGCTCTACGCCCAAGCCATGCACGACATCCTGCAAGGCGAACGCTACTGGCTGGACGATGCCGACGAAGCCATCGTGAAGGAATACAACCGGGAATTCGAGCGGGTGGACCCGTTGGAGCAGCTTTTCCTCTGCCATTTCCAAGCCGCGAAGGAAGAGGAAGAGGGCGAATGGCTGACTGCCATGCAGATTTTCAGCGAGCTGCAACAGCACACAAGAGACAAGCTCGCCATCAACCGGATAGCGGCTTTCGGACGTACGCTCCGCAAGCTGGACATCCCAAACAGAAAGTCGAAGCGGGGAACACTTTATCATCTGACAAGAATAGAAGAATAAAGCGGTATCCTGTCGGTTCACACCAAAGTGAGGATAGGTTCATTTGCAAATCAAGACTAACAATACCGAATATTCTTGAATAAACGTTCTTGATGGTGAAATAAGACATATCTTTGTTACCATTAACTTTTCTTTATTTATCTTATTATGAAACACATCTCAATCATCATCGCAGCGATAGCATTAAGCATCGCATACACAGTTTCGGCGCAAAACACGCCACAGAGTAGCACCGACCGCGAATACACAGTGATAGCCAACCCCGGAGAGTCCGCGACTCACCGCGTCCGGATAAACTGGCACACAGATACGGACAACGGGAAGAGTTACTGCACGTACACCGAGCGCAGTGACATCAATTGGGAGAAAGCCCGAAAAGTAAGAGCACAGCAGGAACTTTGCACAGCTTACGATGGGCTGTCTTCTAAAAAAGCTTCCGGCGAGGACTTTCATGAAAGCGCGCGCTTCTTACGCAATACGGTCGAATTGAAAAACCTCCAGCCGAATACAGAATACATGTATCGGTGCGGCAACGGAGAGACGGGAAAGATACGCTATTTTAAAACAGCCCCCTCCTCAGGAGAATGGAGCGCGGCTATCATCTCCGATTTCCACGCATACACGCCACTTCCCAAACGAGTTGAATCTGCCATGACAATGATAGGCACTCTTGAAAAATGCAACGGCAGAGACTTTGATATTATTTTACATACGGGCGATATTTGCGCTTGGGGTGGCAGCTATTCCTTCTGGCGGGATTTATACAAGCAACCTTATTTTTCAAAATATATGTGGGCAGGCGTAAACGGTAACCACGACAATATGGACCGTAAATCCACCCGGCTCTCCAACGACTACTTCCACTACGCCAACAACAACCCGGTGAATGGATATAAAGGGGAAAAAGGAGTCTGCTATTACTTTAAATACGGCAATGCATTGTTCATAATGCTCAACAGCGAAAGCATGCGAAGCGAAGAAGGTCTTGCCGCTGCACAAGCCTGGGTCAAAAAAACAATAAAGTCCAACCCCAGCAAGTTTGTCATCGTCATGGAGCACTATCAATGGTTTTTCGCAACCGATGGCCGGACATCTCAATACGAGCGCTGGAACAGCCTGTTCGATGAGTACGGCGTAGATTTGGCCATCAGCGGAAACAATCATATTTATGCGCGGACCAACGCGCTTTACAAAGGAACCGAAACCGACGGGAGCAAAGGGACCGTTTATATCCAAACACCTTCTTCGGATAACGAACGCGGACAAGCGCTCAAAGAATGGACAGACAACAAAGACCTGATTAAATTTCGTTGGTCTGAAGGAAGCAAAACAGTGGGCGGCATACTTCTGAAAGCCAATGATAACAAGATATGCCTGACATTGTATGACCGTCACGGAAATGCGTTGGATAATGTGGAAGTCATTTCTAATCCTGATTCCCCTTTTACAAATGCCGTCCACCCATTATTAATTAAGGTGGAACGCCATTTATTTGCAAATTATGATTGATAATACTAAAAATACTCAAATAAGTGTTTTTGATATTAAAATAAAAACGTATCTTTGTTGCAGACAATGCCTCCTTAATAATACTATTATGAAGAAACTGCTGCTTTTAGCCCTTGTGCTATGTAGTTCTTTACTGTGCCGGGCACAAGAAGAACGAGTTATTTTAGGTGATGAACAGACTTCCGAGTATTTTCCAATCCTGAAAGGGAAACGGATTGCGATATTCTCCAATCACACAGGAATGATAGGAGACAAGCATCTGCTGGACGTCCTGCTTGAAAACAAATTCAATGTGGTTGCCATTTTCTCCCCTGAACACGGTTTCAGAGGAGATGCTGACGCAGGCGAACACGTGTCCAGCTCGGTAGACAAGAAGACCGGAGTACCTATCCTCTCGCTGTACGACGGAAAATCCGGAAAACCAAGCGAAGCATCCATGCGCAAGTTCGATATCCTTGTGGTAGACATCCAGGATGTAGGCCTGAGATTCTATACTTATTATGCCTCCATGTGCCGGCTGATGGACGCTTGTGCGGAATACAACCGCAAGGTGCTGATACTGGACCGCCCCAATCCGAACGGACACTATGTGGACGGCCCGATACTGGATATGAAGTATAAATCCGGCGTAGGCTGGCTGCCCATTCCCGTGGTACACGGCATGACTCTGGGCGAACTGGGACTGATGGTGAACGGCGAACGCTGGCTGCCGGCATCACGCACCTGCGACCTGACCGTCATTCCCTGCAAGAACTATACGCACCGCACCCTATACAAGCTGCCCATTCCCCCGTCCCCCAATCTGCCGAATATGAAGTCCATCTATCTGTACCCCTCGACCTGCTACTTCGAGGCCACTCCGGTCAGCCTGGGACGCGGAACCGACCTCCCCTTCCAGGTATACGGACATCCCAACATGACGGGCTACAGCTACAGCTTCACCCCGCGCAGTGTTCCCGGAGCCAAGAATCCGCCCCAGCTGGGCAAGCTTTGCCACGGCGTGAACCTGAGCAACATGAGCGACGAGGAAATCTGGAAACGCGGCATCGACCTGAGCTACGTGATAGACGCTTACCGCAACCTGAACATGGACGACCACTTCTTCCGTCCCTTCTTCGAGCTGTTGATAGGCACCGACTACGTGCGCAAGATGATAAAGGAAGGGAAAAGCGCCGAAGAAATCAAGGCAAGATGGAAAGACGACGTAGAGAAATTCAAGGTACAGCGCAAGCCCTACCTGCTCTACGAAGAATAAAGACATGTACAATTCACTATTTACAATGTACAATTTCAGGAAATGTACAATTCAGAAGTAAATGGGAAGATAAAACAGTTTATACTAAAGAAACGCCGCATGGCAAATTGTAAATTGTAAATGAACAAATTGTAAATAAACATTATGACTCCACTATCCGTAATCATCACCATAGCCGCCTACTTCGCGATACTGTTCACGGTATCCTATATTGCAGGAAGGAAGGCAGACAACGCCGGCTTCTTTGTGGGTAACCGCAAGTCATCCTGGTATGTCGTGGCGTTCGCCATGGTCGGTTCCGCCATTTCAGGTGTGACCTATGTATCCGTACCCGGCATGGTTGCCGCCAGCAGCTTCGGCTATCTGCAAATGGTGTTGGGCTTCATTGCCGGACAGCTCATCATAGCCTATCTGCTGGTACCGCTATTCTACAAAATGAACCTGGTATCCATCTACGAATATCTGGAGAACCGTTTCGGCATGTCTTCCTACCGCACGGGCGCCTGGTTCTTCTTCATCTCCAAAATGCTCGGTGCCGCTGTCCGTCTGTTCCTCGTATGCCTGACGTTGCAACTGCTGGTATTCGAACCTTTCGGACTGCCTTTCCTACTGAACGTGGCCATCACGGTGGCACTGGTCTGGTTGTACACTTTCCAGGGTGGCGTAAAGTCTCTTATCTGGACAGACTCTCTGAAGACATTCTGCTTGGTGGTGTCGGTCGTACTCTGCATCTGGTATATCGCTTCCGACCTCAATCTGTCATTTACCGGTATGGTAAGCACCATTGCCGACAGTGACATGTCCCGCATCTTCTTCTTCGACGATGTGAACAGCAAGCAGTACTTCTTCAAGCAGTTCCTCGCCGGCGCCTTCACCATGATTGCCATGACCGGGCTGGATCAAGACATGATGCAGCGCAACCTGAGCTGCAAGAACTTCAAGGACTCACAGAAGAACATGATTACCAGTGTCATTTCGCAGTTCTTCGTCATCCTGCTTTTCCTGATGCTGGGCGTGCTGCTCTACATCTTTGCCGCCAACCAGCAGATTGCGGTGGAGAAGAGTGACGAACTGTTCCCGCTGATTGCCACCGGCAACTATTTCCCTGCCATTGTGGGCATACTGTTCATCATCGGCCTGATTTCTTCTGCCTATTCAGCCGCAGGCTCGGCACTCACCGCGCTGACCACTTCCTTCACCGTAGACATTCTGGGAACGAAAGGCAAGTCGGAAGAGACGGTTGTGAAGATGCGCAAGAAAGTGCACATCGGCATGGCGGTTGTCATGGGAATCACCATTTTCGTATTCAATCTTCTGAACAACACCAGTGTCATCGATGCTGTATATATTCTGGCAAGCTATACCTACGGTCCTATCCTGGGTCTGTTTGCTTTCGGCATTTTCATGAAACAACAAGTGCGTGACAAGTACATCCCGTTAGTTGCCATCGCCTCCCCGGTTCTCTGCTTCATTCTGCAGAAGAATTCCGAAGCCTGGTTCGGAGGTTATCAATTCAGCTACGAATTGCTGATTTTCAATGCACTGTTCACTTTCATCGGTCTCTGTCTATTGATTAAGAAAGATAAAAAGAACAATTAACTTAATACATCATCTATGAATGCAAGACGTCAGTTTTTACTTAGTCTGCTTGCCGCCTCCCTCTTCCCCCACGCGGGAGGCGCGCAAGGACTTCCGACGGATGTCCGTCAGGCAATCGGGAAATTCCTGGATACCACCGCACGAAAAGAAGTTTCCGTAGGACGTATCAGCATCGACTCAGTGGCTGTGGAAGGAAATACACTGCAACTGTTTGCCAACATGAACTGTGCCTATATTCCTTTCCGTGAGGACAATGTGGCCGAAATCTACCAAGGCGTAAGCGCCCTGCTGCCGGCGGAGTTTGCCAAATACAAGCTGCAAATCCGTACCAACAAGCGCAGTATCGAAGAACTGGTTCCCCAAGCCCTGCGCAGTAAAAAAGACAAAAAGACGAAGACATTCAGCCCCGTCGCTTCCAAGCCTCTGGTTACCGAAGTTTCCTCCCCCTACACCCCCACCAACGGCTTGCATAACCGGCATATCGCCCTATGGCAAAGCCACGGCTGGTACTACGAATCAAAACTCGACCGCTGGGAATGGCAGCGTGCGCGTATCTTCCAGACAGTGGAAGACCTCTACACCCAGAGCTACGTATTGCCCTTCCTCGTACCGATGTTGGAAAATGCCGGTGCCAATGTGCTGCTTCCCCGCGAACGCGATTGCCAGACGGCAGAAGTCATCGTAGACAATGACGGTTGCCTGACCGGCCGTTCCGTCTATACAGAAAATTCCGGTGACAAGCTCTGGAGTCAGGGAGAAGGACAAGGCTTCGCCCACCTGCGCCCCCAATACATAGACTTTGAGAATCCTTTCAAGGAAGGCACCTACCGCACCATAGAAACCATCAAGAAAGGAAACGCAAGCACCGCCGAATGGATTCCCGAAATCCCTTCGACCGGACAATACGCCGTATACGTCTCTTACCAAACCTTGCCAAACAGCGCGGACGATGCCCTTTACACCGTCTATCACAAAGGCGGCACCACGCAGTTCAAGGTAAACCAGCAAATGGGAGGCGGCACCTGGATTTACCTCGGCACCTTCGGCTTCAATGCCGGCCGGAACAATGAATGCAAAGTCGTTCTGAACAACCTTTCCTCCAAAGTAGGAAGAATCATCACTGCCGACGCCGTGAAGATAGGCGGCGGCATGGGAAACATAGCTCGCTGCATCTCCGAAGAAGGTGCCACCGAAAACCTAAAAAGTTCCGATACCCGCAACCTCACAAGCGAACACAGCGCAGCCAATTCTCAATTCTCAATTCTCAATTCTCAATTCAAAGAGGAAGTCAGCGGTTATCCCCGTTTCTGCGAAGCCGCCCGCTACTGGCTGCAATGGGCAGGCATACCGGACAGCGTATATTCAGAAAGCAACGGCAAGAATGACTATACCGACGACTATAAATGCCGTGGTATCTGGGTGAACTACCTTTCCGGAGGCTCTGCCGTGAACCCGACGGAAAAAGGGCTGAACATCCCTGTCAACATGGCCTTTGCCTTCCACTCCGATGCAGGAACTACACTGAACGATTCCATCATCGGGACACTCGGCATCTACTATACCAACGCCTACAATGAGAAATTCGCCAACGGAGCATCCCGCTACTTGAGCCACGACCTGACAGACTTGATTCAGTCCAACATCGTGCGTGACGTGCGTACCCTCTACGAACCCCAATGGACACGCCGGGGCAAATGGAACCAATCCTACTATGAGGCCCGTGTACCCCGCGTACCTACCATGCTACTCGAACTACTTTCCCATCAAAACTTTGCAGACATGCGCTACGGACTGGACCCGCGTTTCCGTTTCACCGTAAGCCGCGCCATCTACAAAGGTATGCTTCAGTTCCTCTGCTCACAATACAACATGGATTATGTAGTGCAACCGTTACCGGTAGACCACATGGCCTTGCGCATGACCAGCGAGAACGAAGTGGAACTGACCTGGCAACCCGTAGCGGATGCGTTGGAACCAACTGCCGTAGCAGAGAAATACATTGTTTATACCCGTATCGGCGACGGGGATTTCGACAACGGAGTATTGGTGGACGGCAACAGTTACCGAACCACGCTCCCCGCCGGCATGGTATGCAGCTACAAGGTTACCGCTGTCAACAAGGGCGGCGAGAGTTTCCCTTCCGAAATTCTTTCCGCCGGACGGGCGTTCAATTCCAAAGGTACCGTATTGGTGATAAACGGATTCGACCGCATCAGTGCCCCTGCCGACTTTACGGCCCCCGCCCCCGCCGACACCCTCCTTGCCGGATTTCTGGATGAGCAGGACCACGGGGTCCCCTATATCCATGACATCAGCTACATTGGCAAGATGAAGGAATACCGCCGTTCCATTCCCTGGATGGACGACGACGCCTCCGGTTTCGGCGACAGTTATGGAAATTACGAGACCCAAGTCATCGCAGGAAATACGTTCGATTATCCTGCCATACATGGTGCCGCTATCCTGAAAGCGGGATATTCGTTTGTATCGTGTAGTAACGAAAGCCTCTCCCCCGTAGGAAAGGGAGAGAAGAATATTCCGGTGGATATGAGGGAGTATAGGTATGTGGACTTGATACTTGGGAAGCAATGCCAGACCAAGATGGGACGGGGAGGCGTAAAACCGTTGGAGTTCAAGACTTTCAGCAAACCGATGCAGGAGGCTATTGCGGCTTATTGTAAGCAAGGTGGAAATATCTTTGTTTCGGGCGCTTTTGTAGGAACGGATTTATGGGACAACCGCCTTGCAACCGCCGACGAAGCCGACAAGAAATTTGCGATGGAAGTACTGAAATATAAGTGGCGTGTGGGACAAGCGGCTACAATGGGTAAGGTGAAAAGCATAGCTTCTCCGTTCCCCGCCCTTTCAGGAAACTATACCTATCACAATGAGCTGAATGCCGATTCGTATGTGGTGGAATCACCGGACGCCATTGAACCGGCAACCAAAGATGCACACACCGTGATGCGGTATTCTGAAAACAACCTGAGTGCCGGTGTGGCCTACCAAGGCGACTACAAGACTGTTGTATTGGGATTCCCTTTTGAATCCATACGTACTGATTCTGAAAGAGAGGCATTCATGAATGCTGTACTGACATTCTTCAATGACAACAAGTAATATCAACCAATCATCATCTATGAACAGAAGACTGTTAATAATCGTCCTGATGGCTTGCCTGCTCCCCCTGGGGATGCAGGCACAGCAAGGGACATTCCGTTTTGCCCAACTGACGGACATTCATCTGACCCCGAACAATCCGAATCCCACAGAGGACCTGCTGCGTTCCGTGGCACAGATTAATGCCACCGACAGTATCGACTTTGTCCTGGTGACGGGCGACCTGACCGAAGAAGGCGACCGTACTACCATGGAAAAAGTGAAATCGTGCCTTGACTTGCTGAAGGTCCCCTACCACGTAGTCCTAGGCAACCATGAAACGAAATGGAGCGACTCCGGCTGTACCGCTTTCGGAGAAATCTTTGGCGGCGAACGCTTCGAGTTCGAGCATAAGGGATTCCTTTTCCTCGGCTTTAACTCCGGTCCGCTGATGCGTATGGCCTACGGGCATGTAGTGCCGCAAGATATCCGTTGGATGACGGAAGAAATGGATAAAAACGGCAAAGACAAACCGGTGATACTTGTCACCCACTACCCGCTAATGGAAGGTGATGTGGACAATTGGTATGAGGTGACGGATGCCGTCCGCCCCTACAACGTGCGCTTGTTTATCGGCGGACACTACCACAGCAACCGGGATTTACGTTACGACGGCATTCCGGGCGTACTGATGCGCAGCAACCTGCGCGACAAAGAAGGGAAACCGGGTTACGGCATCTATGAAGTAACCGGGGATTCCATCCGGGTATACACGCAACGTATCGGCGAACCTAAGAAGCAATGGGCTGCCTTCTCGCTGGCCGGGCAATATTACGACCGCAATGGAAAAGCGGAGAAATATCCCAACTTCTCGGTCAACAAAGAATATCCGAAAGTAAAGGAACAATGGATGGTACAGACGGGCGCAGGCATTTACTGCTCGCCCGCCGTAGAAAAAGATAAAGTGTTCGTAGGAGACGATATGGGACGGCTGACAGCCTACGCCCTGAAAAACGGCAAAAAGCTATGGAGCTTTGAATCCGGCAAACGCATTGTCGGTACTCCGGCCGTAAGCGAAGGTATCGTTGTATTCGGGTCTGCCGACCGCCACATCTACGGATTGAATGCCAAAGACGGCAACCTGCTCTGGACGGTAAAAGCTGCCGAACCGGTACTCGGAGCCGTGACCATCGCAGACGGTACCGCCTACATCGGTGCCAGTGATGCCACTTTCCGCGCCATAGACATCCATACGGGAAAAGTAATCTGGGCCTACACCGGCGTGAAGGGCTACATCGAAACCAAGCCGTTGGTGACGGAAGACAAGGTCATCTTCGGCGCATGGGACAATACACTGTATGCCCTGAACAAGACTGACGGACGTGAGTTGTGGAAATGGACGGGTGGACTGACCCGCATGCACTTCTCTCCTGCCGCCGTATGGCCGGTAGCTGCCGACAGTAAAGTATTCATTACCGACCCGCAACGCGCCATGACCGCCATAGACATCCATACGGGCAATACCGTGTGGCGCACCTTCCAGTCCATGGTGCGCGAGACCATCGGACTTTCCGAAGACGGTGAACGTATCTATAGCAAAACGATGAACGACAGCATTGTTTGCTATGCAGCTCAAGGAGATACTCCGCGGGAGTTGTGGACAACCAATGTAGGCTTCGGTTACGAGCATGCCCCCTCCATGCAAGTAGAAAAAGAGGGGGTCATGTTTGGCAGTACCAAAGAAGGACTTATCTTCGCACTGGAAGGAAAAACAGGCAAAGTACTGTGGAAACATAAAATAGGAAATTCACTTATCAGTACCGTAGTTCCGTTGAACGGCCACGAAGTGCTGTTCACGGCAACCAGTGGAGAAGTGGGACTTCTGAGAATTAAAAATTGAGAATTAAAAATTAAAAGATATATCATGAATAAAATCAGTTGCTTTCTTCCCTACGCAGGAAAAGAACAAGTAGAAAAAACAGTGAACAGCCTACAGGCGACAGGACTTATAGAAGAAATCCGGTTAATCACGACCGATACCACTCTGGAATCGCTCCCGGGCTGCGAAATATTGTTTGTTGACATGCCCTACAGCAGTGCAACCCTCAAAGCTATTGCTAATGCAGCCAAAGGAGAATACACATTGCTTTATACCAAAGAAACTACGCTCGAAATGGGTATGTTTGCACTGGAACGTATGATACACATCCTTGAAGATTCAAGCGCCGGTATGGTATATGCCGACCACTACCAAATAGCAGACGGCAAGCAGAGCAACGCTCCGGTAATCGACTACCAATTCGGTTCCTTGAGGGATGACTTCAACTTTGGCTCCCTGCTCCTTTTCAACACCGAAAAACTAAAGGAAGCCGCCGGACACATGAAGTCTGACTACAACTTCGCCGGACTTTACGACCTGCGCTTGAAATTGAGCCAACATTCAGACTTGGTACATATCAACGAATACTTATACAGCGAGGTGGAAAACGATACCCGCAAGAGCGGCGAAAAGATTTTCGACTATGTAGACCCCAAAAACCGTGACCGCCAGATTGAGATGGAGCAGGCATGTACCGAACATCTGAAAGAAATCGGGGGATATCTGGCACCGGAGTTCAAGAAGATTGAGTTCTCTGCCGGTAACTTTGAGTATGAAGCTTCGGTCATCATTCCGGTGCGCAACCGTATCCGTACCATCCGCGATGCCATCAAGTCGGTACTGATGCAGAAGACAGACTTCAAATATAATCTTATCATCATCGACAACCACTCCACAGACGGCACAACGGAGGCCATCGACGAATTCAAGGACGACGAACGCCTCATCCATATCGTCCCCGAACGCAACGACCTCGGTATCGGCGGTTGCTGGAATGTAGGTGTACACCACCCCAAGTGTGGCAAGTTTGCCGTGCAGCTGGACAGCGATGACGTATACAAAGACGAAAATACACTCGCCATCATGGTCCGCGCCTTCTACGAGCAGAACTGCGCCATGGTAGTAGGCACCTATATGATGACGGACTTCAACATGAACATGATTGCTCCGGGCATCATCGACCACAAGGAATGGACTCCGGCAAACGGACGCAACAACGCCCTCCGCATCAACGGTCTGGGTGCCCCGCGCGCCTTCTATACCCCGGTACTGCGCGAAGTGAAAGTACCCAATACCAGCTATGGCGAAGACTATGCACTGGGACTGAACTTCTCCCGCCAGTACCAGATAGGACGCGTGTACGACGTGGTCTACCTCTGCCGCCGCTGGGACGACAACTCCGATGCCTCACTGGACATCGTGAAAATGAACGGACACAACCTCTACAAAGACCGCATCCGTACCTGGGAACTTCAGGCACGCATAGCGATGAACAAAAACAAGTGATATGAATCAAACGATACACCATCTTCTGACTGGACAATTGGCATCCTGGGAGACGGCACGCAACAACTATGCCGCCCTCTCCGGTGTGCGGGTGAAAGAGCTGAATGTAAACGGGATACTTTATAAGGTACAGTTCAACCCCGCACGCATCGTTTCCTCCGGTGCCAAAGTGGATGCCAAGTCCATCCTGGAACGGAAATGCTTTCTGTGCCCGGCCAATTTGCCGCCGGTACAGAAAGGTATCCCGTTCGGAGGACACTACAATATTCTGGTGAATCCGTTCCCCATCTTCCCCCGCCACCTGACAGTACCGGAACTGGCACATACCCCTCAACGCATAGCCACCCGCTTCACCGACATGCTGGAGCTGGCCGAGGCGCTGACGGATTACACCATCTTCTACAACGGTCCCAAATGTGGTGCTTCCGCCCCCGACCATGCTCATTTCCAGGCAGGAAACAAAGGGTTCATGCCTATTGAAAAGGACTGGCGCGGACAGACTGCCGGGAAAATAGCCGATTATAGGAAAGCAGCACTGTGGTATCTTGACGACGCTCCCCGTGCCACACTTGTGATTGAATCCACCTCCAAAGAGGACGCGGCAGACTTGTTCGACATCATTTACCGTTCTCTGGACGTGAAACCCGAAGAAGACGAGCCGATGATGAACGTACTGGTCCTATACGAGGCCGACCGTTGGGTGGTCTTTGTCTTCCCGCGCGAGAAACACCGCCCCGCCTGCTATACTGCCGAAGGAGAAGCCAATCTGTTGAGCAGCCCGGCATCCGTCGACTTGGGAGGTGTCTTTATCACCCCCGTAGAAAAGGATTTCTTGAAAATCACTGCGGAAGACGTGGCGCAGATATTAAGTGAAGTATGCCTCTCTGCCACAGATTTCCACAAGGTACGGCAGCGTATCAGGGAAAAAATATGACTTCTGAAATCCAAGAACTCTAATTTTAAAGAAATACCATTATGAAAGAGCCCAAAGTACAAGTAGGCATTCTGTTTGAACCGCAGATAGAATTCGTTTTGCTGAATCCGTATCGCATGGACGGAACGGAAGTCAGCGGCAAGCAGGTAGTGACCTACGACGAAGGCAAGATTCTCTGGAATGGACGCCGGTATGACGAACTGCTGTTCGAACCGCAACACGAGCAGACCGATGCCTTCGAACTATTGGACGTTACCATCGGCATCAATTTCCATTGGGAGCGCAAGGAAGACCAGTGTTTTCTGGGTGCCCTCAAAATCATCGTTGAGAATGGAAAGCTCACTGGCATCAACGTCATCCATGTAGAAGATTATCTGACCAGCGTCATCTCTTCCGAGATGAGTGCCACCGCATCCCTGGAACTGCTCAAGGCACACGCTGTCATCTCCCGAAGCTGGCTACTGGCACAAATACAGAAGAATAAGGAAATCACCAAAGCCCAAGCCAACTACTCGGCCTTTACGCAGACCGACGAAGAGCTGATTTGCTGGTACGACCGAGAGGACCACACCCACTTCGATGTATGCGCCGACGACCATTGTCAGCGCTACCAGGGCATTACACGTGCCTCTACCGATATTGTGAAACAAGCCATCTCCGCTACCCGCGGCCAGGTACTGACATCTGATGGTAAGATTTGCGACGCCCGTTTCTCCAAATGCTGCGGCGGTGCTTTCGAGGAATTCCAATACTGCTGGGAAGACATCAAATACCCCTATCTTGCCCAACAGCGAGACAGCAAAACGCACGCCACACTGCCCGATTTGACGCAGGAAGTCGAAGCGGACCGCTGGATTCGTACCTCCCCCGAAGCATTCTGCAACACCACCGACAAGAAAATCCTCTCGCAGGTACTCAATAACTATGACCAGGAGACTACGGACTTCTATCGCTGGAAAGTGGAATATACCCAGGAAGAGCTTTCAGCCCTCATTCTGAAACGTTCAGGCATTGACTACGGACAAATCATCGACCTTATCCCCATAGCCCGCGGAACCAGCGGACGCCTCTGGAAACTGAAGATTGTGGGAACCAAACGCACACTCACCATCGGCAAGGAACTGGAAATCCGCCGCACGCTCTCCACTTCACACCTCTACAGCTCTGCCTTCGTGGTAGACAAAGAGGAGTTGTCCGCCGAAGGCATTCCCGGACGCTTCATCCTCACCGGCGCCGGTTGGGGGCATGGTGTGGGGCTTTGCCAAATAGGTGCAGCCGTGATGGGCGAGCAAGGGTATAAGTATGATGCAATACTGCTGCACTACTATATAGGTGCCAGCATTGACAAGCTGTATGAATAATCGAATAGAACACAATAAATCAATATCATGAACCATACAAAAAACATATCGCCATGGGCATGGGTACCCACCTTGTACTTTGCACAAGGCATTCCATATTTTATCGTAAACAACATCTCCGTGATGATGTTTACTAAAATGGGCGTACCGAACGGAGAAATGGCCTTGTTCACAAGCCTGCTCTATCTGCCTTGGACTATCAAACCCTTCTGGAGCCCGTTTGTCGACATCATCAAGACCAAAAGATGGTGGACCCTTTCCATGCAGATTCTGATGTCTGCGGCATTCATCCTGCTGACGCTGTCCATTCCACGGCCGGACGAGGCGACTATGGCAGCCGGAACAACTCCCATCAGCATGTTCAGCATCACGCTGATGCTGTTCATCATCACGGCTTTTGCCTCTGCCACACACGACATTGCCGCCGACGGCTTCTACATGCTGGCACTGAAGCAGAGTGACCAGGCAGCCTTCGTTGGCATCCGAAGCACGTTTTACCGGCTCGCCTCTATCTTCGGACAAGGCGTGCTCGTAGCCATTGCCGGCGCCATCGAACTGAGAACCGAAAACATTCCGCTGTCATGGACCATCACGATGCTGGTTACAGCCGTTCTGTTCAGCCTGGTGACGTTCTATCACCTCTTTGCAGTCCCCAAACCCACCTCAGATAAGTCAACACTGGCTGCCGATGCCGCCACTGCAGGAGCTATATTCAGAGAATTCGGACGAACATTCGCCACCTATTTTACCAAACCGGGCGCATTGCTGGCCATCGTGTTCATGTTGCTGTACCGCCTGCCTGAAGCATTCCTCATCAAAATGTGTATGCCTTTCCTGGTTGCCTCCAAAGAATCGGGAGGTCTGGAACTATCGACAGCAGAAGTAGGTATCGTATACGGCACCATCGGAGTCATATTCCTCACCCTGGGCGGTATCCTCGGAGGATTGTTCGCATCACGCATTGGCTTGAAAAAATCCATCTGGTGGATGGCAGGATGCATGACTCTGCCATGCCTGACGTTTGTCTATCTTGCCATTGCCCAGCCCGACAATCTGTTTGCTATCTCAACCGCCATCGCCATCGAGCAATTTGGCTACGGCTTCGGTTTCACGGCCTACATGCTCTACATGATGTACTTCTCCGAAGGTGAATTCAAAACATCCCACTATGCCATCTGTACCGCATTCATGGCACTAAGCATGATGATACCAGGTATGTTTGCGGGATATATCCAGGAGGCTATCGGATATACGGACTTCTTCTGGTTGGTAATGATATGCTGTTTCGCCACGGTTGTTGTCACCATTTTTGCAGACAGAAGGATAGACCCGGAATATGGAAAAAAATGATTAATGGTTAATGATTAATGTTTTGTGAGTAATATTTAGTGATTGGTTATGAAGAGGACTATTATTATATCCTTGCTCTGCCTCCTTTGCGGAGGTGCGATGCAAGCACAGAAGATCAGAATAAAAACCGGTATCGAGGTACTGAAAGAACAGAATTTCCGATGCCTGGAAGGTAAGCGTGTAGGATTGATTACCAACCCGACGGGGGTGGACAACCGGATGAGGTCCACCATTGACATCCTGCACGAGGCACCCAACGTGAACCTTGTGGCACTCTACGGCCCCGAACACGGCGTGCGCGGCGATGTGCACGCAGGCGACCATGTGACGGACATCAAAGACGCGACTACCGGACTGCCCGTCTATTCGCTTTACGGAAAGACCCGCAAAGCCACGCCGGACATGCTGAAAGATGTGGATGTATTGGTGTATGATATCCAAGACATCGGTTGCCGTTCCTTTACCTACATCAGCACCATGGGACTGGCCATGGAAGCCGCTGCCGAAAACGGCAAGGAATTCATTGTGCTGGACCGGCCCAATCCCGTAGGCGGATTGAAGATTGAAGGCAACTTGGTTGAAGATGATTGCATTTCTTTTGTAAGCCAGTTTAAGATTCCGTACCTTTACGCCCTCACTTGCGGTGAGCTGGCACTGATGCTCAATGGCGAGAAGATGTTGAAGGATGGGGAACAATGCAATCTCCACGTAGTGAAGATGAAAGGCTGGAAACGCAAGATGGATTATACCCAAACCGGACTGCAATGGGTTCCCTCCTCTCCACACATTCCACATCCTCATTCTGCATTCTTCTACCCCGTCAGCGGCATTCTGGGCGAACTGGGATATATGTCTATCGGCGTGGGATATACCATTCCGTTCCAGATGTTTGCCGCACCATGGATGGAAGCGGAAAAGCTGGCCGGAAACCTGAACCGTCTGAACGTACCGGGGGTCATCTTCAGACCGATGTACCTGAAGCCGTTCTATAGCGTAGGCAAAGGCGAGTTGCTGCAAGGTGTGCAAGTGCACATCATGGATTTCGGCAAAGCACCGTTGAGCGACCTGCAATTCCTGGTCATGCAGGAAGTCGCCGCCCTCTATCCTGACCGTGCCGTGTTTGACCATGCCGACAAGGGGCGTTTCAACATGTTCGACAAAGTAAGCGGTTCGCGGCAGATACGCGAGCGCTTCTCGAAACGGAACCGTTGGGAGGACATACGCGACTACTGGTATAAAGATGCCGAAGACTTCCGTAAGTTGTCGAAAAAGTATTATTTATATAAATAAATTTACAGATAAATAAGGAAGGGAAAAGAGCCTGATACGGAGACTATTTCAGTCGTATACAGAACCACATTCAGTCGTATACTTAAATATATTCAGTATACGACTGAATGTACCCCCTCGTAAGACACGTTTACAGAGCACTTTGAAGCGAAGTGATGCAATAAAAAAAGTGAACATGAAAGAGCATAGATACATGGCTTTCCTGCAGGAAGCAAAACAATTCATTCCGCAGGAAAGGATTTACACCGACGAACTTCGCCGGCTGGCTTGGGGTACGGATGCCGGTTTTTACCGACTGATTCCCCAGATTGTAATCCGTTCGAAAGACGAAGATGAAGTTTCACAACTGTTGAAACTGGCGAGCCGCCACGGGCTGCCCGTCACCTTCCGAGCGGCAGGGACCAGTTTGTCGGGTCAAGCCATTAGCGACTCCATCCTCATCGTAGCCGGCAAGAATTGGGAAAAATACAGCATATCCGCCGACTACGAACAGATAACCCTCCAACCGGGCATCATCGGACAACGTGTGAACGAACTGTTGGCTCCCTACGGCCGTAAGTTTGCACCGGATCCCGCCTCGGTGAAAAGCGCCATGGTAGGCGGTATTGTCATGAACAATGCTTCCGGCATGAACTGCGGTACGCACGCCAATAGCGACAAGGTGCTTGTTTCCGCCCGTATTATCCTGATGGATGGTACCCTGCTGGATACCGGAAAACCCATCAGCCGCGCCTCCTTCGAAGTGAGTCACCGTGACTTCATTCGCCGCATCTGCGAACTGCGCGACAGAATACGCGCCAACGAAAAACTGGCCGAACGTATCCGATACAAATATTCCATCAAAAACGTAACCGGGCTCAATCTGCTACCCTTCGTCCGTTTCGACGACCCATTCGAAATCATTGCCCACCTCATGGTAGGTTCCGAAGGTACACTGGCGTTCCTTTCGGAAGTGACGATGAAGACTGAATATGATTATCCCTACAAGGCCAGCGCTATGCTCTACTTCAAGACCATCAAAGAAGCGAGCCGCGCTGTGGTAGCCATGAAGAAGCTGGTCGACGAAACCGGCGAATGGACAGTAAAAGGGGCTGAAATGCTAGACTATAAAAGCCTTTCTTCCGTCAACGACCCCGTATTCCTAAAATACAAAGGCGAAGTTGCCTCCTCTGCCCTCCCCGGCGTGGAGCCCGGCGACGAAACCGGGTTGACAGCAGTGCTGACCGAAACCAAAGCCCGTACCCCGGAAGAACTGCAACAGAACATATCTGCCATTGAAGCTTGCCTGCAAGCCTTCACCACCTATATTCCGGTACGCTTCACCGACCGTCCGGAGGAATATTCCAAATACTGGGCCATCCGTTCCGGCATCTTCCCCTCTGTGGGAGGTACGCGCCAGCCGGGAACCACTTGCCTCATCGAAGACATCGCCTTCCACATTGAAGACCTTCCGGAGGCAACGGCAGAACTGCAACAGCTCATAGCCCGCCACGGATATAATGACGCCTGCATCTACGGCCATGCTCTCGAAGGCAACTACCACTTCATCATCAACCAGTCCTTCAGTACCCAAGCGGAAGTGGAACGCTACGAAGACTTGATGAATGACATCAAGACCTTGGTAGTAGATAAATATGACGGTTCCCTAAAAGCCGAGCATGGCACGGGCCGGAATATGGCTCCCTTTGTCCGCCATGAATGGGGAGATGACGCCTACAAAGCCATGAAAGCCGTCAAAGAGCTGTTTGACCCACAAGGATTGCTAAACCCCGGTGTCATTTTCAATGATGACCCGCAATGCCATATCAAGAACTTCAAGCCGCTGCCTTTATTAGTGATGAGTGACAAGAGACAAGCTACGTCACTCGTAGCTGACAAATGCATCGAGTGCGGTTTCTGCGAAGTCAACTGTCTCTCCTGCGGCTTTACCCTTTCCTCGCGCCAGCGTATCGTGTTGCAGCGCGAAATATCCCGGCTGAAACAAAGCGGCGAGGACCCGACACGCCTTGCACTGCTCGAAAAACAATACCGCTATCCCGGCAACCAGACTTGTGCCGGAGACGGCCTCTGCTCCATGTCGTGCCCGATGGGTATCAATACGGGCGACCTTACCCATATAATCCGCCAGGAAGCATTACCCAAAGGCAGTCTGGGATACAAAGCCGGAGACTTTGTCGCCAATCATTTCGCTGGTGTCAAGAGTGCACTGCGTCCCGTATTGTCCTTAGCCAACTTCGGACATTCACTATTAGGGACAAAGGCGATGAGCGGCATTACCAAGGGGCTGCACAATGCATTAGGCATACCTCTATGGACGCCGGCTATGCCGAAAAGTTATCAGTTACAAGCTACGGAGTTACAAGCTACAAGCACTATGCAGCATAATAGCGCAGCACTTGTAGCTCGTAGCTCTGTAACTCGTAACTACAAAGTCGTCTACTTCCCCAGCTGCATCAACCAGACTATGGGTCTGGCAAAGAAGTCTCCCGTAGAGCAGCCATTGGTAAATAAAATGGTGTCCTTGTTGCAAAAAGCCGGTTACGAAATCATCTTCCCGAAAGATATGGACAAGCTTTGCTGTGGCACCATTTGGGAAAGTAAAGGGATGCTGGACATTGCCGATCGCAAGACAGCCGAACTGGAGGCCGCACTTTGGGAAGCCAGCGAACAAGGCAAATACCCCGTCCTCTGTGACCAAAGCCCTTGTCTGCACCGCATGCGCGAATGTATCAAGAAGATGAAACTGTATGAACCTGCAGAATTCATCTATACATTCTTACGTGAGAAGCTGATTTTCACACCTATTAACCGCCCCGTAGCAATCCACATCACCTGCTCCATGCGGAAAATGGGACTGGCAGATACCATTATAGCCCTTGCACGCCTTTGCTCCAGTAAAGTCATCGTGCCGGAAGAAGTAGGTTGCTGCGGTTTTGCCGGAGACCGGGGATTCACCTATCCTGAGCTGAACTCGTACGCCCTACGCAAACTCCGCCCGCAAATAGAAGCGTCCGGAGTGAATATAGGCTACTCTAACAGCCGTACTTGTGAAATCGGATTGACAACAAACTCAGGTATCCCCTATGTATCCATTGCCTATCTGGTAGACGAATGTACAAAGGCAGCTGATAATTAGGATTGATAATTAACTTAACACACAAATATTACAATGAACAGTACAAAAGTAAGTAAACGCATCCTTGCACTCGACATTCTCCGTGGTGTCACCATCGCAGGTATGATTATGGTAAACAACCCCGGTTCGTGGGGACATATCTATGCCCCCTTGCGGCATGCAGAGTGGAACGGTCTGACCCCCACCGACCTCGTCTTTCCCTTCTTCATGTTTATCATGGGAATTTCCACATACATTTCCCTGAAGAAATACAACTTTGAGTTCAGCCACGCCGCCGGCATGAAGATACTGAAACGCACCATCGTCATTTTCCTTATAGGCATGGCTATCGGCTGGTTCTCGCGTTTCTGCTATTACTGGGCCTCCGCTCCGGACGACCTCAGTTTCGGAGAGAAGCTATGGGCTTCCGTCTGGACATTCGACCGTATCCGTATTCTGGGTGTCATGCAACGGCTGGCCCTTTGCTACGGAGCAGCCTCCATCATTGCACTAACCATGAAGCATAAACATATACCTTATCTGATAGCCGGCCTATTGACAGGCTACTTCATACTGTTGATGTGCGGCAACGGTTTCGCCTATAATGAAACAAACATTCTTTCCGTGGTAGACCGTGCCATCCTGACCCCTGCACACATGTACAAGGATAACGGCATAGATCCCGAAGGTTTGTTAAGCACCATTCCTGCCATTGCACATGTGTTGCTGGGCTTCTGTGTAGGGCGGCTGATGCTGGATGGCAACAAGTCGGAAGACCGTGCCTCATTTCTCAATTCGCAGCTTATCACACTGTTGCTGGTAGGTGTTATCCTTACTTTCTCCGGTTTCCTGCTAAGCTACGGTTGCCCCATCAACAAGAAAATATGGTCTCCTACCTACGTACTCGTCACTTGCGGACTGGCATCCAGTTTTCTGGCATTGCTTATCTGGATTATTGATGTGAAAGGCTATAAGAAGTGGAGCATGTTTTTCGAGGCATTCGGTGTGAATCCGCTGTTCATGTATGTATTGGGCGGCGTACTTAGCATACTTTTCGGTAGTATCAGTTTCCCGTGGGGAAACAGCAGCATCAGCATACACGGATTCTTATACAATATAGTCCTCATGCCCGTTTTCGGTGAAACCGCCGGTTCCCTTGCCTTTGCCCTGCTGTTTATCGCCATTAACTGGTGTATCGGCTACCAGTTGTACAAACGAAAAATATATATCAAAATATAAGGATTAGGGGTTAGTGATTAAGGATTAGTGATTAATACGTTGCCTATAATTAAGAAACAGTATCACCTACCATTAATCACTAATCCTTAATCACTAACCCCTAATCCCTAATCATTAAACATTATTTATATGATTCTAATAGCAGACAGTGGCTCTACAAAGACCGATTGGTGTGTTGTAGAGAATGGAGTACTTCTCCAACAGATATTCACGAAAGGGACGAACCCTTTCTTTCAGTCGGAAGAGGAAATCAGTAATGAAATAGCAACAGCGCTATTACCTCAGCTGAAGACAAGTGAGCTGGATGCCGTATACTTTTATGGTGCAGGATGCGGATTTCCCGACAAGATAAGTATGGTGCACCGTGCCATAACCAAACACCTCAGTGTGAAAAATGAAGTGGAAGTCAATACCGATATGCTGGCTGCCGCACGTGGCCTCTGCGGACATGACTCAGGCATTGCCTGCATCATGGGGACCGGCTCCAACTCATGTTATTATGACGGAAAAAGCATTGTCACCAATGTATCTCCTCTGGGATTCATCTTGGGAGACGAAGGCAGCGGAGCCTGCTTGGGCAAACTGTTGGTAGGCGATATCTTGAAAAATCAGATGACACCCGAGCTGAAAGAGAAATTCCTCAAACAGTTCGACCTGACACCTGCTGATATCATCGACCGTGTCTACCGTAAACCTTTCCCCAACCGTTTTCTGGCAAGCTTGTCACCATTTCTTGCACAGAATCTGGGTGAACCTTGTGTACGCGCTCTGGTACTGAACAGCTTTAAAGCATTCCTTAAACGCAATGTCATGCAATATGAAGACTATCAGCATCAAAAAGTACATTTCATCGGTTCCGTAGCCTTCTATTACAAGGAAGTTCTGGCAGAAGCTGCCAAAGAAATGGGTATCCAACTGGGTGCAATCATCAAGAGCCCCATGGAAGGACTCATCAAATATCACAACTGAAAGTGACAAATCGTAAATAGTAAATCGTCAAATAGTAAATAGCCTTATGTTCGTAAAAATCTCAGAGCAACCATCGCTCTACAATGACTTGGAAAAGAAATCAGTCCGTGAAATTCTGGAAGACATCAATACCGAAGACCAGAAAGTGGCGCTTGCCGTACAGAGGGCAATCCCTCAAATAGAAAAGTTGGTAACCCAGATTGTGCCCCGCATGAAACAAGGCGGACGCATCTTCTACATGGGTGCGGGTACCAGTGGACGTCTGGGCGTACTCGACGCTTCGGAAATTCCACCGACTTTCGGTATGCCCCCCACGCTGGTTATCGGCTTGATTGCCGGTGGTGACACTGCATTGAGAAATCCGGTAGAGAATGCCGAAGATGACATTCACCGCGGTTGGGAAGAGTTGACGGAACGCAATATTACAGATAAGGATACGGTCATCGGTATTGCTGCATCCGGTACCACCCCCTACGTGATTGGTGCCATGCACGAGGCACGCGAACACGGCATACTGACCGGCTGTATCACCAGCAACCCGGACTCTCCAATGGCAGCAGAGGCAGATGTAGCCATCGAAATGATTGTAGGACCTGAATATGTGACGGGAAGCTCACGCATGAAATCGGGAACAGGACAGAAAATGATACTGAATATGATTACCACTTCCGTCATGATACAGTTGGGACGCGTGAAAGGCAACAAAATGGTGAATATGCAACTCAGTAACAAAAAGCTTGTGGACCGTGGTACCCGTATGATTGTAGAGGAACTCGGACTGGACTATGGCAAAGCCAAGGCGCTGCTGTTGATGCACGGTTCGGTGAAAAAGGCAGTGGATGCGTACCGGATTTAGCTATTACTCACTCTTAAATTCCTTTATTATGAAAGCAATATATTTTTTTCTCTTTTCTCTTTGTCTGCAAGCTGCCACCGCGCAACCCTTGCAACGCGTAGCCCCTGAACAAGTGGGAATGGACTCACGCAAGTTGATGTATGCTGACGAAGCGATTGAAACAGCCATCTCCAACAAGGATATTCCCGGTGCCGTACTTGCTGTAGTACGTAACGGCAAGATGGCCTATCTGAAAGCTTACGGCAACAAGCGTATTTATCCCAATGTGGAGCCTATGACTGCCAATACTATCTTTGATATGGCATCTTGCAGCAAATCCATGTCGACCGCCGTATGTACGATGATACTGGCAGAACGCGGCAAGCTCCGTATGCTGGACCCCGTCAGCCTCTACATACCCCATTTCAAGAATTGGGAAAGCGAAGACGGCAAAGAGAAAAAGGTAATCCGCATTGCCGATTTGATGACACACACTTCCGGTCTTCCTCCCTATGCACCGGTAGCCGAGCTAGAAAAGCAGTACGGTTCTCCCAATCCTGATGGGCTTATGGAATATATTGCTACTTGTAAACGCGACTTCAAGCCGCAGACTGATTTTCAATACAGTTGCCTCAACTTCATCACTTTGCAGCACATTATCGAGACTATAAGCGGACAGAGCCTGCGTGACTTTGCACGTGAAAACCTATTTGATGTACTCGGCATGGAGCATACCGACTATCTGCCTTGCCAACGTGATAAGGATGGTAACTGGATTACGATAGTTGACAAAGGAACGAGAAAACAAGGACACAAGGAAAACAGCGTAGCCAATTCTCAATTTTCAATTCGCAATTCTCAATTGAATAACATTGCCCCCACTGAAAAGCAACCTAATGGACAAGTTCTCTGCGGACAAGTTCATGACCCGCTGGCACGTGTCATGAACGGAGGTATCAGCGGTAATGCAGGAGTATTCTCTTGTGCTGATGATATTGCCATACTCTGCGCAGCCCTGCAAAACGGAGGTGAATGGAACGGACGCCGCATCCTGAGTCCGCTGGGTGTAAAAGCCATGCGTACTGTGCCACGCACTACCGCCAGTCTGGGACGCACTCTCGGTTGGGATAATTTTACAGCCTATGCCTCCAACAATGGAGATTTGTTTGGTCCTAATACCTATGGGCATACCGGCTACACGGGTACCTCCATCATTATCGATCCGGACAATGACACTTCCGTCATACTCCTTATCAACGCCGTACATCCGGAAGACGGACACAGCGTAGTTCGCCTGCGTTCATTGGTTGCCAACGCTGTGGCGGCTTCCATCTACCCCATTCCGCGTATTTATACAGACCATTACTACAAACGTTTCCTACAGTTTATGGATGAGCCTGCCATTACAAGCAAGGACATCGTCATGCTTGGCAATAGCCTGACTGAAGGTGGCGGTGACTGGTCTGCCCGTCTTGGTAAGAAGAATGTACGTAATCGCGGCATCATCGGTGATGAAGTGATGGGTATCTATGACCGCCTGCATCAGATACTTCCCGGACATCCCGCCAAGCTGTTCCTGCTTATCGGAGTCAATGACATTTCCCATGACTTGGCACCAGACAGTATTGTAGACATGATTCGCATGACGGTGGAACGCATCCGGAAAGAATCTCCCGACACAAAACTCTACCTACAAAGCCTACTCCCTTTCAATGAAAGTTTCGGCCGATACAAAAAACTGACTGGAAAGACAGATATGGTTCCTGAAATCAACTCCCGCCTGGAGGCGTTTGCCAAAGAGGAAGGCATTGCCTATATCAATCTTTTTCCACTATTTACAGAGAAGGGAACAAATGTACTACGCAGTGAGTTGACCGGCGACGGACTGCATTTGAATGAGGATGGATACAAAATCTGGGTAAAGGCCATTAAGAAGAAGATATAAGTACTATCCTTCCCTCTATCGGAAAAGTATAACAAAAAAGTGGTGAAGTTTTTTCTTCACCACTTTTTTGTTATATGCATACCTGGTTATTCAACAATACGTTCCAGCAATAAATCAAATGTCAATGCGGTATATCCGGGGATTGTTCCATCATTATTGCCACTAGAGCCATAAGCACTTTGCCAAGGTATATATAGCATCCAGCGTTCACCTGCCCGCATCAACTGCAAGGCTGCTGTCCGTCCGGGAATCACACTTGCCACAGCAAAAGTAGTAGGAGAATCAAAAGCTGTCGGTTCTTTCAATGAACTCAATGGGATATTAGTATCCAACGCACTGTATCCATCAAAATTCCCATCGAATTGATCACCTACAATTAAAGTTCCGTAATAAAAAGCACTGACGGTAGAATGATATCCCGTATATAACGGCCGTTCTCCTGTTTCATTTTTCACAAGCTTCTTGCAATACACATACTGGGCACCTTCGGTAGTACTGGCAGTCGTCTGTATGGCATACAGTTTACCGAGCTCCATAGCGTCAGCCTGCTCTGCTGTGGCAACATAGTTCTCACCAGTCAGCCTTTTTATCGAGTCAGCAAATGCCTCATTACGTTCTCTCCAGTTATCATACTTTCCAGCCTCCTCCACTTCTTCACAAGAAATGAAAGCACCCACCAGCAACAGCAGGAAAGGCAAAAACAAAAGTCCTTTTCTCATTTTCATCAATTACAAAATATTCATTAATTACGAATTACAAATTACGAATTACAAGAAACAAGTGGCATTCACTACGCACCCTCGTAATTTATAATTTGTAACTAATATTATTCTTATTGCAAGGTTTTCAGCAACGATGTGATGCTTACACGGTCTGCAATAATATTATTCAGTTCAGAGATAGCCACGCGCTCTTGCTGCATGGTGTCACGATTACGCAGTGTCACACAGTTATCTTCCAAAGTCTGATGATCCACGGTGACACAGTACGGAGTACCAATGGCATCCTGGCGGCGGTAACGCTTACCGATGGAGTCTTTCTCGTCGTACTGGCAATGGAAGTGGAACTTCAGGTTGTCGATGATTTCGCGTGCCTTTTCGGGCAGACCATCTTTCTTTACCAACGGCATCACAGCCAGCTTCACCGGAGCCAGGGCAGCGGGAAGTTTCAATACTACGCGCGTTTCACCATTCTCCAGCTTCTCTTCACAATAGGAAGCAGACATGATGCTGAGGAACATGCGGTCTACACCAATCGAGGTCTCGATGACGTACGGGGTATAGCTTTCGTTGGTTTCAGGGTCGAAATACTTGATGTTCTTGCCGGAGAACTTCTCATGTTGGGACAAGTCGAAATTCGTACGGCTGTGGATGCCTTCCACTTCCTTGAAGCCGAAGGGCATCAGGAACTCGATGTCCGTAGCCGCATTGGCGTAGTGAGCCAGCTTGTCGTGGTCGTGGTAGCGGTAATGGTCGTCGCCGAAGCCCAGCGCCTTGTGCCATTTCAGACGGGTAGCCTTCCAGGTCTTGAACCAGTCGAGTTCCGTACCCGGCTTCACGAAGAACTGCATTTCCATCTGCTCGAACTCGCGCATACGGAAGATGAACTGACGAGCTACGATTTCGTTACGGAAAGCCTTACCAATCTGGGCAATACCGAAAGGAATCTTCATACGACCGGTTTTCTGTACATTCAGGTAATTTACGAAGATACCTTGTGCCGTTTCCGGGCGAAGGTATATCTTCATGGCACCATCGGCAGTGGAACCCATCTCTGTTGAGAACATCAGGTTGAACTGGCGCACCTCTGTCCAGTTCTTTGTACCACTGATAGGACAAACGATTTCTTCGTCAAGGATAATCTGACGGAGTTCGTCCAGATTATTATCGTTCAAAGCCTTGGAAAAGCGTTCATGCAGGGCATCACGCTTGGCCTGGTGTTCCAGCACACGACCGTTGGTACTGCGGAACTGAGCCTCATCGAAAGCCTCACCAAAACGCTTGGCAGCTTTGGCCACTTCTTTGTTTATCTTGTCATCGTACTTGGCAAGCTGGTCCTCTATCAACACATCGGCACGATAACGTTTCTTGGAATCGCGGTTGTCAATCAAAGGGTCATTGAAAGCGTCCACGTGTCCGCTGGCTTTCCAGATAGTGGGGTGCATAAAGATAGCCGAGTCGATGCCGACAATATTTTCGTGCAGCAGTACCATACTCTGCCACCAGTATTGCTTGATGTTATTTTTCAGTTCCACACCCATCTGACCATAGTCATACACAGCTCCCAGTCCATCATAAATCTCGCTGGAAGGGAACACAAAACCATATTCCTTACAGTGTGATACGAGTTTCTTAAAAACGTCTTCTTGTGCCATTTTCTGTTGTATCTAAATTAATTTGAATCTTATTTTCAGCTAAAAAGCGCCACAAAGATAGGGATTTATATCGTAAGTAGGACACGGAGGGTATTAATTTATCTTATTCCACCTTTTGAACGGACGCACCGAAGCATAAAAATTACAATTCCCTATCGGTAGGATACGAGCGTTTCTACACTTGAAAATAGATACAAGCATAAATACTTACCCTCATTACTTCCACCTACAAGAAGACATTAAATATTACATTTTACCCTTTCCAACCAGCCGATATGCTTCCCTGACCACTTCCTGCGGATAGCCGCACATCTCGATAATCCGGATGGCATTACGTTCCGTCACCGGTCCCGGCTTCAACTTATAATCAAAAGACAATGTATTGTCGGCAACACACTCACAAAAATGAAACAATTCATATTCGTCCTCAAGTAAGGAAGCCAGTTCGACATCGTGAGTGGAAGCAAACACAATACTGTTCTTGTGCGCCAAAGCAGACAGCACAGCTTTGGCTATAGCTATCCGTTCCACCGTATTCGTCCCCTTGAACAACTCGTCCAGCAGGAAAAACCGCCAACACTCCTTTCCGGCTTCCAGCATCTCTCGAACAATTTGCACCTCCTGCAGAAAGAAACTTTTTCCCTCCATCAGACTATCCTCCAGATGGATAGCAGAATATAACGCAGTATCCATAGGAAAACGGAAACTGCGAGCAAAACAAGTATGGAGCACTTGTGCGGAAAGCAGGTTAAGTCCGATGGCACGGATAAAAGTTGTCTTACCGGACATATTGGAGCCGGTAACAAGGACAGATTTGCCACAGAGTGTAATGTCATTAGGGATACAACGTTCTATAAGCGGATGATAAAGCCCTTCTGCATGAAACGTTTCACCCTCGCTGCAAGCTTCCGGTAAAACATAATAAGGCAGCCCATTCCGGAGTTCGGAAACAGAGCAAAGCACATCCACCAATCCGAAATAGCGGAAAACCTCTTCAATCTGTTCCTGTCTACCCTGCAATAGAAAGAAAGCCTTGGAAACCGGAATAACTTCCCGCAGAAAAAACACATTCACTATCTCGGTGAAGAAATAAGCGAAAATGGCGATGTCGCTCTCCAGTCTGATACTGAAACGGAAAGTGGAAAGTTTCTTTCGCAACGGATGCAATGCCTGCAAAGTCTTTTGGATATCCCGATGCACGGATGCACACAACGGAATCTGTGCCAACTTCTCCGCTTGCCTGAGCAACTGCCATAACTGAGGAATGGAAAAGAAATAGCCCTGAATCCGCGCCTTGCTGCGATAGTGCAGTACCATGTTCACCAATACCGATGTGCACAAAATCCCCAAAACATAAAGCGAAGACGTAATGTAAACTATTCCCAACAAAACAAAAGGCGCGAATTGCAAGATAGTCAGCAAACGGTAAAAGCGGCGGGAATACACGGGATGGGAAATGGAGAATAGCGATGCAATGGTATAAGCATCCGGCGTATCCAGTTTCCGCAACTCCGACCGGATTTCTGCACGCAACTCCTTGTCAGCAGAAAGCTTACGAATCACTTCCTCTTGTTCCGAAATCTCCGAAAGACGGTTGTAATGCAACACGTCGTAGAGGTACTGTCGGCCCACACAAGAAGAGGTACGGTCAGCCCATTCGAAAAAATCATCCAGATTGAGGTCATCCCAGGTTTTCTGCGACACCAAATGTTCTGTCTCCCTCGCCGACCGGTACTCGTGGTATAGCGATATATCCGAAAATGACTGTTCCATCAAAGAATTATTTGGAATGATGCACAAAAATAATGAAAAGATTGCATTCTATCTAATTTCCTTGCTGCTTTCCCTATATTATGTTTACTTTGCGGATACAAACACTTTTCATTACTTCACCATTAAAATTATAACAAGATGAAACACACTTTTTTCACATTGACACTGTTTTTACTGGCCTTACTGTCAACATCATGCGGAAACAAGAAAGTAGCATATCAGAATCCCCTGCCCATGGCCTTCGGAGACCCGTTCCTACTGAAAGCTTCCGACGGCAAATACTATATGTACGGAACGGGCGGAGTATCGAACGGTTTTAAAGTATACTCCTCCGATGACCTGGTGACATGGACAGACGAGGGTCCCATCTATCAAGGCGGCACCTCCGACTCATGGGCCACCGACTGTTTCTGGGCACCCGAAGTGTATGAACGGGACGGCAAATACTACCTATGGTTCAGCGCCAACTGGAAGGAAAATCCCACTAAGGAGCAAGAGAACTTCCGTATCGGTGTAGCCGTAGCCGATAAGCCTACCGGCCCTTTCAAAGACCTGTTCAACCAACCGGTATTCGACCCCGGCTATCCTATCATCGACGCAAACATACTCTTTGACGATGCTTCTGGAAAGACCTAACTCTACTACTCCCGCTGCTGCTACAAACATGCCGTTGAAAGCGAAGTTTCAGCATGGGCTAAAGAAAAGGGCTGGTTTGACGAGATTGAGGAAAGTTGGATTTACGGCGTGGAACTGAAACCAGATTTCTCCGGTATCATCGGAGAACCGGTAGCACTGCTTTGCCCGCCCCAGACAATGGACGACCCTCAAGCGGAATGGGAGAACCGCTCGGTGACTTCACATGAAGTCAACAGACGCTGGACAGAAGGTTCGTATATCGTGAAGCACAAAAATCTTTACTATATGCTGTACTCTGCAAACTTTTTCGGAGGGAAAAATTATGCGGTGGGTTATGCTACCTCCCAGAACCCCTTAGGACCATTCACAAAAGCTGCCAACAATCCGGTGCTGCAAAAGGATACAGAGCAAGGCGGCATCGTGACCGGAACCGGGCATTGTATGCTCATCGATATTCACAACCGCCTCTACTGTGTCTATCATGGACGCACCGAAACCACTGGTGACGAACGAATGGTATTCATCGACCCCATAGACATCCAACCGGACGGGAAACTGGTAGTCCACGGACCGAATACGGATTTACAGAAAATCACATATTAAAGCCATCAGGCGCAGACTGCACAGCATGTCACGGTTCATTATTCTCCGTGGTTCTCCTATACATTCCGCGCCTGATGAAAATTAAAAAGGACATATCCATACACAACAATCCGCTCCATATTTGTTCCTGACTTCAATTCTATTTTCACCGGTATCCAATACAATGCCTTTCCATTCCAGTACATTTACGGAATCAGGTTTTGCAGTCCCATATGCTTTGCCATTGATATACAATTTGGCAGCTCCGCTATTGCTGAATACTTGCACATCAACAGTTTTGCGGGTTCTGTTTACCAATCGTTTTCCTGCGATATATACAAACTTATCTTCTTGATTCCAGTTTGCCTTATAAAAGTAAAAGGCATCTTTCTTTATTTTCCGGTCGTAAGTCACCAGCCCCTTATCATTGCGTCCCATAATGGTCCCCTCCCTACGGCCTGCCGCCGAAAAGTCGAACATGCACCAGATGAAGTTACACCACAAGAATTCACGTTCCTGAAGCTGTTTCCAATTCTCCACATGATAATAAGTCTGCCAGTTTTCGGGATGCCATTGCCCCCACGGTTCCGGATGCCTCAGCGAGTCTGCCTGCTGGAATACGCATGCCCCGGCACCATACTCGCTGATGCCCATCTTCCGCTCCGGATGTGCTGCATGCTCGCGGTCTATCCAGCGCCCCATGTCATCCATGTTGTCGCCATACCAGCCGAAATACTTGTTGAAAGCAATCAGGTCGGTGAATCCGTTGAAGTCGTCATCCTGATTACTGGCTCCCATAGTGGGACGGCTCGAGTCCAACTGACGGGCCAAAGCATGAAGCTCTGCCGCCATACGCGAAGGACGGTCCAGCCAACCGGAATTTATCTCATTGAACAGCCCCCAGAACAAAATGCAGGGGTGATTGTAGTTCTGCAAAATCAGTTCCTTCAATTGCAGGCGCAAGTTTTCATCATAAGCAGGATTATTCACATAAACATTGACAAAAGGAATCTCAACCCATGCCACCAGTCCCCGCTTGTCCATCTGTTGATGCATGTATTTGGCTTGCGGATAGTGGCAAAGACGCACGGCATTGCATCCCATTTCCTGCATCAAGTCCAAATCTTCGTCATGGTCTTGCGGATAAAATGCCGAAGCGCGTTCCGCCCTGTCCTGATGCCGGTTCACGCCATTCAAACGATAAGGCTTTCCATTCAGAAAGAAACCTTTTTCCGCATCGGCATGAAAGTAGCGGAAACCTATCTCTTCTTCGCGGCGGTCTATCTCTTTCCCATCCTTACGCAATATCACCACTCCTTTATATAAATAGGGGTCCTTCACTCCATCCCACAAATGAGGCCTTTCAAGCACCATGTCCATCACCACCTTTTTATCCTCACCCACCTCTGCACTGGCAACACGGCAAAGCAACTTTTCCTTGTCATATAGTTGAAACTCCACCTCGCAACCGGTCACAGTAGTTTCCCTTGCCGAAAGCAGTGCTTCAATTTTCAAATGGGCCTTTTTCTCCGATACATCGGACTGAGTGAAGAATACACCTGAAGAGGCATAATAAGCAGGTTCTATGCAGACATCCTCCGTTACCAGCAGCTCCACTCCCCGATACAACCCGCCAAACATATTGAAGTCACCGCAAATGGGAGCGATATCCATAGTCTGAGCATTGCTGACACGAATTTCCAATACACTTTCTTTTCCCGGAACCAAGAAATCAGTCAGTTCTGCAACAAATGCCGTATAACCACCTTTATGTTGCATCACAAAATAATGGTCGATAAAAATGTCGGCAACCGTCTGTGCAGCCATCACTTTCAAGAAAAAACGTTTGCCCCGATAATGGGCAGGAACAGACAACTTACGACTGTAATTGCATAATCCCCTATAATAATCGGCATTGCCAAACATGCCATCGCCCGCATTCCAAGTGTGAGGCAAAGTAACCTTCACTATTTCCGAAGCAGGTGCCTGAAAACCCCGGTGGAAATTCCATCCTTCATTCAGTGGAATCACCTCTACGGCAAATACACATGTTGACAATATTCCCAAAGAGAATAAAAATAAAATGATGAATCTGTTCATTTTCGATAAAGTATTAGAAGGTTAATCATATTGGCAGGAACCAGTCCTTCCCTGCAAAGGTATGAAATAAATGTTGAATAATAAATGAGAAAAACACTTCAAGACACGCAAGACAACAAACGGATGACATGTTTAAGACTTATACGACCGCGATGCAACATTACAGACCTATTAATGCAACATATTTACGTTTATTTAAATAAGATATTGCTATCTTTGAGAATTCAATTTCAGATTATATAGTATGTCTTTTACAAACTATTTACACAAATTAGTGTTCCCCCTCATTATTCTGTTACTGGCTTATCTGCCGTTAGCAGGACAAACTCCGTATGTATTTCGCCATCTGAAAGTAGAAAACGGGCTTTCAAACAATAACGTAAAAACCATATTGAAAGACTGTGAAGGCTTTTTATGGATAGGGACCGCCAATGGATTGAACCGATACGACGGATATAGCTTTAAAGTGTATCAACCCAAAGAAAAAGACATCCATTCTTTATTGTCTAACGACATCTGGAACTTACAGGAAGACGGTTTGGGCAATTTGTGGATTGGAAGCGAGGCAAGATATTGTATATACGACCGAGACAAAGACAACTTCATTACCGATATTCCCTCATACCTCCTTAAAATAGGCATCCAGATAAATGGTACCTACAAAGTACATGTTGACAAAAGACACAATTTATGGGTACTGCAAGGCCAAAATGCTTTTTACTTCAATTTTTCTCATAAAACCCTTAAAACATTCAAAATAGAAAACTTTCCAGAAGAAACTCCGGAACTGAGTATCAGCGATGATGGTGAAAACCTATATCTTCTTTGGAATTCGACCTTATTGAAACTAGAGAACAACGCAATAAAATGTAAACGGGTAGATAACATCAGCTTACCCTCCAACTCTATTATCGAAAAGCACATATACATTGATTATCATGGAGGCATCTGGCTATATTCATATACCGATGAACAAATATTCTATAAGAAAAACCATTGCTGTCCCATTAAAATCTTAAAATAGTTCTTTGAAATATTTGAAATTTAGT
>ERZ894220.170-NODE-170-length-77422-cov-12.13_pt1 | contig 77422 bp, 60 predicted proteins | sample MGYA00380292_ERZ894220 | MGnify/ENA primary metagenome ERZ894220 (study PRJEB32331, sample SAMN06328446) | human gut metagenome | biome: human gut microbiome; feature: stool | host: Homo sapiens | collected 2014-12-05 ... | reverse complement strand
TAAAGTTCCTCCAAAGTCGAAACTTTAGATTTTAAGCCATTTCTGCCGCGCATGTCGGCAGAAATGATTTTTATTTGAGGTTAGCACCTCAAACTCCCAAAAATAAAGTAGACAAAACCGTTACGGTTTTGCCTATTAATATACATCGGAAAGGAAAAGAAAAATGGCATTTGTAAGTGAAACGCATTTGACAGTAAGATACGCAGAAACCGATATGATGGGAATTGTCCATCATTCGAGATATTATCCTTGGTTTGAAGTTGCGAGAACGGATTTCATCAAAAAAATCGGTATGAGCTATACCGAAATGGAGAAAATGGGGATAATGTTACCGCTCACCGAAACAGCGGCAAAGTATTATTACGGTTTAAAATATGAGGACGAAGTGCTTGTAACTTGTAAAATGACAAAGCTTACCGTTGCAAGATGTGAATTCACTTACGAAGTCTATAAACTTCCGGAAAAGAAGCTTATGACTGTCGGAAAGACCGGTCACGGCTTTGTAAACCGTGAATTTGTACCGATAAATCTTAAAAAGTTATATCCTGAAATATGGAACAAAATGCACGACCTTTTGGAGGATTAAAATATGAAAATAGTAATCCTTGACGCAAAGACGCTTGGTGACGATATTGAATTTTCTATGTTTAATAAGTTGGGTGATGTGAGCGTTTATCAAACAACGTCATCTCTGCAGCTTAAAGACAGAATAAAGGACGCCGATATTATAATCGTAAACAAAATCAAACTTAACAAAGATAATTTGACCGACGCAAAAAAATTGAAATTGATATGTGTTACGGCAACAGGTTACGATAATATCGATATAAATTATTGTTGGCACAAAGGAATAGGTGTGTGCAACGTAAAAGGCTATTCAACCGATTCCGTTGCACAGATTACCGTTTCTATGGCATTGTCATTGGCAAGTCATTTGAATGAATTTAATAACTATGTCAAAAGCGGAAAGTATATGATAAGCGGTGTGCAAAACCACTTGAAACCGTATTTTAATGAGCTTAAAGGTAAGACTTGGGGTGTAATCGGACTTGGTAATATCGGTCAGAGGACGGCTGATATTGCTTATGCACTCGGTATGAAAATTGTGTCAAATTCACGCAGATACCATGAGGGGTATGAGTGGCTTGAACTTGACGAGTTGTGTAAAGTTGCGGATATTATATCCGTTCATGTACCGCTTACAAGTCAAACTAAAGGTATGATAGACGAAAAACGTCTTTCATTAATGAAAGACGGTGTTATATTTATTAATGTTTCACGCGGTGCTGTGGCAGATGAAAACGCACTTGTTACGGCGGTTGAAAACGGCAAAATAGGCGGACTGGGTGTTGATGTGTATTCGGTTGAGCCGATTACGAATGACAGCCCGTACAATCGGATTTTAGACCGCAGTAATGTTATATTAACTCCGCATATGGCATGGGGTGCGTATGAAGCGAGAGTCAGATGTATGAATGAGATTGTTAAGAATATAGAAACGTTTATGATGGGCGGTAAACGCAACAGAGTAGACATTGACATATAGAATAGATTTTGGCGATGATTTCAAAAAAATTAAGTAATAAAAAGGGGACACTAAATTTTTAGTGTCCCCTTATGCTAATTTGATTTAATTTCGGTTAATTTAATATCATCAGTCGCTTTGATTTTTTCTTTTTCGGAAAGTGTAAATGAATACGAATTATTATAAGCAACGGCCAAATCTTCGCTTACACGAGCTTTACCGCTTGATGAATAAATTACAAGAGTTCCCGTACCTGTGGCGATGTATCGTCCGGCGGGTATTTCTGACGGGCAAGTATAGCTTTGGTCTTTCTTTAATGTATATGTTTTGCCTGTCTTTTCGGTTGTTTGTAATGACGAGTTTTGATTTTGCAGTTCCTCAATTTGTGAGTCGAGTTCAGATGACTTTTGATTTAATTCGGTAATGTCATTTTTTAATTTGTCATTCTTTTTCTTTGCCTCCATAAAGTAATTATTTACGGTGGTTTTTGTACTCAATTCCGAATTTAGGTCATTTATTTGACTTTCCAAATCATTTTTTGTATCGGTAAGTGATGATGTATTTTCTTCAAGTGCAGATATTTGAGTTTTCAGTTTTTCTGTTGCAAGAGAATTTGTGTCAAAATAGTTGCCGAGTGAAAAACAAACCACACCGATTATAATCGTGAAAAACGAAAGTATTATAACATATAATTTTTTTTGCGTCATAATCGTCATATCCTTTCATTATTTTATCGGAATAAATTGAGCCTTGCCCTTGATTTTTATTGTTTCATCATCGTTTAATACGTAATCTTTTCCGTCAGCGGTTAAATTCGAGTTTACTCTTGCTTTTCCTGATGACGAAATCGCAATACTTCCCGAACCCATAATTGTATATTTACCGGCTTTTATATTTTCTCCGACTGCGTAAGTACCCGATGTCAAAGTTAAGGTTGATTGAGAAGTCGATGATACTTGGTTATTCAAGGAATCGAGTGTACTTTGCTTTGTATTGACCGTATTTTGCAATTCCTCTTTTTCCTTTTCGAGTTTATCGTTTTCGTCATTTATTTTTTCAAGACCGTTTTGCGACGTTGTAAATTCTTCATAGTTTTTTTTCTTATCGGCTAAATCCGAATTAAGAGTATTTATTTCATCGGAAAGCGATGAATAATTGTTTTGTGCCGTAATATATTCCGAATTTGTATTTTGTAATTTTTCAAGTCGTTTTGTTATTTTGTTATCGTTTTTCGGTATGAAAAAACCGACAAAAAATACTCCCAAAACAATCATAATACATACTGCCGATGATACTTTTATAAACAGCGGTGATAAATCCTTTGCGAGATTATCCCAATATGCAAACTTGATTTTTTTATTATTTGTCGGTTGTTCGTCAATGATTACTTCTATAATATCCTTGTCTTTCTCCAAAAATAATCACCTCGTTTAATTTAAAACTTGTGTAAGAAATACGTCCTTAAACTGATAAGCAAAACTGTCGGCGGATTTTTTTGCCTTTTCAAAATCGTCAAAAATACCGAAAACAGTCGGACCCGAACCGCTCATAACGGCATTAACGGCGCCGTTCATAATCATTTTGGTTTTGATACCGCCGACAATCGGATACATTTTAGCGGTCACGTTTTCCATAACATTGCAAAGCCTGTCTGCAACGCCGTAAAGGTCGTTATTATTTAAAGAGTCAATCATTCCGTCTGTGTCGGGACGAATTTCGATAGGTGCGTTGTCGATTTGTTCGTAAATAAGTGCCGTAGATACGTTGATAGGCGGTTTTACAAGTAAGATGTACGCATTCGGCATAGGGGAGAGCGGTTTTAAAATTTCACCGATACCCTCCGCAAGCTGTGTACCGCCGTCAAAACAGTACGGCACATCTGAACCGAGTGACGCACCGATATGCATAAGCTCATCATTAGAAAGAGGATTGCCGTGGAGCATATTTATTGCGGTAAGAACCGCCGCACAATTACCGCTGCCGCCGGCAAGCCCTGCGGCTACGGGTATATTTTTGTGAATTACGATTTTTGCACCGCCGCGAATACCTGTCGCTTTAAAAAATGCGTCTGCCGCTTTATAGGCGATGTTTTTTTCATTGCAAGGCAAATACGGCAAATTTGTTGAAATAGAAATACCCCTGTGCGTTTTATCGACTAAAATAAGGTCAAACAGCGATACTGTCTGCATAATCATTTTAATGTCGTGATAACCGTTTTCGCGTTTTGAAAGTACGTCAAGTGTAAGATTTATTTTTGCATATGAACGTGTTATCGCACGTCTGCCTGTTAAAACTGTATTTTCGGCAAGCATTTCTGTTCATTCCTTTCTTAAAGCAGATTGTGTGATTTATCTACTATTTCTTGTATTTTTTCATCTGTGATGTTATCCTCACATTCGGCTTTTTTCAAATATGCAAGATATTCAATGTTGCCCTCCGGACCTTTGATAGGTGAGAATGAAAGACCTGCAACGTGCAAATCAATACTTCGTGCGAAGTCAAGAATTTTCTTTATAACTTCATAGTGTACCTTTATGTCCTTTACAACACCTTTTTTACCGACCTGTTCACGTCCTGCCTCGAATTGTGGCTTTATAAGTGCGACAATTTCGCCGTTATCGGCAAGAAGTGTTTTTGCAACGGGTAGTACAAGTTTAAGCGAAATAAATGACACGTCAACAGACGCAAAATCAATTTCTTCGCCAATGTCCTCAGGTGTCACATAGCGGATATTGGTACGCTCCATATTTACGACTCTTTCGTCCTGACGTAATTTCCACGCGAACTGACCGTAGCCGACGTCAACTGCGAATACCTTGACAGCACCGTTTTGGAGCATACAATCGGTGAACCCGCCTGTTGACGCACCTATGTCCATTGTGGTTTTACCCTCAAGGGTAATCGGAAATTCCTGCATAGCTTTTTCAAGTTTTAATCCGCCGCGGCTTACATATTTTAAAGTTTCGCCGCGAATTTCCGCAACGGTTGTATCTTCGTCAACCATCTGTCCGGCTTTGTCGCATTTTTGGTTTTTTACATACACTTGTCCTGCCATAATTAGAGCCTTCGCTCTTTCACGGCTTTGTACCTGTCCGTTTTTGACAAGAAGTGCGTCAAGTCTTATTTTTCCCATAGTTCTTATCCTTTTAATCTATTTTTGATGCAATCGTCTTTGCATCAAGTCCGTATAATTTATCAAGTTCATCTATTGAGCCGTGCGTAATCGGTTGGTCGGGAAAAGCAAATATTTTAAATTTGCAGTCGATATGGTTTTCTTCAAGCAATGTGCCTATCATATTTCCCATACCGCCGATTTTTACGTTGTCCTCAATGGTTATAACACTGCCTGTCTTTTTTACTGACTCGATTATGCTCTTTGTATCAAGTGGTTTTATTGTAGGCATAGCTAAAATTTCAACTGATTTCGTTGTAAGTTTTGCAACTTCTTCGGCACGTTTAACCATTCTGCCTGTTGCGATAATTGTAACATCCGAGCCGTTTTGTATGCACTGTGCTTGTCCCAAAGTGAAAGCGGAAGGCACATTTTCAGCCTCTGTTCCGCCGCGTGGGTAACGTATTGCAATCGGTGCATTAAATTTATTGATTGCAAAATCAAGCATATATTCAAGCTGGTCGAGCGTGGCAGGTGAAAGAATTGTCATATTCGGCATATGTGATAAGTACGAAATATCGTACACACCCTGGTGTGTCTCACCGTCTGCGCCGACTATACCGGCACGGTCGATAGGGAATACAACGTGAAGTTTTTGCAGACAGACGTCGTGCAAAGTTTGGTCGTATGCACGTTGCAAGAATGATGAATACAACGGTATAACAGGAGTGTATCCGACCGTTGCCAGTCCTGCTGAAAGCGTAACACCATGCTGTTCGGCAATACCGACATCAAAAAATCTGTCTTTATATTGCTCTTGAAATTCGTCAAGTCCTGTGCCGTTAGGCATTGCACCTGTGATTGCAACTATTTTCTTGTTGTTTTTCGCTAATCTGACAAGCGTATTACCAAATCTTGCACTGTATGTTTCACTGCCTTTTTTCGTTTCACCCGTAGCTTTGTCAAAAGGTGATATGCCGTGGAATTTTTGCGGATTGCTTTCCGCGGGGGCATAACCTTTGCCTTTTTTCGTGTGGACGTGAATAAAGACAGGTCGTTTTTCTTCTTTTGCATATTCAAGACACTGTATAATTTCTGTTAGGTTGTGACCGTCAACAGGTCCCATATATATAAATCCCATATCGTCAAAAATCGTTGTAGGGATTACAAGCCTGCGGAAGAAACGTTTTATTTGCTTTAATATATTTGCGGTAGGTTTGCCTATTGTAGGCATTTTTTTTAAAAAATTTTCAACCGCGTGTTTTGAGCGAAAATAAAAAGGCGACATTCTGAGTGAACGCAAGTGTTTTGACACCGCACCGACATTTTTTGAAATAGACATTGCGTTGTCGTTCAAAATAAGTATAAGCGGTGTTTTTGAATGACCTGCGTCATTCATAGCCTCGTACATCATACCGCCCGTAAGAGCACCATCGCCGAATACTGAAATTACATTGTAATTGTCACCGGCAAGGTCTCGTCCTCTTGCAATACCGAGTGCGGCTGAAATTGAAGTTGAGCTGTGACCGGTATTAAATACGTCACAATCACTTTCACTTGTTTTCGGAAATCCCGACATTCCGCCGAACTGACGGAGCGACTTGAACCCGTCTTTTCTGCCGGTAAGAATTTTATGCACATAAGACTGATGACCTACGTCAAAGACAATCTTATCTTCAGGCACATTAAAAACAGTGTGAATAGCAACGGTCAATTCAACAATCCCCAAGTTTGAGGCGAGATGACCGCCGGTTTCCGATACACTGTCAATCAGAAACTCGCGAATTTCACTGCAAAGAGTTTTCAATTCGTCTTTATTTAATTTTTTCAAATCATCGGGTGATTCGATTTTATTTAAAATTTTCTCCATCACCAATGCCCCATTAATGTTATTTGCAACGTTTAAAAACACTCATTATTTTTCCAACCGTAAAAACGATTGAGTTACCGTTATTCATAGAGATTCCCTTAGACATAGCTTTACCGCCGATAGTAAGAGAACTGACAATACCTGTAAGTATAAGGCTCGGCAATATACCGCTCAGGTTAAATTTTGCGACAAGTTCCGAAACAATAAGAGTTGTCGTTGCACCGGAAATAATTCCGGCAATATCGCCGATTACGTCACAGCATAAGTTTGCAAGTTGAGGTGCGTGACGTATTACGGAAATACTTTCTCTTGCACCTTTGACTTTGCGTGCCGCAAGGGAATGAAAAGGCTTTTCTTCCGCAGACTGAACAGCCGTACCAATCATATCGAATAAAATATTTATTGCAATGATAGCGAACAAAACTATAAATGCAAAAAATAAATTGAGCGATTGCATCGCAACCGATGTTATAAGACTGAATACCAATGACAACACGAACGAAAGGAAGATTACGAAAATCGTCCATTTGTGTGAAGTTGAAACATTTGAATCAGGTTTTGGTACTTTAAATTTTTTTCGCCTGTGAGAGTCAGATTTATCCAAGTTTGTAAATCTCCTTTTCTATAATAATAAATCGGCAAAATGCCGATCAAGAATTTCAATATTTAAAATAGGGTAATGAACAGAGTAAAGTTTGCGGCATAGGTCCGGTTGGCTTTCCCATAAATCTGCTTAATCGTCGCCGAAAAAGCGGTTTCCCATTAAAGACTTATACTATTTTGTAGTTACCGGATTGCCACTGAGTCCGCACTGCAATCCCCTGTTCATCCAATTACGACAGCCTAGAAGTTTTCCCAAACAGCCTGAGCTTTCCGTATCCTCTTTTGCAAATATGGTTTCAAGACGCATTGCCTTTTTGCCACTGGCCGAGCGGCGAAAAAGTTTTGGGCGTCTATCCGCCATATCCACTCAAGGCTGGCTACGCTGCCCACAGCATTCATACCACGTCCCTTGTGAGGACGTGAATTACTAACCGCAAAACAGGTTTTCCCCTATGCCGTAACGACTTGCTCCCTTAGGAGGTATGGGCCGCCACAGTCATAGGCCTCCACGGAAAAGGGGGTAAGGTTACCATGCCGTTGGAAACCGCCCCTAAACCTTAACTCCCAGCATCAGCCCCGAACTGGGCGTTCAAAGCAAAACACCAGAAACTTCATCGATGTGCCATTTGGCGGATTTTTAGGCCCGCTTTCCGAAGAGCCGTACTGACTAGGATACTGCACCACTATTAATTGTAATTTAATATAACATATTTTTTGTGAAAAGTCAACAAACCTAAAAAAAAATTTACAATTTATATATATTTATAAAATGCAAATAAATATGAAAAAAGTAGTTGTTTACTAAAATGTTTGCGCTTGACAACTATCATATAATTGTTTATAATTAATATACCACATTTTTACTTTGAACAATTTAATATTATTAATGAAAAGGATATTTTTATGAATATTCTTCTTTTGTTATTCCCAATATAAAGGTTGTAGTTTTGTTAAAAACGCAAGCTTTAATTTGTATTAATAGAATACCTTTGTTATGGGAATATTTTAATTCAAAGTAAATGTGTGGTAACATTAAATCTAAGCTGCGTTTTAATGCGTGGTATTAGATTTATGATACCACGCATTTTTTTGTGAGAAAATTTAAAAGGGGGAAAAGTGTAACTGAAATTAGTATGACAGTATCACAAATACAAAAGATTGAAAGGATGAAACTTATGAAGAAGAAAATGAAAAAAATTGTTAGTATTTTATGTATGATGTCATTATTGTTTTCTATGTTGACGGTTAAAGTTAATGCGAGCAATGATGATATTAAAGTGTTAGTAGATGGTACAGAATTGACATTTGATGTGCCTCCTCAAATTATTGACGATTACACTATGGTTCCTATGAGAGGTATATTTGAAGCTTTGGGATATGATGTTGTATGGGATGAAGAAAATAAACAAATTGTTGCAAATCGTAATTCTCAATTCATAATAATGACATTGGATGAAAAAGCATATTTAAATATTACCGGTGGTGTAAAAGATATGTCTAAAACAGATATTCAAAAATATTATGGAAAAATATTAGATGTCAAACCTCAACTTGTAAATGGACGTACATTGGTGCCGTTAAGAGCAATAGCGGAAGATTCAGGATGTGTTGTTAAATGGAACAATAATACAAGAACTATAACTATTGATAGCAGTTTCATACCGTTTGATAAAAAATATTCTAAAATACCTATATATGCCGGTGACGATAATAGCAATGGATATATTGTTCATAATTATATATTTAAAGCTTCGGATTGTACACAAAAGGAGATTGATGAGTATAAAACTTATTTAAATATAATAGGATTTAAATATTATAAAACCATAGACGATGACGAAGAAAAATCAGATGTTTATATAAATAATGATAATGTGATGGTTCTTATTGGGTACAGCAATAAAAATAATGAGGATTATAAAAAAATGTACGGTGAACAGGTAGTATTTTTTGATATTCATGTTCCGCAAAACATTCAATTTAATATTAGTACACAAGATACTCAGTCAGATGAACAAACCACGGAAAATGAAATTATAAGTTTTGATGATATTTCAGCAAATATTAATCAAATTAAAAGTTATATAGACAGCGGTATGTATTTAGAAGCAATACAAGAATGTGAAAAGACTGAAAAAGAACATAAAATATCACAAGAAGATATTGATTTGATTGGCGAATTGAAAAATGATGCTCAATGGAGATACAATGAATATATAAAACAAGAAAAGGAAAATAATAAGAATAAGGAAGTGACAGACAGTCAAAAGCGAGAAATGTTTGATACAATAAAATCATATGTATCAAGTTCTTTAAGATCACCATCGACAGCTATTTGGCCTGATTATACAAAAACATCATATTTTTATCTTGAAAATGGTCACATTGTAGCTGTTGGACATCTTGAAGCAATGAATGGCTTTGGTGGGTATGGTAAGGTTCCATATTACTTTGAGTTTAATGAAGATTTGACGGTAAATTGGTGGAACTAAATAAAGTATGACCTAAAAATGACTTTACAAACTACCCATAAAGCGATATAATAAAAATAACTATATGCTTTATAGGAGGATGGCAATGAACGATATATTAAAGGACGTGTCTATGGCGCACAGGATTGTTGTCAAAGTCGGAACGTCTACGCTTACATATGAACACGGAACAATGAATTTAAAACTTATAGACAGACTGTCTATGGTGCTTTCTGATTTAAGAAATCAAGGCAAGGAGATAATTCTTGTTTCATCGGGTGCGCAGGGAATTGCACTCGGTAAACTCGGTTTGGCTGAAAAGCCGAAAGATACAAAGGGCAAACAAGCCATTGCGGCAGTCGGACAGTGCGAACTGATGTATCTTTACGACAAAATGTTTTCGGGTTACAACAACACCGTTGCACAGGTGCTTTTAACGCGTGAGGATATTGCAATTCCACGCAGAAAGAGAAATATTCAAAATACTGTTACAACTCTTATTGAAATGGGGATAATTCCTGTTGTAAACGAAAATGATACGGTAAGTTATGACGAGATTGAAATTGGCGACAATGATAATTTATCGGCAGTCGTTGCCGACCTTGTTGACGCGGATTTACTTGTACTTTTCTCCGATATTGACGGCTTGTACGACGATGACCCACACAAGAATAAAAACGCAAAATTACTTCCTACAGTATACGATATTGACGAAGTGAGAGATGTTGCAGGCGGTGCGGGAACAAGCAGAGGTACGGGCGGTATGGTGACAAAGCTTGAGGCTGCCGAAAGAGCGACAAATGCCGGTATTCATATGATAATCGCAAACGGAAACAATGTTGATTCACTTTACGATATACTTGACGGAAAGCCTGTCGGAACATTGTTTGTGTCGAAGAATTTCGATAAGGAGGAAGAATAATGAGCGAGCTTTTTGAAAAATGCACTCTTGCAAAAGATGCAGGATATAAAATGGTTTCAGTAAGTACGGTTACAAAGGACAATGCACTTGAGGCTATTGCAAATGCACTTGTAGAACGTGCCGATGAAATTATTGCGGCAAACAACATTGACATAGAAAACGCAAAGAAAAACGGAACACGTCAAGCTATGATTGACAGACTTACTCTTACAAAAGAACGCATTGACGGAATTGCGGAGGGAGTAAGACAGGTCAAAGCACTTGCCGACCCAATCGGTGAAGTAATAAAAATGTGGAAAAGACCAAACGGATTGACTATCGGTCAAAAACGTGTGCCTATGGGCGTTATTGCAATAATTTACGAGGCAAGACCGAATGTAACGGTTGACGCGGCGGTACTTTGCCTTAAAACTTCAAACGCCTGCATTTTAAGAGGCGGAAGTGAGGCAATCAATTCAAACAAAGCCGTTATGAAAATTATGCAGGACGCGTCATACGGTGTCGGAATACCTGAGGGGACACTAAATATAATAGAAGATACTTCGCGTGAAACAGCAACTCAGCTTATGAAAATGAACGGATATGTGGATTTGTTAATCCCACGCGGCGGTAAGGGACTTATTCGTTCGGTTGTTGAAAATGCGACTGTTCCCGTTGTTGAAACGGCGGCTGGTAACTGTCACGTTTATGTTGACGCGGACGCGGATATTGATATGGCGGTTAAAATTGTGCTTAATGCGAAAGTACAACGTCCGTCTGTGTGCAATGCCGCCGAAACTTTGCTTATAGACAAAAAAATAGCGGATAAATTTATTCCTGTTATGTTCAAGTCACTGAAAGAAAAGAATGTTGAAATCAGAGCCGACCAAAATTCAAAAGCAATATTTGCCGATGTAAATGACGCGACAGACGAGGATTATTATACGGAATATAATGATTATATTATGGCGGTGAAAGTCGTTGACGGAATTGATGAGGCGATTGAGCATATTAATAAGTACAACACAAAACATTCTGAGTCGATTGTTACAAACAATTACGAACATTCGCAAAAGTTTTTGAATGAGGTTGATGCAGCGGCAGTTTATGTTAATGCGTCAACAAGATTTACGGATGGTTTTGAGTTTGGATTTGGTGCTGAAATCGGTATAAGTACACAAAAAATGCACGCAAGAGGTCCAATGGGACTTGAGGCATTGACTTCTATTAAATATATAATTTACGGTGACGGTCAGATAAGAGAATGATAAAGTGGATATTTTTCGATGTCGGTTCAACGCTTGTTGACGAAAGCAAGGCGTGGGAAAAACGTGTCAGCGATACGGTAAAAGGGAGTAACATAAGCGTAAGAGAGTTTTATAAATTAATGGATGACTGTGCTTTGAAAAATTTAATTCCGTATGATGATGCTGTTATTATATCGGGATTGAATAGGGCAGAATGGCACAGTGAACTTGAAATTCCTTATGAATATTCTGAAAATGTTTTGTCACAACTGTATGGTAAGTACAAAATCGGAGTTATAGCGAATCAACCGTTGGGGACACAAAAACGTCTTGAAAAGTATGGCTTGGCAAAGTATATCAGCCTTGTCATATCCTCTGCGGAGGAGGGTGTATCAAAACCCGATATAAGACTTTTTCAAAAAGCACTTGAGAAAGCAGACTGTAAAGGTGAAAATGCTATGATGGTCGGTGACAGGGTGGATAATGACGTTGCACCGGCTAAAAAATTGGGTATGAAAACCGTATGCGTAAAACAGGGTATTCACAAGTTAAACACACCTAAAAATGAATTCGAAGTGCCGGATTATACTGTGGATACAATAGAAGAATTATTAAACATATTAAAAGAGGGACACTAAACTGAAATTTAGTGTCCCTCTTTGACGATGGAAGAAAAAACTGTTAATTAAAACAGCTTTTCAAGCAATTTATTGGAGCGTTCGATAAACTTTGTCATTTGTTCTGCCGGCAAAGGACTGTGGCTTATTTTCGCTAAGTCGTAAATATGGTCAATAACAAGATTTGCGTCCTCGTCATTTAATGTATCTATTTTCTTGATAAGTGAGTTGTTTGAATTTAGTACAAGTGTAAATTCATCGTGGAACATATCAGCCATACCTGCCATTTGCTGACCGTAAGCCTTATACATCTCCTGCATACGTCTTGACTGTTCACCAAGCAAAATTACGGCAGGGATTGAATCGTCTTTAAGTGACTGCACTTCGATTTTCAATGTATCGTCCTTGATTTCATTCTTGAACTTTTCAATCAACTTTTTTTCTTGTTCTTTAGTTGAATCGTCTTTTTCTGTGTTGTCCGAAATGTCATTTATGGCGGAATCAATACGTTTGAATTTAACACCCGTCTGTTTCATTTCAACAAGTGAAATAAAATGTGTATCCATCATTGACGGAAGTACAACGGCATTAAGTCCTTGATTTTTGAACATATTGATATACTGCGATTGAGTTTGCGGATCGGAAACGTAATAAACGTCTTTTTCTTCCTTGCCGTCAAGGTACTCGTCCAATGTCAAATATTTACCGTCAATATCCTTATAAATAATTACGTCCTTAACTTTTTCATAGAATTTTTCATCTCTTAAACAGCCGTATTTAATGAATATGTTGATGTAATCCCAATACTTTTCATAGTTTTCACGTTCGTTATTATAAATACTTGTAAGCTTGTCCGCAACTTTCTTTGTAATATGTGAAGAAATTTTCTTAACATAACCGTCATTCTGCAAGAAACTTCTTGATACGTTAAGCGGTAAGTCAGGACAGTCGATAACACCCTTTAAAAGCATTAAAAATTCAGGAATAACTTCTTTTACGTTGTCGGCAACAAATACTTGATTGTTGTATAACTTTATCTGTCCCTCTTGACCTGCAAATTCATGATTGATTTTAGGAAAGTACAAAATACCTTTTAAGTTGAACGGATAGTCTACGTTAAGGTGAATCCAGAAAAGCGGTTCGTTGAAGTCCATAAATACGTTTCTGTAAAATTCCTTGTATTCTTCGTCTGTACACTCCGACGGCTTTTTCATCCAAAGCGGTGTTGTGTTGTTGATAGGCTTTGGCTCTGACGGTGTATCGTCCTCGTGTTCATGATCATGATCGTGACCGCAGTCACAGTGGTCCTCGTGTTTGTCCTCAGGAACTTCAACATATATTTCAATAGGTAGGAATGCACAATACTTATGAAGAATTTGACGGATTGTGCTTTCTTCAAGAAATTCTTTCGAATCTTCGGCGATGTTAAGAGTTATTGTAGTACCTCTTTCTGTTCTGTCACCGTCTGTTAAGTCAAATTCCATACTTCCGTCACAAATCCATTTTGCGGCTTTTGCACCGTCTTGATATGAAAGCGAATCAATTTCAACACTGTCGGCAACCATAAACGCACTGTAAAAACCAAGTCCGAAATGACCGATAATTTGAGAACCTTTGTCGTCCTCCTCTTTGTACTTTGAAAGGAAGTCGCTTGCACCCGAAAATGCTATTTGATTGATGTACTTGTCGATTTCTTCGGCAGTCATACCGATACCGTTATCACTGATGACAAGCTTTTTAGCGTCCTTAAAGATTGATACGGTAACTTTGAATTTTTCGTTTTCGTCAATTTGAGCTTCACCGATACTTGCAAGTTTCTTTAATTTTGTGACCGCGTCACAACCGTTTGAAACAAGTTCTCTAAGGAAAATATCCTTATCGGAATAAAGCCATTTTTTTATAATAGGGAAAAGATTTTCACTGTCAACTGAAATATTACCTTTTGCCATATAAATCACTCCTTGAAGTTTAATTAATTTACATAATATATATTAATACTCAAAGTAAGATTTGTCAATACAAAATTAGCACTCAACAGATGTGAGTGCTAACAATTTACAATTTATTCATAATATATCCGATTTTAGATGTAACCGTAGATACCTCTGACTGAAACTTCACCGGAAGTGACGTGAATAATACCGTTTTCGGTTTGTACGGCGAGTGAGCCGTTTTCGTCAACGTCAACGGCAGTTCCGCGAACTGTTTCATTTTTGAAAATGACGTTTACTTCTCTGCCGAGCGTGACGCAACACTTTTTGTATTCATCAAGAATTGCACTGAGTCCGCCGTCGAGAAACTTCTTATAATAATATTCAAATTCGTTTAACAATTTTGCGATTAATTCGTTTCGCACATATTTGTGACCGCTTTCGATAAACATTGAAGTAGCCTTGTCGGCGATGTCGTCATCGAATGATTCTGTGTTTACATTTACACCGATACCGCATACAACGTAGTTGACCATATTTATCTCAGCAGACATTTCGGTTAGAATACCGCAGATTTTTTTACCGTTAATAACAATGTCGTTAGGCCATTTAATCATTGAATTAAGACCGATAGCCTTGCAGACCGCAAGACCTGCAACAAGCGTTATTTGTGAAACTTCAAGAGGGGAGATTTCGGGCTTTAAAAGGATTGAATGCCAAATACCTATCCCTCTTGGAGAAGTCCAGCCACGTCCGCGACTGCCTTTGCCGTGCGTTTGCACTTCGGCGATAAATACACTGCCGTCCGGCGATGAATTGCTTTCCTTTGCACGATTGTTTGTCGTGTCGGTTTCGTCGTATATAAATAAGTTGTGACCGATAAAATCGGTGGTAAGTCCGCTTTTGATGCCACTTTCGGTTATGATGTCTGGCGAGGAAATAAGGCGGTAGCCTTTGTTTGTGACCGATTCGATTTTGTAACCGCTTTCACGTAACGCTTTAATGTGTTTCCATATTGCCGTTCGCGAAACATTCAACATTTCGCTTATGCGTTCGCCTGAAATATATCCGTCTGCATTTTTTAATATATCTAAAATTTCTTCTTTCAATTCAAATCAACCCTTTCGGGATAAATTATATAATTTTTTGTCAAAAAAATCAATCCTTTTAAATAATTTTGTGTTATTGATTGACAAAATAAAAAAAAGGTGATATAATACTTTATTATTGAATATTAAAAGCAATGATGGAACAAAGTAAGGTATATACCGCCTAAAGAGAGTATCGGTTATTGAGCTGTGAGCCGATACGGTAAGGATTTATTTGAAATTTCATTCCGGAGCTGCATAGGTGAAAGCGGTTTGCAAGTAGTCTGTGACGGGTAGTGCCGTTATACATAATTGAGTGCCGATATTTTATCGGAAGTCGGGTGGTACCGCGGAGTTTGAATTTACACACTTCGTCCCTTATGGGACGGAGTGTTTTTTAATTTATATCGAAAGGAATTTTGAAATGAGAGAAAAGTTAGAAGAAATCAAAAAAAATGCCCTTGATGTACTTCAAAAAGCAACTGACATTGATGCTCTTGAAGAAGCAAGAATAAAGTTTCTCGGTAAAAAGGGTGAACTTACTGCCGTACTAAAAGGTATGGGACAGTTAAGTAAAGAAGAAAGACCGCAAATCGGTGCACTTGCAAACGAAATTCGCGGTGTAATCGAAAACCACATAGATACAAAGAAAGCGGAAATTTCAGAAAAGCTTGAAGAAATCAAGCTAAAGAGCGAAGTAATCGACGTTACAATGCCGGGTAAGACACAAAAAACAGGTAAACTTCATCCGCTTACAAAAGTAATGAACAACATTAAAGACACATTTATCGGAATGGGTTTTGAAATCGCGGAAGGTCCGGAAGTTGAGCTTGACTACTACAACTTTGAGGCACTTAACATTCCTCCGAATCACCCTGCGCGTGATACTCAGGACACATTCTATATAAACGAAAATACGGTTTTGAGAACACAAACTTCACCTATCCAAGTTCGTGTTATGGAAAAGAAGAAACCGCCTATCAGAATTATAGCACCGGGCAGAGTTTACAGAAGTGACGCGGTTGACGCAACTCATTCACCTGTATTCCACCAAATCGAAGGTCTTGTAGTTGACAAAGGTGTTACAATGGCAGATTTAAAGGGTACTCTTGAAATGTTTATCCACCGTCTTTACGGCGAAAATACAAAGGTACGTTTCAGACCTCACCATTTCCCGTTTACAGAGCCGTCAGCCGAAGTTGACGTTTCGTGTTTCGCTTGTGGCGGTAAAGGCTGCAGCGTATGTAAAGGCGAGGGCTGGATTGAAGTTTTGGGTTGCGGTATGGTACACCCTAAGGTACTTGCAAACTGCGGTATTGACCCTGAAGTATATTCGGGCTTTGCTTTCGGTATCGGTCTTGAAAGAATTGCAATGGGTAAGTATGATATTAACGACCTTAGACTTTTCTTTGAAAATGATTTGAGATTCTTAGACCAGTTTTAATATACTATTCGGAAATTGAAAGGAATGAAATATAATGAATTTACCTATGAGTTGGCTTAATGACTATATGGATATAGACGTTACGCCGAAAGAATATTCAGACAGACTTACAATGACAGGCTCTAAAGTTGAGGGTTGGGAGAATATGGGCGAATCTGTTCAGAATGTAGTTGCGGGTAAGGTGCTTACCTGTGAAGATCACCCTGACAGTGACCATCTTCATGTGTGTACGGTTGACGCGGGAACAGGCGAGATTTTGCAGATTGTCTGCGGTGCGCCGAATGTAAAAGCGGGTATAATCGTTCCCGTTGCACTTGTCGGTGCGGTACTTCCTGACGGAAAAATTAAAAAAGGCAAGCTTAGAGGCGTTGAATCTTACGGTATGCTTTGCTCACACGATGAACTTGGTATAACTGAGGATATGCTTGGCTATGAGCCTGAATACGGTATTCTTATTCTTCCGGACGATACAAAAATCGGTACAGATATTAAGGATATATTTGGTATGAATGAAACTGTCGTTGAATTTGAAATCACCTCAAACAGACCTGATTGTTTCAGCATAATCGGTCTTGCACGTGAAACAGCGGCTTCATTTAATAAAAAGTTCACTATTCCTGAAGTTAAGTTTAACGAAAACAGTGAAAATATTGCCGATACAATAAGTGTTGATGTACAGGACAAGGATAAGTGTAAGAGATACTGTGCAAGAATGGTTAAGAACGTTAAAATCGGTCCGTCACCGAGTTGGATGCAGGAAAGACTTCGTGCGTGCGGTGTAAGACCTATCAACAATATTGTCGATATAACAAACTATGTACTTCTTGAATACGGTCAGCCTATGCACGCATTTGATTTGAGAGATTTACAGGATAACAAAATTATCGTAAGACGTGCAAATGACGGTGAAGTTATAAAGACTCTTGATGAACAGGACAGAACACTTACTTCAAACGACCTTGTAATCGCAGACGGCGGCAGAGCTGTTGCTATTGCAGGTGTTATGGGCGGATTTAACAGTGAAGTTAAGGATGATACAACAACTGTTATTTTTGAATCGGCTACATTTGACGGTGCGTCTGTAAGACTTACAGCACAAAGAGTCGGTCTTAGAACAGAATCATCATCAAGATACGAAAAGGGACTTGACTATAACAATACAGTTCCTGCCGTTGAAAGAGCGTGTCAGCTTGTAGAAAAACTTGGCTGCGGTGAAAATGTCGGCGGAATGATTGACGTTATGGGTAACGTAACAGATATGCAGCCACTTGCTTTCAGACCTGATAAAATTAATGCGTTCCTTGGAACAGAAATTCCGACAGAGGATATGGTTAAGTATTTTGACGCACTTGAAATTAAGGTTGACCTTGACAAGATGACTGTAACTCCTCCGTCATTCAGACCTGACCTTGAAGGTGAGGCGGATATTGCGGAAGAAGTTGCGCGTTTCTACGGTTACGATAAAATACCTGTAACACTTCTTTCGGGCGAGGCTACTTGCGGAATGAAAACAGAACGTCAGCAGGTACAGGACAGAGTAAACGAACTTCTTACAGCACAAGGTATGTACGAAATTTACACATACACATTTACAAGTCCGTCAATATTCGATAAACTGAATATTCCGAAAGACAGTGAAATGAGAAACGTTGTAAAAATTACAAATCCGCTTGGCGAGGACACATCAGTAATGCGTACAACTACTATCGCAAGTATGATGGATATATTGTCAAGAAACTATAATTACAGAAATCCGTCTGCCAAGTTGTTTGAAATAGGAAAGATATTTATTCCGACAACGGACGGTGAACTTCCGAACGAACCTGTTAAAATCACAATGGGTATGTACGGCGATAACGTAGATTTCTATGACATTAAGGGTATATGCGAAACAATGTTTGCACAACTTAACGTAAAGAATGTTAAGTATGAGGCCGTAACAGATAACCCGACATTCCACCCGGGAAGATGTGCAAAGATAAGTGCCGGCAATAAGGTAATCGGCATAATCGGTGAAATTCACCCTGCAGTAAGCAGAAAATACGGAATTGAAACTCCTGTATATATTGCCGAATTGGATTTTGAGAATGTATTCCTTAATATTAAGACTGATATTAAGTTTAAGGAACTTCCTAAGTATCCTGCCGTAACTCGTGATATAGCAATGCTTGTTGATAAGACAGTTCCTGTTGCGGATATTGAAAATGTAATCAAAAAGGCATCGGGTAAAATGCTTGAAAGCTTGCAGTTGTTTGACGTTTACGAGGGTAAACAGATACCTGAGGGCAAAAAGAGCGTTGCATACAGTGCTATATACAGAAGCGCAGACAGAAGTTTGACAGGTGATGAAGTACAGGAAGTATTTGATAAGGTTGTTAAAAATCTTGAAAATCAAATCGGTGCTCAATTAAGATAAGATATAAAAAACTGCATTTTGATTTTATTCAAAATGCAGTTTTTTGTTATTTTGTAGACAAAACCGTTATGTTTTTGTCTGCTTTGTTTTTTGGAGTATGAGGTGCTAACCTCATTGGAAATCATTTCTGACGACATGTGCGGCAGAAATGGCTTAAAATCAAAAGTTTCGACTGTGGAGGAACTTTTGATTTTTTCACAAAAAATACTCAAAAATTACATCGCAAGATGTGATTCTTGGACTGGCGACATTATGTCGACAGCCTCTGTATTAGATATTGGTGATGTCTTTGTCAAGGTCGGCGAGTTCGGATGCTTTCGGAATGTTGACAAGACCGATTGTTTTTAAGTGTTCGATTTCTTTTGAATTTTGCGGTTTGACACTTGAATCGTGTTTTGGCATTTCAACGTTAATCATATCTTTTTTGATTAAGTCTGCTATTGGCTGAACGTTGTTTTTAATCATTTCGTTTGCAACAAATCGTGCAACGATGTTGCCGCCGATGTCGTTTGTGTGGGTGTAGTCGCGGTCAGTGCCGTTGCCCCAGAAATAATCCCAAGCTTTTACCGCTCCTGCTGCCTCAAAAAATTCGGTTGTGCGTGACCACAAGTCAATAAATGGTACATTCATTTCGTCACATACGTTTTTAACTGCTGTTCTGTAATCACCGAGCAAGTTAAGAAGTGTTCCGCCCTCTTGGAATATAATTCTGTTGATTGGTGAACATATTATCGGATTTGCACCTTTTTCGCGGACAAAGTTTACAAAATATTTTAAGTTCTCCGTGTATCCGCCGAACGCGTCAAGAGTATCTATTTTTTGGTCGTTGTGACCAAACTCGATAATCAGGAAATCACCCTTTTTGATTTTGTCTTTGAATGCGGTGAAATTCACATTTTTAAAATCTTCGGTTGTAGAACCTGATTGAGCGTGGTTTTCAACCGCAATGCCCGTGTTTAAAAATTGCGGAAACATTTGACCCCAACCGCAGTATGTAGAGGTGGCGTTGTACGGATATTCGGCAGGTTGGTCTGTGACAGTTGAGTCACCGGCAATGTAAACTGTCGGAATATTGACAGGCGATACTGCGGAAAGTGCGGTAAAGTCACCGTCGCACATAATATCAATTTCAACTCCGTTTACGTTTGTGTAATCTTCGTTGTTTTTGTGGTAGTCACATACGCTGACGTTGAAAGTAATGTCTGTGCTTTCTCCTTTGCCAAGATTTATATCCTGTGCCATAAAACGGCGTGACTGCGAAAGTATTGAGAAAACAATATCTTCGTGTGCGGTAACCGTGACCGTTACTTCATAAGTGCCGTTGGGTACGGATGTTGAAATATGCAGTGGTTCTTTTTCGTAATTCATTTGTGAATTTCCTTTCTTTAATTTAATGTGTTTTTATTTTTCCTTTTAAATATGCGTCAACAAGCGCTTTTAAGTCGGTGATTTTTTTTGATAACGATTTACCTGCGTCAGTGTCCTCGACAAGTAAACGATTCGGAGCAAGTTCAACAACGTCAAGTGTTGAGTGAATGTCTTTTTCTTCTTTTATGGCACTTTCGATAGATTCAAATGCGTCATGCGCACTTAAAAGCAAACCGTGTGAATTGAACAGCAATGTGTAACCCGCAAGACCCGTAACTTTCTGATATGCCTTTGAAAGACCGCCGTCTATAACTAAAAGTTTGCCGTTTGATTTAATCGGGCTTTCGCCTTTTTTTATTTTTACGGGAACGTGACCGTTTATAATATGAGAAAAATTATTCGGGTCAATTCCGAATTCACATAAAATTTTGTTGCATACGCTCGGTTTTTCGATAAGGTGATAATATTCGTCTTTAATTTCTACCCATGTACTTTCATCATCAATGAAATATCGTTCAAACGAAGTCATTTTATTTTTGCCGTAAACAGGGGAGTAGCAACCGCACCATAAAAACCACAGAAAATCTTTGCCGTAATCTTTTTCTTTAGAACCGTTTTTGGCAAAATAACCGTCACGTGCAAGCTGTTCGGCTTTGTCCATGAGCGATTTGCCGCTTACCGTTTCACCGAAAAGTGTAACTTCCGTAAAAGTACCGTCACTGTTCATCGGTATACAGCCGTGATACAACAAATTATTATTGAATGTCAGATATATACTGCCTTTTTCATATAAGAATTTGACGTGATTTTGAAGTTTTTCACTGCGTAAAAACGATGAACGCAATAAATTCATAAGTTCTTTTTCGGCGTCTGTAAGTTCAAACGGATTTTCGGGATTGATAGTAGGAAAGTTTGTGTCTTTTAATTTGTATTCTTTACCCTCAAGCATAATTGTTCCGTTTTCGTAATTGATTTTGTCAAGCATAAGGTGGTTGTCCATATTAAATTCAGGGTGACGTTTTATAATTTGTCCTTCTAACTTAAACTGAATTACAGATATGGCTTTATGTACCTTCGCCCAAAAGTTTTCGTCATGCTGAGAAATATAAACCATATTCGGATTTCGCGGTATAAAGCATTCGCACGGATCGTCCGCATAAGTTTCAAGTGCAAATACCGTAAGCGGACGCATATTAATTCCGTAACCGTCCTCAAGACAGTCAAAGTTTGAATACTTGGTGGAAATAGCAAGCACATTTGCAATACAAGCCAAACTACCCGCGGCGGCACCCATCCACTGAACATCATGGTTGCCCCATTGAATATCGACACTGTGGTACTTCGTCAGTGTGTCAAGAATTATATCGGCTCGCGGACCACGGTCAAAAATATCGCCGATAATATGCAGACGACCGATTGCAAGTGTTTGGATAAGTGTTGAAATTTCCACAATAAAATCATCGGCTTGTCCGAGTTCAACGATTGTTGAAATAGATTCGTTATAATATGTTTCCTTGTCCGAGCCGTAATCTGTATTTGCGTGTATAAGTTCGTCTATCGTACTGCCGAACGCCTCCGGCAAAAATTCTCTGATTTTTGCTCGTGTGTATTTTGACGCAACAACGCGACATATTTCTATAAGGCGATATAAAGTGATTTTGTACCAATCATTAATATCGTCCACTTCGTCCTTGATATATTCAAGCTTTTGCTCCGGATAATAAATAAGAGTGGCGAGAACTTGTCTGTCACGTTCGGACAACGTACGACCGTAAATTTGCGTAATCTTGTCCTTGATTACACCGGAGGCATTTTTTAAAATGTGCAAAAAAGATTCGTATTCACCGTGAATATCACTCATAAAATGCTCTGTAAGTTTCGGCAGTTTTTGCCTTGACTGCAATCGAATAATTTCGGTTGATGCGGTTTTAACTGTCGGATACTGCTGTGAAAGCAGTGTCAGATAATCAATATCATAGCTCATAACATCCGTTCCTTTCTGATAATATAATATGTAAATTTCGGTAGTATATTACACAAAAAATCCGCTCACAAATGCAATCACAACAGACGTAACGGCGGCAGCCATAAGCCCCTTGTCGAAAAAGGCCATAAGCATAGCACCGACCAATCCGAGCGAGGCGGAGAAAACCGAGCCTGTCGAAAAAAATATAGCCGGAAACGTCATAGCACCGAGTACGGCATACGGTATGTAATATAAAAACGATTTAAGCCATTTTGATTTTATTTCTTTTCTGAAAAGTGTTATAGGCAATGCACGAATTATGTACGTCACTATTGCCATAACCGCCATTAAAGCAATCATTTTCATTTTTCGACCTCCTCATTGTGCGGAAAGAACGTCGCACCGAATGCCGACGCCAACACTGCCGTTATGATAACAGCCCAGCCCGATGATATAAAAGGAAGTGCGAAATACAGAACACAACTCAATATAACTGCGGCGATAAGTACAAAAAGCACGTTTTTATCTCTCCTTGACGCAGGGATAATTATTGCGATAAACATTGCGTATAATGTTATTCCCATTGCGTCCGCAAGTGATGTCGGCAGCAGATTGTTTATAAAAGCACCGAGCACTGTGCCGAGTGTCCAGCCGATGTACGGTATTGCAATCAGTCCGAGCATAAACGGAAATGTAATGGCAATCGGTGTTGTTGACGCGACGGCGAATACTTCGTCTGTTATGCCGAATGCTGTTATAAGCCGTTTTGCAAGCGACATTTTACCGATTTTTTGTGAGAGGGAAAGCGACATAAGCATATATCGAAGATTTATCACAAATGTCGTAATTGCCATTTCCCACATACCGCCGGCGGCGGAAATTATGTTCATACCGGCAAATTGTCCGGCGGAAGTAAGGTTAGTCATTGAAATTACTATTGCCGCCCAAGCAGGTATTCCGTTTTGTACGGCAAGCATACCGAATGAAAATGAAACGGGTATGTATCCGAGTGCAATAGGCATACCGAGCCTTGCACCTTTTAAAAATTGCGTTGCTTTACTCAAAATATTTTATCACTCCGAATTGTTTTATTACTTATTATTATAAGGGAAAAACGATATAAAATCAATATCTTATACAAATATAGGTAACAAATAATGTTTAAAAATCAGTGATAATATTTTAGTCGTAGAAATACTCTTGAAAAAAAATAGTAAATGATGTATAATATAGCTATCATGTTGTATTATGCGATGGTTTGTCGTGTAAAAATCAGAAAGAGAGGGAGAAAGCACATGAGTAACAAAAAGAAAATATTGTCATTGGCAATCGCAGTGTCAATGATAACTTCTGCATTTACGAGCTTTGCGGCTCCTGTAAATTCAAAAGACAGTTTGTTCGATGTTTTTGACAGCGGAATAACTATGTTTGACGCAGAAAATGCGGGAGATTCAACTGTTGCTACAACAGCGCCGACTGCAACAACAGAAGTAACAGAGGCAACAACAGCGCCGACTGCAACAGCGGAAGCAGCAGAGGCAACAACAGCACCTACTGCAACAGCAGAAGCAGCAGAGGCTACAACAGCACCTACTGCAACAGCAGAAGCAGCAGAGGCTACAACAGCGCCTACAGAGGCACCGACAGCTGCTCCTACAGTTGACCCGTCATGGGACGGCAGTGTGGACATCAGCGAAAACTTTGACGGTGAAAGTGCTGTTGACGGTAACGGTTACAAATGGGATGTAGTTATCGGAAATGACTGGGGAGGTACAAACAAAGCACTATCTCTTACTGCTAATGACGGAAAGAGCATTCTTAAAGTTCCGAACGGAATGGGTAGTAAAACAAAAGATGTTAAAATGACATTTAAAGCAGGTTCGGTTAAGAGCTTTATGCAAAATACAGCAACTTGGGACATGGTATTTAAGTCAACTGACGGCACAGAATTGTTCAAATTCAGAGTCACAAGCGGTGGCAGTGATTGGGCAAGAAGAATAGCACTTGTAGTAGGTGATGAAGTTAAAGATGCAAGCTATTCGGCATTTTCAGACAGTAAATATACAGACATCAGCGCATATGTGACATTTAATGAAAATGGCGGAGAAGTTACATTGGGTAATACAACAGCTGAATTTGCCTCAGGCAGTAATATCGGCGAAATTGCTATTGAATATGATCAGAAAAAAGATTGGGACAGACCTTTCTTTATTGATGACTTTACAGCAAAAACAGTTGACAGAGAAAAGGTTACATTTAATGTAAAATCAAACAAAGACGGTGAATCGGTTGAAGGTGCAACTCTTGCAATCGGCAATGATACATATACTGTTCCTGCAAACGGTAAAGTAGAGGCATATTATCTTCCGGGTACATATGATTATACATTAAAACTTGCAAAGCACAAGGCTTTGACAGGCAAAGTGACTGTGGCAAAATCAGGCGAAACAAGCAGTGTTTATAAATTTGAAAATATTGCGTCAGATGTAAACAAAGCAACTCTTGTACACGCTTATTACAAGGCTGACAAGACTCTTGACAGCGTCACAACAACAGATGTAGATATTCAAAACGGTACATACACTGTTGATCCGGTTGAAAAAACAGGTTGCACAGAAAAGTATATGCTTTGGGATTCTACTCAAGGAATGAAACCTGTTTCAACTGCTAAATTGGAAACTACGGAAGTTACTAATGATAAAGATTTAGTTCTTGAATATGTTGGCGAAGCAGTTGCAACAAAAGCAGAATTAGGCGGAGGAGAAGATTATATCTATCTTCCTACAAGCGGAACCGCAACTTCAAAAGCATTCACTGCAACAATATATGATAATGCAGGTCTTGTAATGGATAACGCAGAAGTTGAATGGTCACTTCCTGGTCAGCCTGATACAATTTCAATCGGCAATGACGGCGTTATTACACTTACACCTCAATATCCGCTTACAGACGATAACGGTGTTGATGTAGTTGTAAGAGCAACTGTTAAGGGTACAAAAGTAACAGCTGAAAAAACAATTCATATTCATAACACAGCAAGAGCAACAACATGGGATATTGCCGGCCCGGCAGTTATAAAAGACGGAACGGCGGCAACATATTCTGTTGCAAATGTAAAAGACCAATACGGCAATGACTTCACAGGTGAAAATACATATACATTGACATCTGATGACGCAAAGGCAGCAATAGAAGGATTGTCAATTACACCAAACGTTGGTACATCACGTACACAGGAAGTTAAGCTTACAGTAGCATCTGCGTCAAATCCTGCAATCAGCGAAGAAAGAACAGTTACTGTATACGGATACGATTTCTATGAACCGGGTACAGGTGAAGCAACATACGGTACACCGAGAATGGAAACAGTAAACGGTGTTAATTCAATAGTATGGCCGGCAAGTGTGGGCGGAAAGGCAACAACAGAAATTACATTGCCTACACCGGTTGAACTAAAAGCAGGCAGTGCAAAGATGATTACATTCGATAATATTATGACTGTAAATAACATCAGTGCACAAGAAAGAAGCTTGAAGTTCCTTAACTCAGAAGGAACAGCGGTAATCGATATTGACTTTGCTGGTTCAAGCGTTGTCAAAGATTACTCTGTTGTAGATAAGGCATATACAGGTACTGAAATAGGTAAGATGGGTGAACTTGGTGAAAAATCAAGTGCTACATTTGTTCTAAAGACAGATGCATCAGGCGTTACATCAGCAATTCTAAGCTACAACGGTACTACTTTGGCAGAATATGAAGTAGGTACAGTTAATGATATTGCTAAGATTGTAATGACAGGCGGTGCAGGTGTTCCGAACGAAAGATTGTGTACACTTACAAATCTTGTTATTTCAGATTCTGATGTAGCAGAAGTTGAAATTGTCGGTGACAGTCAACTTGCTAAGGTTTCAGGTACTACAGCAACAAAGACATTTAAGGGTTCAATCTTCTCACTTGCAGAAGGTGAAACATATACTTGGTCAGTAGCAGACGCAAGCGGTAATCCGATTGACGGTGTAACAATCGACCAAAAGGGTGTCCTTTCAGTTGCAGATACAGTTGCGGCAGATACAGTTGCAGTTGTTTCTTATACAAGCAGTCTAAGCACAACAGAAACACCTAAGAAAGCAACTCATGAAGTTACAATTAAGGATTTTGCAGAAGTAAAATCATTTGATATTGAAGGTCCGGTAGCAGTCAATGCCGGTGACAAAGTAACATATCAAGCAAAGAATATCATTGACCAATACGGTGACGAATCACCGATGGCTGTTACATATGCTATAACAGACGGCAGTGATATTGCAACAATAGATTCAGCTACAGGTGTTGTAACAACAACAGGTAAACTTGGCAGCTACACAGTTTCAGTTACAGTAGGTAACCCTGGTAAGACAAAGACAGAAACTAAGACTGCAACAGTTGCTAAGTACAGTGAATCGGGCGAGGCAACAGGCAATGTTGAAGTTGATGTAACAAAGCTTGCAAATTATGCGGCAGATACACAGTATCGTGTAACAACAGCAACAGCTGACGGCGTACTTGTTAATCAAACAGAAACAAAGTCAACAGACGGTAAAGTAACTGTTGATATGACAGGTGCTGCTAAGTATGAAGTATCTCCGATTTATTCATACACAAGTGTTGGTAATGTAGCGGCAGGTAAGACAATTCCTCTATGCGACGGTTTGTATGACTTTACATTTAAGAAGTCAAACGGTACAAGAGCCGATATATTCGTAAACGGTAATATGGTAGGTCAGAACGTTGACCAATACGGTAAGGGCAGAGCAACTTCGGGTTCTACTTACACAGCTAAGGACGTTAAGGTTGAAGGCGGTAGTGCGGTTGTAACAATGAAGGATAATGATTCAAATATGGATTCAATCGTTGTTAAGAAAGCACCTTCAATTATTCCGAGAAAGACTCATGTATATATCTTGGGTGACTCACTTGTATCGAACTACTACGGCACATTTGCCGACGAAGACGGTGACGGTATTCCGACAGCCGGTGACGCTCAGACAGGTTGGGGTCAAGTTATGGATAAGTTCATCTCATCAGACTTGAATGTAACTAACCTTGCAGAAAGCGGTAACTATGCAACAGGCTTGCAGGCAAGCACATTCCCTGGTGTATTGGCTAATGCAAAAGCCGGTGACTACATGATTATGGAATGTGGTTACAATGATGCAAACTACAGTAGTGAGGCTAAGATGGCAACTGCTCTTGAAGAAATTGCAGACGATTGTGAAAAAGCAGGTATCACATTGATTTTGTCAACACCAAACTTTGGTGCGGCTCGTGGTGATACAAATAAGGCAGACGTTAAGTTCGGTCCTAAGATTCTTGAAGTAGCTAAGGAAAAAGGCGTTTTAGGTGTAAACCTTTCAGGTCTTGGATATGCTGATTACACAGCATCAGGCTCAAATAAGGAATATTGGTCAAAGAACTTCAATGTTTACTTTAGCGGAGCACAGCAAGACGATCTTCACCTTTCATATTTCGGTGCTATGAAGAATGCGTCACTTGTTGCACAGGCAATCTATGATGCACAAAATGATACTGAAAATGCTGAATTGGCAGAAACACTAAAGGGCTTGAAGATTAATACACAAGCTTATCAAATGAAAGATTCAGAAGGTCAAACAGTAACACTTCAAGTTAAATAATCTTGAACAAATTAAAATACACACTCTGCGGAGTGTGTATTTTTTTATGTATTCAATTTTTTATCGATTTCCCGTAATGTCAAAATTCTGCATAACTTCTTTACGTTTTTCGATTGCGTATTGAGTGTAGTATTTGTGGGTTACTTCGATGTTTTTGTGTCCCATAAGCTCCGCAACCATTTTTATATCAATGCCGTCAGCGATAAGATTACAGGCGAATGTACGTCTTAATGCGTGCGGACGTGCCTTGTCGGGGTCGTATATACCGACAGTCGCACAATATTTTTTCAGTACCTTTTCAACACCTTGTGCGGTCATTCGCGTTCCGAGACGGCTGATAAAAAGTGCGTCGTCTTTTGCTTTTTCGTTTTCAACACGTTCCTGCATATATGTAAACAATTCGTTTTCCACTTGAACAGGCATAAATATTTCCTGTTCGTCACCGCCCTTACGGGTGACAACGAATGATGAGGTATCAAAGCACACGTCACGAATATCAAGGTTGATAAGTTCACTCACACGACAACCCGTACCGAGATATGCGGTAAAAAGTGCAATATCACGTTTTTTTCTGTTCTTGTATTCCGTAAGGTCACGACCTGTATAATATTTTTCACCGTTATATATCACGTCAAGAAGGTTGACGGTTTCTTGTGATGTAAGCGGACGTTTCATTTTTTGATGCAGTTTTTTAAAATCCAACTTATCCGTTACGTTTTGAGAAATCAAGTCGTTTTTGTAAAGATATGAAAACAGTCCGCGTATTCCCGAAAGTTTACGGTTTATGCCGTAAGCACTGTTGCGGCGGATTCGTTTAATGTGTTTGCCGTCAATCGAAACGGTGTCGGTTTCGTATTCTTTTAGATATGCCGTAAAAGCGTTTAAATCACGGAGCGTAACTTTCTCCATATCGGCTACCGTGAAATCTTCAATTTTTTCTATATAACTGAAATTGAATTTTTGCAGATATTCCAAAAATGTTTTTATATCTATACTGTAACCGATTTGTGTATTAATGCTTTCACCGTTATACGCAATTTCGATATAGTCAAAAACAAAATCCGGCATACCCGAAAGAAAATTCATTAATTTTGAATGTTTGCTCATAATATATAACCTCTGATTTATCTCTAAAAATACTCAAAAATTACATCACAAGATGTGATTTTTGGAGCCACGGCAGGCTCCTTTTTATTATATAATTTATTTTAAGTCAATGCAAGTGCCTTTTTTTCAAAATGGTATTTACTATTTTTGAATTTTATAGTACAATAAAGATATATAGATATTTTGGATTATTTTGAATTGAAAGGAATGAATAGAGCGATGGTACTTAAAACAAGTGGTGATTTAGGCGAGGTAACCATTTCAAACAACGTTATCTCTGAAATTGCGGGTGCGGTTGCGACAAAGTGTTACGGCGTTGTCGGAATGGCATCGAGAAATAAAAAAGACGGAATTGTGAACCTCCTAAAGCCTGACAGTATGACTAAAGGTATCAGCATAACAGTTGAAGAAGGCGGAGTTATCGTAGAAATACATCTTATCGTTGAGTACGGCATAAATATTAATACAATATGTAAAAGTATTGTGAACAGAGTCAGATATACTATCGAAAATACAGTTGGAATTAAAGTGAACAGAATTAATGTTCGTGTTGAAGGTGTCCGTGTTGACTAAAACTGATTAGGGGTGATTAAAATTAATACGCTTAACGGAAACACATTTGCTCAAATGATTATAAGCGGAGCAAATAATTTATATAATAACAGAAAAACTGTTGATGAACTTAACGTTTTCCCGGTACCGGACGGCGATACAGGTACAAATATGTCGCTTACCGCAACGGCTATGGCGACTGAACTTTTGAAAAAAGGCGACACAACTCTTACAAAAGCGGCTGATACAATGTCATTCGCAACTCTAAGAGGTGCAAGAGGTAACTCCGGTGTTATCCTGTCACAGTTTTTCAGAGGCATATCAAAGAGCCTTAAAGGTAAAACAGAATGTAATGCGGAAGAACTTGCAGTTGCTTTAAAAGACGGCTCGGATGCGGCATATAAGGCGGTAATGAAGCCGACAGAGGGTACAATTCTTACTGTTTCGCGTGAAGTCGCAACAGGTGCACAACTTGCCGCAAATACAAACGAAAACATTATTGACGTAATGGAGAGTGCCATTGAAAGAGGTAACAAGGCACTTCAAAAGACAACTCAAATGTTACCGGCATTAAGGCAGGCAGGCGTTGTTGACGCAGGCGGTCAAGGCTGGATGTTTGTGCTTGAGGGTGCACTGTCTTATCTAAAGAGCGGTAATGTTGTTGAAAGACAAGGCGAAGCACTTGAAACGCAGACTGCTCCTGTAAAGAAAAAGTCACAAGAGGCAATTAAGACAGAAGATATAAAGTTTAAATATTGTACGGAATTTATCGTTGAGAAAAAGCAAAAAGGTCTTAGCGTAAGTACGTTCAGAGATACTATTGCCCCAAAGGGTGACTGTATGCTTGTAATTGACGATGATGAAATCGTAAAGGTGCATATTCATACAAATCATCCGGGTTTTGTGCTTGAAGAGGCTATAAAACTCGGTGAAATGATTAATTTAAAAATAGATAATATGAAGCATCAGCACAAGTCTATTATTGACGGAAGTAATGAACAGACTTCGGAAAATGCCGAAGTTAAAACAGCGGAAGTCAAGGCGGAGAAAAAGACTGAAAAGCCTAAAAAAGCTCCTAAACCGAAAGCACCTGTTGAATTGAAGGATTACGGTTTTGTAGCGGTATGTATGGGTAAGGGAATTACAAATATTCTTAAAGATCTTGGCGTTGACAGAGTTATTGAGGGCGGACAAACAATGAATCCGAGTACGGACGATATTTTGAAAGCCGTAAAACGTGTCAAGGCAAAGACGGTTTATGTGTTCCCGAACAATAAAAATATTATTATGGCCGCAAATCAAGCCGCAGAACTTGTTGAGGATAAGAAAATCGTTGTAATTCCGTCGAAGTCAGTTCCGCAGTGTATAAGCGCAATGGTGGAATTTAATGATAAAAAGTCGGCAGAGGCTAATGAAAAGGCTATGAATAAGGCTATCGGCAGAGTTGCATCGGGTCAGCTTACTTATGCCGTTCGTGATACGGAAATCGACGGTATTGAAATAAAAAAAGACGATATTCTCGGAATGGTTGAGGGTAAAATTGTAACTGTAGGCAAGGATATTGATGATGTACTTAACCGGGTAGTTTCACAGATGGTTGACGAAGATACTGAATTTTTGAACGTATATTACGGTAAGGAAATCAAGAAACCGCAGGCAGATGTAATGCTTAAAGCACTTGAAACAAAGTATGCGGACGATGAAATCGAAGTTTCGTTTAAGAAAGGCGGTCAGCCGCTTTACTACTATATTATTTCCACAGAATAATATTATGGAGTCAGAATATGCCTAAGGATATAAGATATTTGAAAGGTGTCGGCGAGAAAAGAGCCGAATTATTCGCAAAAAAAGGAATAAAGACAGTCGAAGATTTACTTTACTATTTTCCGCGTTCTCACGAGGATAGAACGGAAAAGAAAGATATTGCCGACTGTGTCGAGGGAGAAACGGTGTGCGTGAGCATTACCGTTTTTTCGCCTGTCAGAGAAACAAGAGTAAGACGGAATATGCTTATTTCAACAATGATTGTATCGGACGAATCGGGTGTTTTGAATGTGGTTTGGTACAATAACAGATATGTAAAAAATCAGTTTAAGACGGGCGATAAGTATGTTTTATACGGCAAGGTAACTAAGAACAGAGGTAAACTTGAAATGGTGAACCCTGTTTGTGAACAAGAGGGTAAAGAGAGATTTACGGGTAAAATAGTACCGCTTTATCCGCTTACAAGCGGACTGACGCAGAAAATTTTACAGTCGACAATGGAGCTTGCAATAAAGGAGGTCGGACGAATGGAGGAATATATTCCGTCCGATATAAGAGAAAAATATCACATTGCAGAGCTTAATTTTGCAATGAAAAACATACATTTTCCCGAAAACTTTGAAAGCTACAACATTGCAAGAGAACGATTTGTATTTGAAGAACTGCTTGTGCTTCAGCTTGCGTTAAGCGGAAGAAAGGATATAAATACATCGCAGGACGGTATTGTGTTTGAAGATATAAATTGTGTGCGTGAATTTACGGATAATCTGCCGTTTTCGCTTACAAACGCACAAAAGAAAACGCTGAATGAAATTTTGAAGGATTGCAAGAGCGGTAAGATGATGAACAGACTTGTTCAAGGTGATGTCGGAAGCGGTAAAACGGCTGTTGCGGCGGCGGCAATTTATACCGCCGTAAAAAACGGTCATCAAGCCGCAATGATGGCGCCGACCGAAATTCTTGCAACTCAGCACGCAGAAACATTGGCTGAATTTTTCAAGGGTGCGGGTATAACGGTGGTAATGCTTACCGGAAGTATGCGAGCTAAGGAAAAAAGACGTGCATACGACTTGATTGCGACAGGTGTCGCAGACGTTGTTGTCGGAACTCACGCGATAATTCAAGACGCGGTGGAGTTTTATGACCTTGCATTTGTGGTGGCCGACGAACAACACAGATTTGGCGTTGAACAAAGGGCAAAACTTGCGGCAAAGGGAAATAATCCGCATATGCTTATTATGTCGGCAACGCCGATACCGCGAACACTTGCACTTATTTTGTACGGCGATTTGGATATATCGGTTATTGATGAATTACCGCCGGGAAGAAAGCCCGTTAAGACGTACGCAGTCGGTGAAAGTATGCGAAAACGCATTTTTGCATTTTTACAAAAAAACGTAAGTGCAGGTATGCAGGCGTACGTTGTATGCCCGCTGATTGAGGAAACGGAAACGAGCGACTTGCAAAATGCCGAAATGCTTGCGGAAAAGTTGCAGGCGATATTTCCCGAGTTCAAAATCGGTCTTATGCACGGAAAAATGAAAGCAAAGCTGAAAGAGGAAGTAATGGACGAGTTTGTGCGCGGAGAGATTAACATACTTGTATCGACAACGGTAATTGAAGTCGGCGTAAACGTGCCGAACGCAAATATTATGGTTATCGAAAATGCCGAACGATTCGGACTGTCGCAACTTCATCAGCTTAGAGGACGTGTCGGACGAGGCAATGCACAGGCATTTTGCATATTATTTGCACACGGTAAAAATGAAGTGACTAAAAAACGTATGGAAACTATGTGTATTTCAAACGACGGTTTTTATATAAGTGAACAGGATTTGAAACTTCGCGGACCGGGTGATTTTTTCGGTACACGTCAACACGGTTTGCCTGAAATGAGAATTGCGAATCTGTTTGAGGACAGAGATATTCTTGCTATGTCGCAGGAGGCGGCAAAAAAGATTATGGCTGAGGACAGACATTTGGAGTCCGAAAAGTACAGCGGACTTCGTAAACGTGCCGAAAGTATAATCAGTGATGACATTGTTATGAATTAGTAAAAATTGTATGTTTATATTTTCGTATTTTACATAAATTATGAATGAGTTAATTACTCACTTAAATACTTTATGTAAAGGAGAAATAATCATGTCAAAGAAAAGCAAAACAGCAGGATTGGAACAATTCAAAATGGAAGCGGCAAGAGAAGTAGGCGTAACACTTGGTCAAGGCTATAACGGTGAACTTACAGCAAAGCAAGCCGGCAGTGTAGGCGGTCAGATGGTTAAAAAGATGATTGAAAGTTACGAAAATCAAATGAAATAAACTAAAAGGGAGATACAACAGATGTATCTCCCTTTTTTAATTCATATTTTTTGGCGTCATACCTGTTTTTTTGACATACTGTCTGTAAAAATGCGAGTAATTATTAAAACCAGCATTGGTGCTTGCCTCAAGGAGTGACTGACCTTGCGTATGCAGTTCGCGTACAAGAAGTATGCGTTTATGATTGATATATTGACTTAGTGTGTATCCCGTATTTTTCTTGAACAGCTTACAGAGGTGGTATTTATTTATAAAGAATTTTTCTGAAAGAAAGTCAAGTGTTATTGTTTCAGAAAGGTGTTCGTTTATGTACATAATTATGTCGCTTATTCGTTTGTCTTTTGATTTTGACGGTGAGATTGCCGATTTTGAAGTATTTAAAAGATAGAGAAATTCTATAATAACACCGTTTGCGGCGGTGAGTGAGCCGTTATGGATATACACGCTTATGCGGTTTATCGGGTTTAGCAAATCGTCCTTTACAATGTCGGACGGTATTAGGTTGCCCGTACCAGGCGGGCGGTTTATGAAAATATCTTCAAATTCTTCACAACGGTTTTGTTTGAAATATTCTGTCGACAGATACAAAATGATCCTCTCATACGGTTTGACACTCAAACAACGTATATGGTGCATTTCAAAAGGACGCGTTATGAGCATATCGTAAGGCTTTAATTTGTACACATTTCCCTCTGCGTAAAATTCAGAATCACCGCTTAGAAACAGCACTATTTCATATACATCATCGTGATTGTGAAGCTTGAAATCGTTGTTGTCCGGCACTTCATCGTAGCAGTGAGTTAAACCGAAATACATATTCGGAAATATTTTTACTGTTTTCTCTGTCATATCAATCAGCCTTCCCAATCAAAGTATATTTTTATTATATCAGACAATGCAAAGATAATCAATGTTTTAACCAATATATTAGATGAAAATATGATTAAATTGTTGTAATGTATAATTAGATTTTATGAAAAGGAGCAAAATCAATGAGTTTTTGGTTTAACCTGAATACGAAGATACATACCGAAACGGAAACAAAGCCTGTTATGAATGCGATTAATATGTTAAAGCGTGATATGGCAAAGGTTTTCAGTGCAAGTGATGAAAACGGAAATGATATTTATTTAAAAAAAGACGATACATTAGATGAGGAAAGTTATAAAATTGACATAGCGGAAAATATCGTGATAAGTGCGGCGGACGATTTGGGGTTTGTGTATGCACTTTTGAAAATAAGTGAAAAATATCTCGGTATTAAGCCGTTTTGGTTTTGGCTTGACCAAAAAATCGAAAAGAAAGACAGTGTTAGAATAGAAAAATGTAAAATTAATTCACCGAAACCAAAGGTAAAATATCGCGGTTGGTTTTTCAATGATGAAGTGCTTATGATGAAATGGAAAATCAACGGTGACAAAAAAGAGCCTTGGAGAATGGCTTTTGAAGCACTTTTGCGTTGTGGCGGAAATATGACAATTCCGGGTACTGACAAAAATTCAAGACTGAACAGACAAATGGCGGCGGATATGGGATTGTGGATTACTCATCACCATGCAGAACCGTTGGGAGCGGAGATTTTTGCAAGAGCGTATCCGGGCGTTGAGGCGAATTTTATGGAAAAGTCGGAGCTTTTTTATAAACTTTGGGAAGACGCGGTAATTGAACAGAAAGACTGCAATGTTGTTTGGAATTTGTGCTTTAGAGGACAGGGTGACTGCCCATTTTGGAGTAGCGACACGAGCGGTCAATTTGATACTCCGCAAAAACGAGGTAAGCTGATAAGCAATATTATAAAAAAGCAATGCGATATTGTTAAGAAATACGTCAAAAATCCTGTTTTTTGTACCAATCTGTACGGCGAAATAATGGAACTTTACAAGGACGGTTATATAGAGCTTGACGACGGTATTATCAAGGTTAAAGCCGATAACGGTTACGGCAAAATGGTTACAAGACGACGTGACAATCATGCGGCACGAGTGTCGTCAATGCCTGTTAAAGACGGCGGCAGACAGGGTATTTATTATCATGTTTCGTTTTACGATTTGCAAGCCGCAAACCACATAACAATGCTTCCGAATACGGTTGATTTTGTAAACAGAGAATTATCGGATGTACTTGAAAACGGCGGCGATGATTTTTGGGTTATCAACTGTTCAAATGTCAGACCGCATACATATTATCTTGACGCGGTGAGAAAAAAATGGTTCGGTGAAGATATATCGGACGAAAGTCACAGCAAGGAATTTGCGGACGATTATTTTAATTCGGCTTATGACGTATCAAAATGCCTTGCGGAATATCCGAAGTCAACGATTAAATTCGGTAAAAATGAAGATGAACACGCAGGTGAACAGTTTTATACCGAGAATGTGCGTATTATTGCGAATAAGTTTGTGAAGGACGATAAAAACAGTATTGCTCCGCTTAATTGGCTTGTCGGAAAAGGCGGGTTTTACAGGCAGGTGAGAGATTACAAAGTTATATGCGAAAGTGGTATTGACAAGATAAATTCATATTATGAAATGTGCAAAAAGACGAGTGAAAAACTAAGCGGAAACGAGAAACAGCTTTTTGACGAAACTGTATTGTTACAGTCGAAAATTCATTATTATTGTGCAAACGGTGTAATAAAATTTTGCAACGGTATAGAGGAATTTGAAAAGGAAAATTACAAAGAAGCATTTTTGCTTTGCGGTGACAGTGCGGTTTTATTTGACAAGGCGAATGAGGAAATGCGTAACAGTGAAAACGGAGTTTGGCAAGGTTTTTATCATAACGATTGTTTTGCGGATATTAAGCATACCGCGTATATGGCGAGAAAGGTAATGGGGGTTATCAGAGAGTTCGGCGATAATATCAGACATGACAAATGGTATCGCGAAACAATGTATGCACCCGAGGACAGAGAGGTTATGCTGTTATTAGTATTGGACAATCATATGACAGACGAAGAACTTTATAAAGAAATGAGGTCGATGAAATAATGATATTCGGTGTAGACTATTATCCCGAACATTGGAACAGAGATGAGTGGGAAAGTCAAGCTAAATTGATGAAAGAGGGCGGATTTAACACTGTAAGAATGGGTGAATTTGCTTGGAAACTTTTTGAAAAAAAAGAGGGCGGATTTGATTTTTCATTCTTTGATGACGCAATAGAGATACTTGCAAAATACGATATAAAAACCATACTCGGAACACCGACTGCCGCACCGCCGAAGTGGCTTGCGGATAAATATGACATCGTACAGAGGGACAAATACGGCAGAAAAAAAGATTGGGGTTCAAGACGTGAAGGTTGCGGAAACAATCCGAGCTACATAGAAAAGTCGAAAATCATAACCGAAAAAATGGCTGAACATTACAAGGACAATCCAAACGTCATAGCATGGCAGATTGATAATGAGTTCGGATGTCACGGAAGTACAAGATGTTATTGCGAGCATTGTCGAAAGGCTTTTGCAAAATGGCTTGAGGAAAGGTATCAGACAATAGAAAACCTAAACGAAAAATGGGGAAGCGTATTCTGGAGCTTAAACTATGATTCTTTTGAAGATATAATACTTCCGAAATACAATTCGTGCGAGGGTACATACGGCGATTTGTGGTCGCACAATCCCACACTTGACTTGGAGTTCAGACGTTTTTCTTCTGACACTTGGGTGAATTATCAGAAAATGCAGATTGATATTTTGAGAAAATATACCGATAATCCGATAACGCATAATTTAATGGGACATTTTTCGGATATAAACGCGTATGATTTGTCAAAAGATCTTGATTTTGTATCGTGGGACAATTATCCCGACAATCAATGGGGTACGTCCGAATATGAATATGTGTCTATGGCACACGAAAATATGCGTGGTGCGAAGAACAAAAACTTTGTTGTAATGGAGGAGCAGGCAGGTCCTGCCGGCTGGGATATTTTAGGCTCAACGCCACGTCCCAATCAACTTAGATTATGGACATATCAGGCAATCGCACACGGCTGCGAGGGCGTTGTGTATTTCAGATTCAGAACGGCTCTTTTCGGTATGGAACAATATTGGTACGGTGTACTTGACCATGACGGTGTGCCGAGAAGACGTTTTTATGAAATTCAAAAGACAGGTCACGAACTTCAAAAACTTGAAAAATATATTGTCGGCTCAAAAAATAAGTATGATGCATTGCTTGTGAAGTCGTACGACAATGTATGGGGACATGATATAAAACGTCACGCACAAAACTATAATTATGAAAATCACTTGTATTCATTTTACAAGGCAAATTGTGATTTGAACATAAATATAGCCGTTTCAAACGGCAAATATGAAGATTATAAAATCGTGTATATGCCTGCGTACAACATAGTCACAGACGCAGAGATGGAGAAAATCAAGGAATATGTCAAAAACGGCGGTACACTTGTTTTAACGTTTAGGAGCGGTACGCGTGATGAATATAACAGAGTAAGATCTATGGCACTGCCGGGAGTGTTCAAGGAAATTGCGGGCATTGAGGCGGTTGAATTTGATGCACCGAGAAAACCTGTAAAAATATGCGGCGAAGTAAGCGGAAGTGCGGAAATATGGTGTGATATAATAAAACCGGATACCGCAAAAACCATATGCACATACGGAAGTGAATACTACAAGGATGAAAGTGCAGTGACGGTAAACGGATACGGCAAGGGCAGAGTTTATTATGTAGGCTGTGATTTGGACAATGACGCAATGAAAGAGCTTGTAAGAATTATAGCAAAGTCGGCGAATGTGGAAACAGTTGATACACCGAACGGTGTGGAGGTTGTAAAGCGAGATGACTGTACAATTATTTTAAATCACAATGAAAATGAAGTTGATACAAAAATTAAAGGAGTATCGCTGTTTGACGGCTTGGAATTTAACGGAGTATTGGACGGCTACGGAGTACAATTTTTGGAGGGAAGTATATGATATATAAATTTAAAGAATTTAAAGATGAACCGCTTTTGATAAATCATTTGAATATGGGCGGTAAAAATCCGAAAGGTGAAGAAATTAACGTCACAAGCAGATATTTCACACGAAACGGAAAACCTTGGATAGGCGTTATGGGCGAGTTCCATTTTTCGAGATACAGCAGAGAGAATTGGCACAGAGAACTTGCAAAAATGAAAGCGGGCGGTATAACTATTGTTTCAACGTATTTGTTTTGGATATACCACGAAGAAATTGAGGGTAAAATGGATTTTGGCGGTGACAATGACATCAGAGCGTTTATCGAAGAATGTAAAGATGTCGGCTTGGACGTTGTAATTCGTATAGGCCCTTGGGCACACGGTGAGTGCAGAAACGGCGGTTTCCCCGATTGGCTTTTGAAAAAGGATTATAAACTTCGTGACAACAACGAAGAATATCTTGCGATTGTTAAGAAGTGGTATCAGAGCATATATAACGAAGTGAAAGGACTGTTCTATAAGGACGGCGGAAACATAATTGCGGTACAGATTGAAAATGAATTTGTCGACAACGCCGAGCATTTGGCAAAACTTAAAGAAATAGCCGTAGAATGTGGATTTATTGCACCTATATACACAGTTACGGGCTGGAACAGTGCATCGGGTGCGAAAATTCCCGTTGATGAGGTTGTGCCTGTATTCGGCGGTTATTGTGAAGCACCGTGGGAAAATCATATGAACAGACTGTCGCCGTCACCGCACTATTTCTTTAACAGAATGAGAAACGATTCCGCAATCGGAACGGACCTTATCGCAAAAACTAAAAGTGACGGCTGGCAGCTGCCGTATGAGCGTTATCCGTTCGCAACGTGTGAGCTTGGCGGGGGGATAGAGGTTACGCATCACCGCAGACCTATTATAAAGCCTATGGATATATATGCGGTGTCGCTTGTAAAGCTTGGTGACGGAAACAACCTTGTCGGCTATTATATGTATCACGGCGGTACGAACAAAATAGGTGAGCTGTCAACTTTTAACGAAACAAAGGCGACAGGTTATCCGAATGATTATCCGATACTTTCGTATGATTTTCAAGCACCGTTGTCGGAGTACGGAGAGGTCAGAGAACAGTACGGATTGCTTAATATGCTACATATGTTTGTAAACGATTTCGGCGAAGAATTTGCACCGATGATTGCGGTTGATTCTGGAAATACGGTGGCGGCAGACGATACAAATTCTTTGCGTTACGGTATGAGAACAAACGGCAAAAGTGGGTTTGTGTTTGTAAATCATTATCAGAGATTGACCGAACTTGCAGATATTGAAAATACAGTGATAAGTGCGGGAAATGTTGAGTTTCCGCCGATTGACGTAAAGGGTGAAGTGAGTTTCTTTATGCCGTTTAATATGAAAATGGGCGACAGTGTGCTTGAATATGCGACAGCACAGCCGTTATGCAAGTGCGGTGATACATATTTCTTTGCGGAAATACCGAATATCAAAGCGGAATACAAATTCAGCAAAGGCAGTGCAAATATTGTTACAGTGCCGTTTGAAAATGCTAAGTATATGCGTAAATTAAACGGAACGGTGTATATTGGCGGAGGTTGTAATTTGTATGAGGAAAACGGACAAATACATTCCGTTGAGGACGGCGAATATATTTGTCAAAAATGGAACGGCAGTGAATTTGAAACACTTAAAATCGGTCAGTCGGCAAAGCAATCAAATGTTGAAATCACAGGTGTGGAAAATGCACCGTTTGAGCCGAAGTACAAAGAAGAATTGTGCATTGGCGGAGAAAGAAAACTGACATGGAAGAAAATCAATGTTGACGGCAGATACGGATTTGCCGAGATTGACTATGTCGGTGACGTGGCACAAATTTACGCAGACGGTGAACTTGTTGCAGATGATTACTATTACGGCAAGACGTGGCGAGTACCTTGTAAATTGCTTTACGGCAAAGAATGTTATATGGTAATATCGGAAATGAAAGAAGATTTTTATAAGGAATTTTAACAGGAGAGATAAAAATGGAAATGACATTACGTTGGTACGGTTCAAAATTTGATACCGTAACGTTAAAGCAAATACGACAAATACCGGGCGTTACGGGCGTTATAACAACGCTTTACGACACCGCACCGGGTGAAGTATGGAGCAGAGAAAGAATTAAAGAAATGAAAGATGAAGTCGAAAAAAGCGGACTTCATGTAAGCGGAATTGAAAGCGTAAATGTTCATGACGCAATTAAAGTCGGAACATCGGACAGAGATAAGTACATAGACAATTATATTGAAACTCTTGAAAATCTCGGAAAAGAGGACATTCATCTTGTGTGCTATAACTTTATGCCCGTGTTCGACTGGACAAGAAGTGAGCTTGCAAGAAAACGTCCCGACGGTTCAACCGTGCTTGCATACAATCAAGATGATATTGATAAAATTGTTCCCGAGAAGATGTTTGAATCTATTTCAAAGGATATGAACGGCACTGTTATGCCGGGTTGGGAACCTGAGAGAATGGAAAAAGTAAAAGAGCTTTTTGAAATGTATAAGGATGTTGACGATGAAAAGCTTTTTGAAAATTTAAAATATTTTCTTGAAAGAATAATGCCTGTATGCAATAAGTACGATATAAAAATGGCAATTCACCCCGATGACCCTGCTTGGAGTGTTTTCGGTTTGCCGAGAATTATCATTAATAAGCAGAATATACTTCGTATGATGAAAATGGTTGACGATGTGCATAACGGCGTAACTTTCTGTTCGGGCTCGTATGGAACAAACCTTGAAAACGATTTGCCCGATATGATTCGTTCATTAAAGGGAAGAATACATTTCGCACACGTCAGAAATCTTAAATTTAATTCACCGACCGATTTTGAGGAAGCGGCACACTTGTCATCCGACGGTTCGTTTGATATGTACGAAATAATAAAAGCACTTTACGAAATCGGATTTGACGGTCCTATCCGTCCCGACCACGGAAGAATGATATGGGACGAAGTGGCTATGCCGGGTTACGGACTTTACGACAGAGCGTTGGGTGCGACATATCTAAACGGTTTGTGGGAGGCTATTGAAAAAAGTTCAAAATAACAAAAGTGAGGATATAATAGCCTCACTTTTGTTTTTCTTCGTAGTCATTATTGATAAAAGCTGAAATTTTGTCGATTGTTCTGATTGGTGCGTCTTGTGCGGTACCCCAATCCATATCTTTGTTACGATAGTCGAATTTTAGTGTGAATTTATGTATATCCTCTTGTATTCTTGAAAGTTCAGCCTCTTGTTTTTCAAACAAGCAGGCAAGGAATTGAGCGGCTTGTGAGTCTTTTAACGATTTCGGCACTGTATCAACAAGCAATTTCATATGCTTTAAGCATACACCTTTTGATTTATTGAATTTTTCTTTAAACTTTTCGTCATTCGCCCACATATACAAAAGCACATCGGCATATCTTTCCATAGTGTGATTGATTTTGTCACATACAACACAGCCGTCCGATATACTGTCAAGCTTTTCGGAAAGCACTTTTGAAAAATCAGCCGAGCCTGTTTTCTTAAAAAGACCGCCTTTTTGATTTTTTAAAGCTGACGCGGATTTCTTCAGCGAATCGAGTTTTTTGAGTATTTCCTCTAAATGTGTGTCAAGCACAAGCGACAATGCAAGTTTGTTTGACATACCGAAAAGCATTGAACAGTGATGGTTGCAAAAGCCTTTTTCGTTTGATTCTATACGAAATTCAGGCTCCATCATTGCCGCACCGAGTGCATAGTCGAGCGTTTCTTTTTCGAGTTTTTTCTCAAGTTCACAAAGCGGACATTCACAGTCTGTATCGTAAACTTCATTTACCGGTATTGTATAAATTTGTTCTTTCATAAGTAATAAATCTGCCTTTCAAGGATAAATATATAATTATTATAACACTTAAAATAATACCTTTCAAGGACAAAAACGAAAGTTGTATTATGCAAATTCAAAAAGGTTATTATTTATTTGTGCAAAACGTCACATTTTTAACGAAAAAGTAACGTATTTCTGATAGTAAATGATAAAAAAATAAAAAAATCATTATAAATTCTTTAAAAAAAACAAAAAATATGTTATAATATATTCGTAAGTAAAATAGAAAACAATGTTACAAAATAACACTGTATAAAATTAAAAAAATGTATTGGAGGATTTTTACCATGACAGAAAACAAGACAGTTCTTGCATGGCTTGAAGAAATGAAAGCTATGTGTCAACCTGACAATGTTGTTTGGATTGACGGAAGTGAAGAACAGCTTGAGGCTCTAAGAGCAGAGGCTGTTGAAACAGGTGAAATGATTAAACTAAATCAAGAAAAGCTTCCTGGATGTTACTATCACAGAACAGCTGAAAACGACGTAGCTCGTGTGGAAGACAGAACATTTATCTGTACTCCTACAGAAGAAGAAGCCGGCCCAATCAATAACTGGATGGCTCCTGACGAAATGTATGCAAAGCTAAAGAAACTATATACAGGTTCAATGAAGGGCAGAACAATGTACGTTATCCCTTATTCAATGGGTCCTATAGGTTCACCTTTCTCAAAGATCGGTATCGAGCTTTCAGACAGTATCTATGTTGTACTTAATATGGCTATTATGACAAGAATCGGTCAAAAGGTTCTTGATCAGCTTGGAAATGACGAAAACGCTGAATTCATCAAGTGTCTACACGCTAAGAAAGACGTAAATCCTGATGACAGATACATCGTTCAATTCCCACAGGATAACACAATTTGGTCAATCAACTCGGCTTACGGCGGTAACGTTCTTCTTGGTAAGAAGTGTTTCGCTCTAAGAATTGCATCATATCTTGGTAAGAACCAAGGTTGGATGGCTGAGCATATGCTAATTCTTGGTCTTGAAAATCCTCAAGGCGAAGTTAAGTATATCTGTGCTGCATTCCCATCAGCTTGCGGTAAGACAAATCTTGCAATGCTTATTCCACCGGAATACCTAAAGAACAAAGGTTACAAAGTATGGACAGTCGGCGATGATATTTCATGGCTAAACATCGGTCCTGACGGCAGACTATATGCTATCAACCCTGAAGCAGGTTTCTTCGGTGTTGCTCCTGGTACATCAGTAAAGACAAACTTCAATGCTCTTGAATCAACAAAGAAGAACACAATCTTCACAAACGTTGCTCTTAATAATGCAGACAATACAGTTTGGTGGGAAGGTCTTGACAAGAATCCTCCTGTTGATGCAACAGAATGGAAGGGTTCAAAGGTTAACGGTCCTGAATACTCTGCAGCAGGTAACAATCTTGCTCACCCTAACTCAAGATTTACAGCTCCGGCTATCAACTGCCCATGTATCTCATCTGAATTCGAAAACCCACAGGGCGTTCCTGTAGAGGCTATTGTATTCGGTGGCAGACGTGCTAAGTGTGCTCCGCTTGTATATCAATCAAGAGATTGGCAGCACGGTACATTCGTTGGTGCTACAATGGCATCAGAAACAACAGCAGCAGCTGCAGGTGCAGTAGGTGTTGTTAGACGTGACCCAATGGCTATGAAACCGTTCGTAGGCTACAATATGGCTACTTACTGGGGTCACTGGCTTGAAATGGGTAAGAAGCTTGGCGACAAAGCTCCGAAAATCTTCCACGTTAACTGGTTCAGAAAAGATGACGAAGGACACTTCATGTGGCCTGGTTTCGGTGACAATATGCGTGTACTTCTTTGGATTCTTAACAGATGTGCAGGTAAGGTTGATGCCGTTGAAAGCGAAATCGGTTACCTACCAAAGCCTGAAGATATCGACCTAACAGGTCTTGAAGACGAAAATGTTGATATTAAGGGTCTTCTTACAATCGATAAGAAGGTATGGCTTGAAGACATTGCAAATATCGAAGAATATTTTGCACAGTTCGGAGATAAACTTCCGAAGGAAATGGCTGACGAACTTGCTAAGTTAAAGGCTAACCTTTCTAAGTAATTTTAATTACAGTGTATTAAGAATTTAAAAGCAGACAAAATCCTTATGGTTTTGTCTGCTTTTTTTGTTGACATTTATAGACACATAGGTTAAAATGTAAGTGTATAATATATACAGATTATTTATAGAAAAGAGGAGAAAATATGAAGAAAAAAGGTGTAATTATCGGTGTTATAATAGCGGTAATCGTAATTATAGCGGTAAGCATTATAGGAAGTTACAACGGACTTATAAGTTTAGAAGAATCGACCAACACGGCATATTCCGATATACAGGTTCAACTTCAAAGACGTATGGATCTTGTACCGAACCTTGTTAATACGGTAAAGGGATATGCGGCACACGAAACAGAAGTGTTTACTGCCGTTTCTGACGCTCGTGCAAAACTTGCCGGTGCGGGAACGGTTGAGGAGGCAAGTGAGGCAAATGAAGAACTTTCATCGGCGCTTAGCAGATTGATTGCAATTTCGGAATCATATCCGGAATTAAAGTCAAACGAAAACTTCTTGTCACTTCAAGATGAACTTGCAGGTACGGAAAATCGCATAGGTGTTGCAAGAAAGGATTATAATGACGCCGTTCAAAAATATAACGTAAAAATACGTTCATTCCCTACAAACATATTTGCAAATATGCTTGGTTTTGAAAAGAAACAACAGTTTGAGGCAGATAATGCGGCACAATCTGCTCCTTCTGTAAGTTTTGATTGATATGAGTAGGGGGAAGATACGTTTCGCGGCATTAATTTCCGCAATATTTGTTTTATTTATAAATATTTGTGCGTTTGCGAAGGTTGATATACCGAATCATACGGATAGATTTTTTATAAATGACTATGCGAATGTTATTGACAGTGAAACAGAGGATTATATATTTGAAAAAGGTAAGGCATACAATGCTAACGGCGGACCGCAAGTTGTTGTTTTGACAATGGAAAGTATAGACGGAAACGACCTTGAAGACTTTTCGATTGAAACGGCGAGAAAATGGGGAATTGGCGATAAAGACGCGGATAACGGAGTCCTTATTCTCCTTGTTATGGATAGCCGTGATATTCGTATCGAAGTCGGCTACGGACTTGAGGGCGTTTTAAATGACGGTAAGTGCGGTCGATTTATCAGAAATGCAACAGATTCTTTGTCGGCAGGTGATTACAGCGAGGGTATTAAGCAGATTTATGATTCGGTAATCGGCGAACTCGAAGACCCGACACCCGATGAAGAAGATGATGATGACACTATGGTTGAAATAATGACATATGTAGTGTTTTTCATAGTTTTAGCGATTGTGGTATTTATCACTAATATCAAAGGACGTGGCGGACGTGGCGGACCTGGCGGCTATCATAGCGGCGGCGGTTACTATGGCGGTGGTTTTTCCGGCGGAAGCAGCAGCGGAGGAGGCGGATTCTCCGGCGGCGGCGGAAGTTTCGGCGGCGGCGGTGCCAGCGGTAAATTTTAATATTGAATCAGATGTCGAGAAATTAGTTCGGATTTTGTGAAAATGAACTCATCGGCGTACGTTGGTATGTTAGAGTTTATTTTCGAAAAAAGTGCACAGGCAAGCCGTATATTGAAGATAGGCTTGCCTGTTATTTGTTATAGCTATAAATTAAGTTGTAAATATAAAAAAATAATGTTTTGCGCGCTCCGGACAATTTGTCGACAGTCTGAAAGGGCGTTAATATAACACCCTTTTGTGTTAATTAAAAAATCAAAAAATTTTTTTAATTTAATGCAACCTTTTGGTGTGCTGAAAAGTATTATATATGAAAGGAAAAATAATCCGATAAATTTAACAAGGAGGAAAAAGTTATGAAAAAATTATTAGCGGTAGCGTCAGCGTTGGCTCTTACTGTATCGGCAGTATCACCGGCAGTTTTAGCCGCTGAAACGTTAGCCACACAGCAAACAGAAACATCTGCAAGAGAGAATATGCAGAAAATATTGGAAAGTATTAAACAGAGAGTTGAAATTCCGAGTGAGTGCAGTGAATTTTCGAGCAGAACAGAGGAACAGTACGGCGAAAAAGTTTATAATTTTACATGGAATGAAAAAGACGGAAACAAGAGTGTTAATATAACTTGTACGGCAGACGGAGTTATAACCAACTATTCAATTAACGGTTTTAAATCTGATGATAAAAATAACACACCGAATTTACCGAAAATTAGCGAAAGTGATGCAAAAAAGACGGCGGAAAACTTCTTAAAACAAATTAATCCTGATTTTCCGTATGAAATAAAAATTGATGAAAGCAACGGCAGTATTTTTGGTCACGGATATACATTCTATCTTAAAACATATGTAAACGGTGTATTGTTCACGAACGGAAACGGCTCGGTTAATATTGACGGTACAGACGGATATGTAATGAGTTTTGATTTGGGCTATATACAAGCGGATTTTCCGTCAATTAATAATGCGATAAGCGTTGATGAGGCAAAAAAAGCGTACAGTGATAAACTCGGACTTGAGTTGGTTTATTGTACATATATTGACGAGGACGGTAATACGGTAGCTTATCCTGTATATACACAGGAATATAGCTACGACAAATACATTAATGCACTTACGGGTGATGTGGTTGATGTTACAAATTACAGATATTTCACAGGCAACAAATTTGAAAGTGCAAAGGGTGATACAGCAGACAGTGGACTTACCGAACAAGAAATAAAAGAGCTTGACAATATAGACGGACTTATTTCAAGAACCGCTTTGGAAAATAAATTAAAGTCGAACAAGCTTTTGTCAATCCCTAAGAATATAAATACAGACAGCATTTCTTTATATAAAAATTATGACGATGAATATACATATGCTGTATCAATGTCAAATGACAAGTGCAACATATATACTTCTGTTGATGCTAAAACAGGTGAAATAAAGTATTATTCACGTTGGGGAGAAGATGACAGTGAGGTAAAAAATAATGATGATTCGGCTTTAAAGACACTTGCAGGCGATAAGGCAAAAGAATACAAATATGATGAAAATTCACATCAGTATATCAGATATGTAAACGGTATTAAGGTAACAGGCGACTATGCCAACGTGACAACAAACAACGGCGTACTTACTGATTTCAGTATGAATTATACCGACACCGAATTTCCGTCAATCGAAAATGCAATGAGCAAGGAAGATGCTGAAAATATTTTGTTTGACGCAAAAGATTACAGCATTGTATATATGCAGAATTATACTGACAACACAAGAGAGATTATCCCTGTATACACAATAGATACAGAAAATATCAATCCGTTTACAGGTAAGTTTGTTGACTATCAAAACAAAGAAATTACGGAGGATGCAAGCAGTAAACTTGAATATTCGGATATAGACGGTCACTATGCCGAAAAGTATATCAAAGAGCTTGCTTATTACGGAATAGGTTTTGATGGCGGCGAATTTAAACCTGACGAAAGGATTACTCAAAAGGATTTTCTTGCACTTTTGATGAGCATAAACGGTAACGATATAATCGTATTGAAAAACAATTTGGAACAGGCAAATTGGGTGTACAGAAATTCAGCACAAAACAGTATTATTTCAGAAGATGAACGCGATGATGATGCGGAAGTAACTCGTGAGGAGGCTGCTGTGTATATGATTCGTGCAATCGGTGCTGAAAATTACGCGAAATATAACGATATTTACGTTACACCGTTCAATGATGTTACGGAAAATAAGGGGTATATCGCATTGCTTTCGGCTATGGGCGTTTTAAGCGGTGACGGTAACGGTAATTTCAATCCAAACCGTGAAATGACAAGAGCGGAAAGTATAATTATGATTTATAATTATTTAACCAGATAAAAAATAAGAAGTGGCAAAAATATTTTGCCACTTCTTTAGTTATAATTTCTATTTGCTATTTTGATGACGGTGTCGGAAGATACGGGATAATTTTATTTGCAAATTCAGCCATATTCATTGTTTGCAAATATACCTTACCCGGACCGGTAAGAGTTGTAAGGAACAGTCCTTCACCGCCGAACAACATATTTTTAAAGCCCTTTACTGTTTCAACGTCATATTTGACGGTTGATTCAAAAATCGCAACACTGCCTGTATCGACTTTAAGTTTTTCGCCCGCAGCAAGGTCGATTTCTTTTACTGAACCGTCAAGCTCAATGAAAGCGGTACCGTTTCCGGAAAGCTTTTGAAGTACAAAGCCTTCACCGCCGAATAAGCCTTTCTTTATACCGCTTGTCACATATGTTGAAAGTTCAACATTTTGCTCGGCACACAAAAAAGCTGATTTTTGACAAATAAATTCTTTGTCGGAAGAAATGTGAAGTTCTTTGATTTCTCCGGGAAAAGATGAGGCGATTGTGATAGATTGGTTCGGTGCCTCGGCGGTGTATGTAGCCATAAACAATGACTCACCGCTGAACATACGTCCAAGACCTTTCATAAATCCGCCTTTCATATTTGTGTCCATTTTTACTTTGTCCGACATCCATGTCATACCGCCTGATTCGGTATAAATGCTTTCGCCTTGTTCAAGGTCGATTGTTACGGCAGGAAGAATATCTCCCCAGATTGTAGTTTTCATAAAAAATACCTTTCCTTTCTGTATAAAATAGTCCTCTGACTTTAATGATATTCAAATTATATCATAATATTCTGATTTTAAATATATCTTTTTTATTACAATTACACAAAGCGAGTTTTGTAAAATTGTCGTTAAAACTTGCAAAAGTAACGAAAAAGTGATAAAATAGATTATATACATTATGTTGTAGTTTATATATAAAAAAAATACAAATTGTAGTTACGAATGGAGATAAAAATATGCTTAGATATTTCACGGCGGGAGAGACACACGGTAAGTGTCTTACAGTTATAATCGAAGGTATGCCGTCAGGTGTTGAGATAAGCCTTGATGAGATAAACGAACAGCTTGCAAAGCGTCAGCAGGGCTATGGCAGAGGCGGACGAATGAAGATTGAAAAAGATACTGCCGAAATTCTTTCGGGTGTGAGAGGCGGAGTGACTCTCGGAAGTCCTATCGCAATAAAAATCGAAAACAGAGATTGGGCGAATTGGGAAAGTATAATGGGTACTGAAACGGCGAATAACGAAAAGTCTGTCGAATGCCCAAGACCTGGACACGCAGACCTTACCGGAGGTATGAAGTACAATCACAGAGATTTGAGAAACGTGCTTGAAAGAGCAAGTGCCCGTGAAACTGCAGCAAGAGTGGCTGTCGGCGCACTTGTAAGACAGGTTTTAAAACCGTTTGGAATAGAATTTTTAAGCCATGTTAAGAGAATAGGCGAAGTTGAAGATACAGCCGATTTTACTGCGGCAGATTTCTTTGAAAAAGTACAAAATTCACCTGTTGGGTTTGGTGATGAAAATGCCGCTCAAAAGGCTATGGAATACATAGACAAAATTAAGTCAAGCGGTGAAAGCGTAGGCGGAATAGTGGAAACTATCGTAAAAGGTGTGCCTGCCGGATTGGGAAGTTATGTTCATTACGACAGAAAACTTGACGCAAACCTTGCTTTCGGTGTTATGAGTGTACAGGCTATCAAGGGCGTTGAAATCGGTATGGGCTTCGGTGTGAGCGAAATACCGGGTTCAAAGGTACATGATGAAATCGAATATTCGGACGACTTCCACAGACTTACCAACAATGCCGGCGGTATTGAGGGCGGTATGTCAAACGGTGAGCCGATTATTGTTAAGGCGGCAATGAAACCGATACCTACTTTGTATAATCCGCTTAGAACAGTCAATATTGACGATAAATCGGAGCATAAGGCAACTGTCGAACGTTCCGATGTGTGTGCCGTACCGGCTTGTTCGGTTGTCGTTGAGGCGGTAATCGCATTTGAAATCGCAAAGGCGTTTTTGGATAAATTCAGCGGTGACTGTATGGCTGACGTAAAGGCATATTACGATGTATATATGAACAGAATTAAGAATTTCTAAAATCAAACGTAGGGCAAATAAACCATGAGAGGTGGTGAGGGATTTTTGACCGAAAATGATTTGATTAAAAAGTGTAAAAAAGGTAGCCGAGAAGCTTTTAATATATTAGTTTCAAATTACCAACAGCAAGTTATAAATATCGCTTACGGAATGCTTTCAAATCAAGAGGATGCATATGACGCGGCACAGGAGGTATTCGTAAGGGTGTATAAAAGTATAGAGTCATTTAAGGAGCAATCTTCCTTTACCACGTGGCTTTATAGGATAACTACGAATGTTTGCTCCGATATTCTGAGAAAACGTCAGAAACATTCGGGTGTAATAAGTATTAATCAGGCGATTGACGAAAAGAAAGATATGGATATTAGGGACGAAAGTCCTACACCGGAAGAAAATATGGAAATATCGGAACGTCAGAGAGCTGTACGTGAGGCGATAAGCGAACTCAAAGAAGAATACAGAACTGTAATAACACTATGCGATATTGAGGGATTGAGTTACGATTACATAGCTGAGGTACTCGGAATACCATCGGGAACGGTTAAGTCGCGAATTAATCGTGCGAGAAGTGCATTAAAGAAAAATTTAATGAATAAACGGGAACTTTTTTGATATTTCTTACGTCTAATATATTGTAAAAAGAAATTAATGAAAATTTAAAGAAAGGGGGAGTAAAAATGAATTGTGATAAATTTAACGAATGCTTGGACAACTATGAAAATTTGAGTGACGAAACAAAGCATAAAATGGATAAACACGCATTGGAATGTGCAAATTGCAAAAGTGAACTTGAATTTATGCGTTCAATTATTTCAACGGCTAAATCTCTCCCTGACATAAATGTTCCTGTGGATTTTATGGAGAAATTAAATGTCCGCATAGATGAAGAGGAAAAGAAAAAAGCACGAATAACAAGACGTGTAATGCGTAATGTTCGCCGTAATTGGAAACAGTATACTGCGGCAGCGGCTTGCTTTGCGTTGGTAGCTGTTGTAACGGCTAACAGCAATATGTTCGTCGATAAGATGAACGGAAATGATGACGGTGTTATTCAAGAGGAAACAGTCGTGACTGACAGTGACGGAAATACTGCCGTAAGTACGACAGCACCGACAGTGGCTGCTCAAGACAATGCGGAAGAAAATCAACCGACAGTATTTGAAGAAACGGTTGAAAACACTATTCCCGAAAATAAAACAGCGAAAAGTACATCATCGCTTGCAATGGCAAAGCCGCAAACAAGTACGAGTACAAATTCGGTAAAAAGCAGTGTGGTTGCAAATAACAGTAAATCCACATCTGCTCCGTCTGTAAGTCCAAAGGTACAAAATAATGCGGTATCGTCTGTTTCTGCAGAACCTGCAAAGTCGGACGAAGGTGCGGTTTCACAGAAAACGACTGATGAGGTTGTTGATAATTCAAATGATGTTCAGGCTTATTCACAAGATGACGGAATAGCGATTGCAAGTATTGATGTTCAGTCGGATGATCGTCCCATATATGACGGAACTGCTGACAATATCAATAATTCAAGAACAGTAAAATCAAGTGTTGAAGATGATTATTCGCTTGCGGGCGGAGCCCAAATCGCATACGGCAGATACTATAAGTTGGATAAAGACGGCAATCCGATTGAAGCCCCAGAAGAAAATAAACCTATCGGTTCAATCGTAATTTCCGCAAAAGACGCAGACGAGGCGTTAAGCGTTATAAGACAATATTCATACGATGAAGACGGTGAATTTTACACAACGAGTTCTGACAGATTGACGTCAATGCTTTCAGTATTATCCGTTCAGGGAATCGGTTACAGTAACTATACACCTGCTTATGAGGGTGAAGTAACATTTAAACTTGTTATAAGTTAATATAAATGCCTTTCACGACAGCATTATCTGTTGTGGAGGGCATTTTTGTTTGGAAAAACAGAACAAAAAAATCGGACTGTCAGTCCGATTTTTTGATATGTCTAAGAAATAAGTTGTTTTAAAACGCCGAATGATAAAAGCGACATTATAAGTCCTGCAGTAAGTACACCTAAAAAGATAAACAAAAGTGATTTTTTAGGTTTCATACCGAATAATACTGCGATAAGACTTCCTGTCCAAGCACCTGTACCCGGCAGCGGAATGGCTACAAAAAGGAATAAGCCGAGATAGCCGTATTTTTCGATTTGAGCCGATTTTGAAAGTGCTTTCTTTTCAAGCCAATCGGGAATTTTGTGAAGGTGTTTGCTTTTTTTCATCCACGCAAATATCTTTTCAATAAACAGCAATATGAATGGTATCGGGAGCATATTACCCAGTACTGCGGCAATGTATGATGGGAAGAAACTCATTTTCATAAGTCCTGCCGCAAGAATACTTCCTCTAAGCTCCAACAACGGTACCATTGATACAAGAAAAACAATTAATTCCTTTGATATTTTTCCTGAAAGTGCTGTGACAATAGATTGTACAATAGAATCCATAAAACTTCTCCTTAAAATAAAAATTACAGAATTCATTATACACTATATTTTTCTAAAATGCAATTATTACTATATCAAATTAATGTAAAATCTTTGAAATTTGTTTGTATAGTACGAATGTTATGATTGATAACAACAGTGCTTTTATTAAATTAAACGGAATTGCTCCGTATAAAACATATCCCAAAGTGTTTGTTATAAGCGGATTAGCCTTGCCGCAAAGCGATATAATTTGCTCCATAGGCATAACGTTTGTATAGAACGGTATCAAGATAAAGTAGTTTGCAAGTCCGCCTACGATTGCCATTGCTATTGCACCGAGAACAAGACCTAAAACCGCACCTTTTCTTGTTTTGATACGCTTGTAAATAAGTGATGAAACAAGTACAAGTGAACCGCTTGCAAGGAAATCGGCAAGTTCACCGACACCGCCTGTGTCTGTTCTTAGCAGGTGTAGAGCCGCTTTGATGAATGCTATCGCAATACCCGTAACAGGACCGTATGCAAATCCGCCTATCAAAGCAGGTAAAGTTGAAAAATCAAACTTTAGAAACGGCGGCATAAACGGGATAGGAAATTCTAAAATCTGCATAAGTACAATAGATATACCCGACAGTATTCCTACACTTGCGATAAATTTCGGTGTAAACCTTGTTTTGTTTTGAACATTGATTGCTTCCATAATTAAAAAGCCTCCTAAAAATTTATTTTGTATCTTTAGGAAAAGTTCTTCGCATAAATTTTGTCTTGACGCTATGAATGGGAAATAAAAAAAGCCCCATAGCATAGCTACAGGGCAAACCATACACAAAAAAACATCTTCTTCCGTCCGGACTTTAACCGTCGGTTTTGGAATTTCACCAAATCAGCCTACTGTACTGAGTAGGGTCGTGGACTTTAACCACCGGTAGGGAATTACACCCTGCCCTGAAGATACACTCATTTATATTATACACGTTTTTTTAAATTTTGCAACTGTTTTTTTAAAATTTATCAGTTTGTCTGCTCTGAAAATACTCAAAAATCACATCATAAAATGTGATTTCGTGAGTTGCTGACAGATTATCGACAGGTTCAAACAGCAATGCTCTGTAACAAAAATGTAATGTCGAAAAGGAAGAAAAATACTCAAAAATTATTGCATCGTACATCAGTGTACGGTGTATAATTTAAGTATGAACAGATACATAAATATAATAAATTCTTTAGAAAATATTTTTGTGGGAATAATATAATTTTAGGAGGAAAAATCATGAAATCTAAAAAATTATTATCAATCATACTGGCGTTGGCAATGATGTTCTCTGTGTTGCCTGCAAGTACCATTTTGGTATATGCTGATGAAATTACAGAAACAATTTCCGCAGACACAACATGGAATGACGGTGATACGGTAGGCGGTGTTACAATATCAGGCGGAACCGTGACAATAAACGGTGATGTTGGTATTACGGCGGCAATTACTATCAAAGGCGATGTTACATTCACGGGCGGCGGAACGCTTAACAGAATGAGTACATCGGGAAATTTGATAAAAGTTGAAAGCGGAAGTCTTACACTTGGCAATGTTACAATAGACGGTAACAACGTGATAATTTCTGACAGCGGGGCAGCGGCTGCGATTAATATGGCTGGCGGTACTGTAATAATGAATGACGGTACAAAGATTACAAATCATAAAAGAACCAGTGGTTATGGACCCGCAGTTTATATGACCGGCGGTAATTTTAAAATGAAGGGCGGCACAATTTCGGGTTGCGAAAGCAGAAATTACGGTGGTGCTATATATTTAGATGGCGGTAGCTTTGAAATGAACGGCGGTATTATTGAAAATAATAAAACGACACTTTCAAGTGCCGGATATGGTGGCGGAGCGTTTTATGTAAGAGCAGCTACTCTTATTATAGATGACGGTCTTATACAAAACAATTCGTCAAATTCCGGCGGTGCAATCTATAATACATCATTCGGTACAACGATAATAAACGGCGGTGTGATAAAGGGTAACACGGCGGTAGGCGATTCACCGAGCGGTTCTGCAATTTTTCATAGTTGTAAAACAACAGGAGAGGCTACATTACAAATAGGCGGTAATGCAAATATTAATGTAGGAAATGATATTTATTTGATGTCAAATACCTCTGCTACTAAATATGTTGAAATAACTTCTTCAATAAAAAATCCGTTAATACTTACGGTAGAGGGCGAATCAGAAGGCAGAGTTATTGCTGATGCGGCAGACGGTGTTGTGCTTACATACAATGATATGGCAAAGATTAGACTTAGCAACAGCTCTTACGCATTGAAACTTGAAGATAATAAAATAAAGCTTACTCAAACATCAAGCGGAGTAACAACATTTCCTGTTTATCTCGGTTATGACGCAAACAAAGGTACAAATGCACCGGACGGTAGCAGTGCCGAAATAGTTGCGGGCGACAGTGCAACTTTTACAATAAGTGACAGTGTACCGACAAGAACAGGATATGATTTTCTTGGTTGGTCGACAAATAAAGACGCAACATCAGCAGAATACAGTTCGGGTGGCAGTATTACAATAAGTTCCAATACAACGCTATATGCAGTTTGGAAAAAAATATCGACTTTTGAAACAAATGAATTTACACAACCGCTTGCAATAACAGGTTGGACATATGGTGAAACAGCAAATACACCGACAGCAGAGGCAAAATACGGAACAATAAAATACACATATTCAAATACGGCAGACGGAACGTATACCGAAGAAGTTCCGACAAATGCAGGCACATATTATGTAAAAGCAACGGTTGAAGAAACAGCAGACTATTCGGGACTTGAAAGTAATGCAGTTAAATTTACAATATTGCCGAAAACAATAAATACAGCAATAACACAACTAACTGCACCTGTTAAAAATGAAGTACCGCAGACAGAAATAGAAACAGACGAATATACAGCAACGGTAGTTTGGTCGCCGGAAGTTACAGACAAGTTCGGATATAATACGGTTTACACCGCAACAATAACAATCACACCGAAAACAAATTATACTGTAAAAGGCATTGCGGAAAACGGTTATACCGTAAGCGGTGCACAAACAGTTACAAATGAAGCAGACTCTGCTACGGTAACAGTAGTATATTCTGCAACGGAAAACAAAAACAGTAACGAATTTACACAACCGCTTGCAATAACAGGTTGGACATACGGTGAAACAGCAAATACACCGACAGCAGTGGCGAAATACGGAACAATAAAATATACATATTCAAATATGGCAGACGGAACGTATACCGAAGAAGTTCCGACAAATGCAGGTACATATTATGTAAAAGCAACAGTCGAAGAAACAGCAGACTATTCAGGACTTGAAAGTAATGCAGTTGAATTCACAATATTGCCGAAAACAATAAATACAGCAATAACACAACTAACTGCACCTGTTAAAAATGAAGTACCGCAGACAGAAATAGAAACAGACGAATATACAGCAACGGTAGTTTGGTCGCCGGAAGTTACAGACAAGTTCGGATATAATACGGTTTACACCGCAACAATAACAATCACACCGAAAACAAATTATACTGTAAAAGGCATTGCGGAAAACGGTTATACCGTGAGCGGTGCAGAAACAGTTACAAATGAGGCAAACTCTGCGACAGTAACGGCAGTGTATTCTGCGACAGGTAGTTATGACACAGTTGATACAAACGAATTTACCAAACCGCTTGAAATAGTCGGATGGACATACGGTGACACACCAAATGCACCGACAGCTACGGCAAAATACGGAACAATAAAATATACATATTCGACAGCGGCAGACGGAGAATATAGCGAAATTGTTCCGACAGATGCGGGAACATATTACGTAAAAGCAACGGTTGAAGAAACAGATAAGTATACAGGGCTTGAAAGTGACGCAGTTGAATTTGTAATAGGAAAGAAAATACTTACAAATGACAACATAACAAAAATAGCAGACCAAACATATACGGGTGAGGAGATTAAACCTGTTATTGAGGTCAAAGATGGGGATAAAATTCTTGTACTTGATACAGATTATACAGTGGCATATGAAAAAAATATAAAAGCATCTGAAGAGGCAAAAGCTAAAGTTGAGATGATTTCAAATAATTATAAAGGAACACTTGAAAAATTATTTACAATATTGCCGAAAACAATAAATTCTGCAATAATACTGACTGCACCTGTTAAAAACGGAGTACCGCAGACAGAAATGGAAACAAACGAATATACAGCAACGGTAGCTTGGTCGCCGGAAGTTACGGATAAATTCGGATATAGTACAGTTTATACCGCAACAATAACAATTACACCAAAAGCAAATTATACTGTAAAAGGCATTGCAGAAAACGGTTATACCGTAAGTGGTGCACAAACAGTTACAAATGAGGCAGACTCTGCGACAATAACTGCTGTATATGCGGCAACCGGTAGTAAGAGCAGTGGCGGTAGCGGCAGTACAAAACGTTATACAGTTTCGTTTAACACAAACGGCGGTAATAAGATAACGAGTCAGACTGTTGCAAAAAATAATTCAGTCAAAGAACCGACTGCTCCGATAAAAGAAAACTTTGAATTTGCGGGATGGTATACTGATAAGGAACTTACAACAAAGTATGATTTTACGGAAAAAGTAACAAAAAGTTTTACACTTTACGCAAAGTGGACTGAACAGAAACAGGAAAACGGAGGAAGTGAAGATGTCGTAAATAATAATAGCGGAAATGAAAATAAAGAAAGTTCAAATACAATAGTTTTGACAATCGATGAACATGACGCACTCGTTTACGGAACAACAAAGACAAATGATGTTGCTCCAAAGGTTGTGAATGACCGTACAATGTTGCCTGCACGTTTTGTTGCGGAAAATCTTGGTGCAACAGTTGAATGGGACGGTGAAAAACAACTTGTAACAATCACAGGTAAGAATGAAAAACAAGAGGATGTAACAATTCTTATCACAATCGGCTCGGATTATGCAAAAGTAAACGGTGAGGACGTTAAACTCGATAGTCCTGCTTTTGTTGAAAACGACCGTACATATACACCGATACGTTTCATCTCGGAAAATCTGGGTGCAACGGTTGAGTGGAATGAAACAGAACAAACTGTTACAATTCAAAGAGTTAAATAAATAAGAAATAGCAGCTGATTTTTCAGCTGCTATTTTAATGTTGAAATATCTTACAATGAATAAGGTAACAATGCGAAGTTTAGCACTTGATGAATAGTGGGTGCTTTTTGTATGAAATAAACAAAAAAAGCGATAACCAAAGTTATCGCTTTAATTGGTACAGACGACGCGCACCTTAATCTAAACAATACAAAATTGTGGGTATGTGTTGTTGTATATAATACGCAAGACGCCGTAAATACAAATATTACGGCTAAAAGGTAATTGTCTTAATGTAGTGGCTTATACGCCTATTATGCCTGACGGAACTTTTTTGGATAAAGGCACTGTTGATAATTATATGAACTCTTTAGTGAAAGAGGCATATAAAAAAAACGGAAATGTTACAAATGAAGAATTAGAAACGCTTGATAAAAAAGGTATGCAAGTGGGCGACAAATATGTTCACGGCATTTTTGCAGGTGTTGACGGTGACGAAAAAGATTATCATAAGCCATACAGCGCAGAGGATAGAGGCAAACTTATGCACTTTTCGGGCAAGTATGGTGCTATTAATATTGCCAAAAGAGGGACTGGTAATTTAAAAACAAACCCGAACGAATAACAATCAGATTCAGACGAAAGAGAAGAATATCTAAATCAACAAGTCGATATGTCGGAATACAGAGTAATACAGGTGTATCGAATAATGTTGAAAGCGAAAAAATCAACAGTCAAGCACCTAATACAGATGAAAATACGAATACTACGCAGACTGATAATGCAATAAAAAGTATTGAAATTTCAGAAGAAGATAAGATACCGGGTTTATTACAGGACGAATACTCTGACCTTTTGCCTTTAGAGGACAGAACAGCGTTAGATACTCTTGGCAGTGCTATTGGTGTGCCTATAAAGATTGTACCAACGATAAGTAATGACGCAAACGGTTGTTATTACAAGGGCGTGATTTATATTTCATTGTCTGCCGATGACAAGGTTATGACTGTTTTTTCACATGAATTAACTCATTATCTTGAAGATACGCTCGATTATACAGAATACAAGAAATGTGTACTCGGCTTTATTCAAAAAAACACCGATAAAAGTATTGATAAACTTGTAAAAGAAAAGGTTGATACTTACGCTAAATCGTCAATAAATTTAACATACGAAGAGGCTACAAGAGAAATTGTAGCCGACTATACTCAAAATATTCTTAAAGACGCTGACGCAGTTATGGAGTTCGTTGATAGTATAGAAAATAAAGAGCAAAGACGTGGGGTTATACGCAGATTGCTTGACGCTATCAAGGAACTTATAAATAAGATAAAGGCAAAATTCAGCAGTAAACATTCTCAAATGCAAGACTTACAAAAAACACATGATTTACTTGAAAATATGCTAAAAGAGGCGACAGAAAATACGGAGAGCGACACTGGAAGTGAAACAAGATATTTTTTTGGCGGTGAAAAGGCTAAAACTGCAGATATAGGGTTGCTACAAAAAGCTGAAACCTTAGAGAAAGACGGGGCAAGTGCAGAAGAAATCAGAAAAGTAACAGGTTGGAGTAGAGGATTAGATAACAAGTGGAAGTTTGAAATTGACGATAGCAAAGCTAAATATAAGAAAGAAAAAATACGTTTAGGCAAAGCCGTAAACTTAAATGAAGTTCTTGAACACAAGGACTTATTCAAAGCATATCCCGATTTGAAAAAAGTAAAGGTAAAGGAAATATCAAACTTAGACGCAAGAGGGGTTTATTCGCCTAATTTCGATTGTATATTCATAAGCGAAAATTTGCCAACACAAGAAAAATTAAAATCGCTCATTCACGAAGTACAACACGCAATACAAGTGAGAGAGGGATTTGCAGTCGGCGAAAGTCCTGATAACGAAAACAGAAACCGAAGCGCAGGTGAAATCGAGGCTGACGATGTTAAGGCAAGACAAAGTATGAGCAAAGCAGAAAGACTTAATACATTTCCGAAAAGTATGAAACCTAATCAAAATGCGGACGTTGTATTTTGGGAGAATGGGAAAGGTACAAACAAAACAAAGTTTTCGTTAAAGGGCAATTCAGACAATGAGAACTCTAATATAGGCGAAAAAGATGTTGAGGCGATACAGTCAATAGCTCGAAAAAGTATATACGATTTTTCTGATGAAGATATGAAAAAAACAAAAAAAATAGCGGAAAGATATTATTCCGAAATGAAAGAAAAGTCACCATTTTTTAGAGCTTGGTTTGGCGATTGGAGAGCAAATGATAAAACGCCAGTACATGTGGTAACTGAAAAAGATAATTCACGAGGTGTACGCAAAAATATAGATACAGGTTGGGATATAAATGTGTCTGGCAAAGTGTTTAATGAAACGAAAGGGCATAAAGGTCCTAAAAATGTTAGTGCTGTATCACATCTTGATTACATAAACAGCAGTGTAGAGAGTGCTATATTATTTGATAGCTATACGATACCAAACACAAATGCAAAATCAAATAATTCAATGATGATGCACAGTCTTTATGCCATTTCAAATATAGGAAATGAAAATGAGTTGGTAAAGCTGTATGTTGAGGAATTAAATAATATAAATAGTAACGGAACGATAAAACGGGCATATCAATTACAGAATATAAATAAAATTCCGTTGGAAAGTAAAAGGTTCAGCAATAATAGCTTAGCCTCATCAGACCAACGGAATAACTATACTATATCAGAATTACATGCACTTGTCAAGCAACATGACAAAAATTTCAAACCTACAGAGGCAAGCAAGGTTGTAAATGAGGATGGAACCCCTAAAGTAGTGTATCATGGAACGGATAAGGGGGGCTTTTATGTGTTCGACCCTAAAATGTCTGACGATAAAATTTCATTGTTTTTTTCTGATAGCAAGGTGACATCAAATAGCTATGCTCAATCTGATAATCAGCAATTATACGAGGTTTATCTTGCAATAAAAAAACCATATGTTATAGACGCAAAAGGACATATGTGGAATGAGTTAGACGACAAATTAGGAAATACAACACGTGAAATAGCCGAAAAAGCTAAAAACCAAGGTTACGACGGCGTGATAATAGAAAATGTTCGTGATATGGGAGCAATCGTTATAAATAATACGACAGAGGAGTTTTACAATGATTTCATATCAACATTAACAGGTGGCAACGAATCAGCGGTCGTGTAAGTCAATATAGGTCGTGATGTTATACCACAACACTTTTGACTGACTAACAAAAAAGTATAACATTTTATCACATTTATCACTTTTTATCACATTGATTTTATTTATAAAAATACTAAAAAACCGCATAAACACTTGATATTCAAGCATTTATACGGTTTTTTGTGATTTTAAAATTTGGTGACTCGTGAGGGAATCGAACCCTCGTTGCCGGCGTGAGAGGCCGGAGTCTTAACCGCTTGACCAACGAGCCATTAACAGATACTATAATACCACATTAATTTATATTTGTCAATAGAAAAATAGCGGATTTTGAAAAAATATCAAAATCCGCATAATAATCTTTTGGAGCTGTCGATATTTTTGTGACAGGCTCGATAGGTTTATCTGTAAAGTGGGTATTTATCGCAAAGAGCCTTAACTCTTGTCTTAACTTCTTCTTTATTATTTTCAAAGTCTTTGATTGTCATAGCGATAAGTTTACCGACTTCGACCATATCTTCTTCTTTAAAACCTCTTGAAGTTGAGGCAGGAGTACCGATTCTGATACCGCTTGTAACGAACGGACTCTTTGTATCAAACGGAATTGCGTTTTTATTTACTGTAATACCGACTTCGTCAAGCATTTTTTCAGCTTCTTTACCTGTAACGCCTGTATCTGTAAGGTTTACAAGCATAAGGTGGTTATCAGTACCGCCGCTTACAAGTTTAAAGCCTTCTGCCATAAGTGTATCTGCAAGAACTGATGCATTTTTAACAACCTGTTCTGCGTATGTCTTAAAGCTTGGGTCAAGTGCCTCTTTAAAGCATACTGCCTTAGCTGCGATTGTGTGCATTAGAGGACCGCCTTGAATACCCGGGAAGATAGCCTTATTAATCTTAACAGCGATTTCTTCGTTATTTGTAAGAATAAGACCGCCACGAGGACCTCTTAGAGTCTTGTGAGTTGTTGTAGTAACAACGTCTGCATACGGCATTGGTGACGGATGGCAACCTGCTGCAACAAGACCTGCGATATGTGCCATATCAACCATAAAGTATGCACCGACTTCGCTTGCAATATCAGCAAATTTCTTAAAATCAATAATTCTTGGGTAAGCTGACGCACCTGCAAGGATAAGTTTTGGCTTACATTCAAGTGCTATACGTCTTACTTCGTCATAATCTATTGTGTTAGTATCTTCTGTAACACCGTAAGGTACAATGTTAAAATACTTACCGGACATATTAACAGGACTTCCGTGACTAAGGTGACCGCCGTGAGCAAGGCTCATTGAAAGAACTGTGTCGCCCGGTGTAAGAAGTGCAAAGAATACAGCCATATTAGCTTGAGCACCTGAGTGCGCCTGAACATTTGCATAGTCTGCACCGAATAATTCTTTTGCTCTTTCGATAGCAAGTGTAGCAAGTGTTTCTACAACATCAACGTATTCGCAACCGCCGTAGTAACGTTTTCCTGGATATCCCTCTGCATATTTGTTTGTAAGCGGTGAGCCGTTAGCCTCCATAATTCTTTCCGATACAAAGTTTTCAGACGCAATAAGTTCAATTTTATTGTTCTGACGATTTGTTTCATCTTGAATTGCCGCATAAATTTCCGGATCAAAAGATTTCATCTTTTCGTATTTTTCCATTTTCCCATTTCCTTTCTTATAAAAAGTGTTGAATTGAAAACAACTTTATGTAATATTATATATGTTATTTAATAAAAGTGCAAGTCTTTGTTGCAATTTTTTACGAAAAATTATATAATGTACTTATCAGAAAAATTGAATTGAGGTGATTTCTTTGACGAAGAAAGAACGTGTTTTGAAATTGCGAGAGCTTTTGGACAAGGCATATCCCGATGTCAAATGTTCGCTTAATTACACAACACCGCTTGAAATGCTTATTGCCACTCAAATGTCGGCACAATGTACCGATGCAAGAGTTAATATAATTACCGAAACACTTTTTAAAAAGTATAGGAATGCAGAAGATTTTGCAAATGCGGATTATGACGAGCTTTGTGAAGATATAAAATCGGCGGGATTTTACCGCAACAAGGCGAAAAATATAATCTTGTGCTGTCAAAGGCTTATTGACGTTTACGGTGGGGAAGTACCCGATACAATGGAGGACTTGACAAGTCTTGCCGGAACGGGCAGAAAAACAGCAAACCTTGTACTTGGCGATATATTCGGTAAGCCTGCTGTTGTGGTTGATACACACTGTAAGCGGATTGCAAAGCGTATAGGTCTTACAACGAACGACGATCCTACAAAAGTCGAAATGGACTTGAAAAAGATTGTACCATCCGATTATCAGCTTAGAATGTGCCATCAGTTTGTGGCACACGGTCGTGCGGTATGTACGGCAAGAAACCCTAAATGTGCGGTATGTCCTATTAAGGAAGTTTGCAAAAGTGCGGGAAAATGCTGAATTGTTAAAAATAAAGCAGACAAAATCATAAACGATTTTGTCTGCTTTTGCATTTATTTTACTTTATATATCTGTATTGAATTTTCATCATATATTTTTTCAAACTGTGAAAGTGAATTGTAATTTATATTGAAATCCTGTTTTTCGTTGTTTCCTATATAAATATATGAAATGTTGTTTTCATCTGCAAATGACTTTAACTGTTGAGAAGAACCCTCATATGCTGTTTTTAATTCTTCACTTCTCTTAGTATATTCTTCTCCGAACCCGTGGAAATGCACATACAACGAAGAACCTACATATATTGTTCTTCCGGCAAGTGAAACTACAGGGTTAATGTGATTTGTACTTGTCATAAACACACCGTTTGCGTCGGTGTTGTCTTTAATATATTCAGAAACTTCAATATCAGCGGCACTATATGTCTGATACATTGCACCTGAGTGATATTCGCGGATAATTGTCATAACTCCTGACAGCGTAGCGGAAATAATAACCAATGCCGCAAGGAAACCACGTAAGTTGATACCTTTAAGTTTATTATAAATAAGTATAAGATATTCCGAAACAATGATTACCGCAATCATATATGCTATGTAGAACAGTTTGTTGTTATCATAATCGTTAGGCTGGAACAATATCAGTTCGGCGATTAAGAACAACAATCCGCAGCTAAGCACTAATTTTTTATTATCCTTTGATGTATTGAAAAACGCAGGGATAATGAACAAGAAAGGAATTCCCCAATTCTTGATATAGAACCATAAATACGGATCAGCCTCATTTACCCAGTTAAATGAATATCTTAGGAATGAACTGTTTCCCGAAGTTTGTGAGAATGTCCAGAAGAAAAGCTGTGGCATAGCAAGTACAAGGGTGATGCCTCCGAAGTATATCCAACGCATAATATAGCTTTTCTTGTCTTTTTCATCGTAAAGATAAAGGAAGAACATTCCGGCACTTATAATTCCGAGTGCAAGCAATGAATGTGTGTGTATCATCGGCATACAGCCGGCGACAACTCCGAGAATAATGAAATAAGATGTCTTTTTATTCTTTACCGCATTTACAAGCATTTCAAGTTCAAACAGGATTACGCACCAACCAGCCATTGTTGTTCTTTGTGGTATAATCATATCGCAAATGACATTTGACCAACGTATATTGTGTTCATTATAGTTTGTCGGTGTCTGGTAGTATTCCGTAAAGAACTTTGTAAAGTTTGATGGGTCTTCTTTTGCACTCTCAAAGAAATACGCAAAACCAAATCCGCCGTTTAAGAAGAAGAACAATGTTGCAATGACAGATACGGTTGTACTCTTGGTAAGGGAGAATGAAAGAATGTAAAATCCCATTACTATACAAAGTGCAAATATAAAGCTTGGAATAAGTACGGCAATTCTAAGCGGACAACCGAACATATACAGGCTTGAAGAAAGCGAATCAATAAGGAACGGATAGTTTAATCTTGTTCCCGAAAGGAAACAGTATTCCGGCGGAAATGATTTTTGTTCGGCTATTGATGTAACAAATCCAAGGTGCATTTGTAAGTCACCGTATGTAGACTGCCCAGAGCTTACAGCACCGTTGGCATAGGGTGCAAGGATATGGTTTACCATAAGCAAGCATATTAACAGTGTGACAGGTATAATCAAAAACAGAAAAATCTTATTTGATATAACCACGTTTTCTTTGCATAAAAGATGCTTTTTTAAATATACTGTTTTCTCAGAAAAAATACTTTGCACAACGTCTTTATGCTTAATTCCGAGTATAACAATCGGTACAATCGCCGCAATAAGTAAAAGTATGTGGCTTATGTATGTGAATTTGAAAATCAAGGCAAACGGAATAATTCCTGCCATAAGTATTATATTTCCGAAAACAAGTCCGGACCATAGTTTGTAATAAATATCTTTTTCTTTGAAGAACATCGAACTGTAAATAAATCCGATGATAAGAAAAAGCAAATAATAAATAACTCCTAACAATTAAATCACCTCTGTTTAATAATTATTGTACAAAAAACATAATTGAGCCGACTAAATTAATCGCAAGACCGATAAAGAATAGGGGATAATTGAAACTTTCCCAATCTTTATCCTTCGGCAGTAACATAACCGTTCCTGTAAATATAATAGGAAGAACGTCATTTGTGTATCTGTTACCGAAATGCGCACCGCCCATTGTATTGTGTGCAGTTATTGAAAGAAGTTCGATTATTGCGATTGCCAAAACAAGAATCATAAACTTCATATCAAATTTTTCGTGCTTTATAATTGAACGTGCAATATATACCAAGTAAGATATAAATATCGGACTCACCAAGAATATACACATTCCGTTAAACTGTGGATATTCCCATATACCGGAGCTGTTTACACTCGGCAGTTTGAATAAAGAGCCGATATTTTCTTTGATATAAGATAAATTAAATTGTCCCAATTCCGAATTTGTATGTTCGGGCAGATAGTTGTGACCGAATTCCGTGATATTGCCGAAACGAGCGAAGTTTAAAATCATATACGATAATGCGATGACCGCCATAGGAATAAGGGCGAGATAACGCTTTTTTATAATATCGATGATTTTATCTTCTGGGTTGACTGCTTTGTGTGCATTGTATATCAGATATAGAAGTGCAGGCAGATATAATATTTGGAACGGTCTGCAACCTACCGCACATGCCCAAAATGCAAGTGAAAGACCTATTTTGTTTTTCAAAGCATAGTATATTGCCATAAGACTTAATGTAAAAGCCATATTTTGAGCGATAAACCATACCCAAGCATTTTGTGCAGTCATAAGCCAGTTTGAACCGACTGTAAGAAGTAATGTGAAAAATATTGCGGTTTTACTTTCAATATCAAAATGCTTTAATATCTTAAATGCGTATACCGCTCCCAAAAGTGATACCGCAAATGCAATCATACTGTCACAACTGTTCCAGCCGATAAGCAAAAACGGCAGCATAACATAAGACGGAAACGGCGGAAAGCTTACATAATATTTATTATTGAAAATCGCAAGCTCAAGATACGGATAGTCACGCCCTAAATCAAGTCTGCCCTCAAGCCAAGACTGTGCTTGAAGTATATATGAATTATATGCTTGAGATTTCCAAGGCCATTGTCCCGTAAATGTCCAGGCAACGAAGAAAACGGCTGTAACGCATAGACAAAGCAAAAGAATACTGATATAATCGGTATCGGTATTTTTTAATATTCTTTTTGTGTTCATATTAATCCTCCGTTATAAAATTTGTTTCCAACACAAGTATCCTGTCAAATAAATGCCTAAACCTATTGCCATTGAGGCTGTGATAATAGGTTCTGTCCATTTGTGTCGTTCCGAAAAATCGGAAAGGAAAAGAAATGCCGGAATTGCGCAAGTCATATATCTTGCAACGCTTATCGGCCAGTCAAATCCTGTGTTTATTATAATGTATACAGCCAAAAATGCACTGTACATACTTCTGTTTCGTCTTATACCATACAAAAGTGTGGAAATAACAAAAATTATTGATAAAGTTTCCGGAATCCAAATGTCAAATCGTGATTGGTCGGAAGTGAAAGCATTTGTAAACATTTTTGCAATTCCGCTGCCGAAGTAGCAAGAACCGTTGTTCCAGTATTTTGCTTGATATTCGAGAAATTTAAAGCAGTTGCCTGTAACTTTATAATTGCATAGAAGATAAATTCCCGTTCCGAGCAACATTAGAAATATCCAAAGACCTTTGCTGTAAAACAGTTTCCAAACCGACTTTATATCTTTGTTTTTTAATTTTTCAAATATTTTATAATGTTCGAGCCATTCAACCGCCGCAGGTATTGCAAGCAATATTCCGACCATTCTTGAAAGAGCTGCCGCAGCTCCCCAAATACCGACAAGATACCACTTATGTTTTCTTATATAATATAAAGTTGCAGCAGATGTGAAAAGCAGCATACTTTCATTCATAAGTGTTCCGAAAAACAGTGCGTGTGGGAATACCGACATATAAATTATTGCACGAACGGCAACCGACTTGCTGTAATCGATTGAAAACAATTTATATAGGAAGCAGCACGCACCCGAATACAGTGCGAATGAAGTCAAAAGTCCGCTTACTCTCAAATCTCTGAAAATAATATTGACAATCCTCATAAGCCAAGGATATAACGGAAAAAATGCAAGAGTTGTAAAATTTTCACCTTCCGTATAGTATGTATATCCGCCTGTAGCAATGCGAACGTAGTTATTTGCGTCCCACTTCATATACTGTTCAAGTATATCCCCAAAACCGTTGATATTGTCATTGAACATATACATCGCACATATCGAAAACAAAAATACTGCAATTCTGAAAGCAAAAGCTAATAAAAATACAGATATAATTTCTTTGTGCGTTGTTTGGTGAGCGGAGCCAAGACTTTTATTGCAAGTTAAAGCAGAAATAACTTTATTGTTCGGCAGTGCAATCCCCGAATTTGTTATAATTCTGAGTGCAATTACAAAAACGGCACTCCATATAGCGATACTTGATAAAACAGAAATAATCATTGATAATTCTCCTTATTACTTTCTTTTACTATATAAATCGGTCGCTTTTTTGTTTCGAGGTATGTTTTGGACAGATATTGCCCTAAAATACCCAGACAGAACATTTGCACGCCTGAAAGAAAGCATATGATACACACCAAAGACGGATAACCGGCAACCGGATCGCCCCATATAAGCGTTTTGATAATTATTACAAATACAAGTATAAAAGCAATGATAAACAGTAAAAAACCAAGTATTGATGAAAGGGCAAGCGGTATTGTGGAAAATGCCGTTATACCGTCAAGGGAATATAAGAATAATTTCCAAAAAGACCATTTTGTTTCACCGGCAACTCTTTCGACATTTTCGTATTCAATCCATTTGGTGTTAAATCCGACCCAACCGAAAATCCCTTTTGAAAATCGATTATATTCTCCCATATCAATAATGGCATTAACCATTTGACGGGTCATCAGTCTGTAATCTCTTGCACCGTCTACAATATCGGTTTTAGATATTCTGTTTATTAATTTATAGAAACAGCGTGCAAAGAAAGAACGTATAGGAGGTTCACCGATACGGGTGGTACGGCGGGTTGCAACACAGTCATAATTGCTTTCGATTATGGTTTTGTACATCTCCGTAAGCAAATACGGAGGGTCCTGTAAGTCCGCGTCCATAATTGCAATATAATTGCCGGACGCATTTTTGAGCCCGGCATACATTGCTGATTCTTTACCGAAGTTTCGTGAAAAAGAAATATATTTTACGCGATTATCTTTATTTGCATATTCTTTTAAGACGGTTAAGGTATTATCAACCGAACCGTCATTTATAAATAAATATTCAAAATCAACGCCAAATTCATTTTTCATCAGCGTAGAATGTTCCGTTATTGCTTTATAAAAATAAGGTATGGCGTGTTCTTCATTATAGCAGGGAACAATTATGCTGATTAAATTATCTCTGTTATTCATCATACATTAAACCTAAACAAAACAATATCTCCGTCTTTCATAACGTAGTCTTTACCCTCACTTCTTACAAGACCTTTTTCCTTAGCGGCTGTCATACTTCCGCATTCCATAAGGTCGTCATAGTGAACAACTTCCGCACGAATAAAGCCACGTTCAAAGTCTGTATGAATTTTACCTGCCGCCTGAGGTGCTTTTGTACCTTTTGTGATGGTCCATGCACGAACTTCAGGTTCACCGGCTGTAAGATAACTGATAAGACCAAGCAATGTATAGCTTGCTTTGATAAGTCTGTCAAGACCCGATTCGCTCATATTAAGTTCTTCAAGAAACATTGCCTTTTCGTCGCCGTCAAGTTGAGAAATTTCTTCTTCTATTCTTGCGCTTACAGGCATAACCTGTGAACCCTCTTTTTCGGCAAGCTCTTTAACTCTGTTTACAAATTCGTTGTTTTCGATACCCTTTGAGAAATCGTCCTCCGCAACGTTTGCGGCATAGATAACAGGCTTCATTGAAATAAGCGAAATTTCTTTCATTACAGTCATTTCATCGTCTGTGTATTCAATACTTCTTGCAGGAAGTCCTTCTTCCAAAGTCGCTTTAACTCTTTCCAAAAGTGCAAGCTCTGTTGCAAGTGACTTGTCGCCCTTCATAGCTTTCTTTGTACGGTCAATTCTTCTCTCAATCATTTCAATATCAGAGAAAATAAGTTCAAGACTGATAGTTTCAATATCGCGGATAGGGTCGATTGAACCGTCAACGTGAGTGATGTTTGCATCCTCAAAACAACGTACAACGTGAACAATAGCGTCAACCTCACGAATGTGAGATAAGAACTTGTTTCCAAGACCCTCACCCTTTGAAGCACCTTTTACAAGACCTGCTATGTCAACAAATTCGATATAGGCGTGAGTAACTTTCTTAGGGTGATACATTTCTGCAAGTTTGTCAAGACGTTCGTCAGGAACGTCAACTATACCGACATTCGGCTCAATCGTACAGAACGGATAGTTTGCCGATTCTGCACCTGCCTGAGTTATTGCATTAAATAATGTTGATTTACCTACGTTAGGTAAGCCTACGATTCCAAGTTTCATTATGTTTTTCGTCCTTTCGTAGTGCCTGAAAATATATTCGACACCAATTTGTGAAAATTTTATGAATTTATTATATAACATTTAAAACATTTTCGCAATACTCTTTATTATTTTTTCGGTTTATGGTATAATAAATGTATCATATTAAGATGAAAAAACAGGAGGACAAAATAATGGCTAACAATAAGGTACTTATAGTAGATGACGATGAACATATAGTAGAACTTATAAAACTTTATATGGACAAAGAGGGTTTTGATACCGTTACCGCAAACAACGGTAAAAAAGCCGTTGAACTTTTTAAGTCAGAGGCACCGGCTATTGTAATTCTTGATGTTATGATGCCTGAAATGGACGGATGGCAGGTGTGCCGTGAAATCAGACGCGTAAGTAATATTCCTATTATAATGCTTACCGCAAAAGGCGAAACATTTGATAAGGTGCTTGGTTTGGAACTCGGTGCGGACGATTATATGGTTAAGCCTTTTGAGCCGAAAGAACTTCTTGCAAGAGTTAAGGCTGTGTTGAGAAGAAGTGATACAAAGGAATCAAATGCGGAAAAAGAAATTGTTTTCCCTAACCTTACAATAAACCTTTCAAACTACGAACTTAAAATAAACGGAAATATAGTTGAAGTGCCGCCGAAAGAACTTGAACTTTTGTATTTCCTTGCGTCAAACCCGAACAGAGTGTTCACGCGTGAACAGCTTTTGGAAGAGGTATGGGGATTTGATTATTTCGGTGATTCGCGTACAGTTGACGTTCATATAAAAAGACTTAGAGAAAAACTTGAGGGCGTTGAGGCAAATTGGCAGCTGAAAACTGTATGGGGCGTAGGTTATAAATTTGAGGTAAGATAATGTTTAAGAGTATTTTGGGTCGTTTGTTTTGGACGTATGCTATAATACTTATGCTTGTTTTTACGTCGGTTGCGGTTACGGTCGGTATATTTGTAAATCATTTTGCAATAAGCACTCATATGAATAACGTTATAAGCGTATCGCAGAATTTGGAGTATTGGACAGGATCACTGCAAATAGAAGATACCGATTATCGTGCAAGAGCGGCATATAAACAGCTTTTAAGGTCGTGGGGCAGCTTTTTGAACTCGGATATTATAGTAACTAATTCAAACGGTGAAGTTTTGGAAAGTACAACAAGTTCCGCGACCGTTCCGGACGAACTTGTACATATTGTAACAAACGGAAATATCGTAAAGAAATACAGCACATTAAACGGTTCGTATAAAAATAAAATGATGGTTATAGGTGTACCGATTAAATATCAGGGAGGTATTATCGGAGCGTCGTTTTATGTGACAGGCATTTTTGATATAAGAAAAACTACGCTTGAGTTGTTTATGATGGTTATTATTACATCACTGTTTTCTGTATTGGCAGCATTTGTACTTGTGTATATGCAGTCGAAGAAAATCTCAAAACCGATAGAGGAGATTAATAAGGCTGCAAGGGGAATTGCGTCAGGTAAGTTTGACAAACGTGTTGAGGTGACAAGTGCCGATGAAATAGGACAGCTTGCGTCAAGTTTTAACTTTATGGCGGATTCTATAGAGGCATTGGAGGATACAAGAAGTGAGTTTATAAGCGACGTATCGCACGAACTTAGAACTCCGATGACGAGTATTTCGGGATTTATCGAGGGTATTTTGGACGGTACAATTCCGCCCGAAAAAGAAAAGGAATACCTTAAAATCGTGCTTGACGAATCAAAACGTCTTACGAAAATGGTTAATGATATGCTTGAAATGTCAAAAATGTCGTCAAGCGAATATAAACTTGATGTGTCTGAATTTGATTTGAACGAGCTTACAAGAATTTGTATAATCGGTTTGTGTAACAGAATTGACGAGAAAAATCTTGAACTTAATGTTGATTTTGAAGATGACATTTTGAAAGTTATAGCAGATAAAGACGCGATAAAACGAGTTGTCATAAACTTGCTTGACAATGCGATAAAATTCAGTTATCCGAATACGACAATCGGTATAAGAACATGGATTGCGGACGGCAGAGCGAGATTTTGCGTAGGTAATTTCGGTGACGGAATAAGCGGTGCGGATTTGAGCAATATTTTCAATCGTTTCTATAAAACCGATAAGTCACGCGTAAATGAAAAGAGCGGTGCTGGACTGGGTTTGTCGTTTGTTAAAAATATTATGACATTGCATAAGCAAAACGTTTGGGTTGAAAGTGTTGATACAAAGGAAGGCTCAACGGTTAAATATACAAAATTCACGTTCACACTTGAACTTGCGTGATTTTGGTATTGACTGACAATGAAAATAGGTGTAAAATAGTATTATATGAATTTCAAGGAGGAAAAATTTAATGGCTGAATTACGTTGGAACCCACTAATAAAGGATTGGGTAATGATTGCATCACACCGTCAGAACAGACCTCAGATGCCAAAGGATTGGTGTCCGTTCTGTCCGGGTTCGGGAAAGGTTCCTGACCACTTTACAGTGTATGAATATGATAATGATTTCCCTGCACTTTCACAAAATCCGCCTGTACCGGATGATGTTGAAACAAGAATTTACAAGACAAAGCCGGCATACGGCAAGTGCGAAGTTATTTTGTACTCACCGGAGCATACTGTAACATTGCCGGAGCTTCCTGTTGACCATATCAGAGAACTTGTTGATTTGTGGACAGAAAGATTTGTTGAAATAAGCAAGGACGAAAAGATTAAGTATGTATTTATTTTTGAAAACAGAGGTGACGTTGTAGGTGTTACAATGCCTCACCCTCACGGTCAGATTTACGGTTATTCTGTAATTCCGAAGAAATTACAGCTTGAAATGGAATCATGTAAGGAGCATTTTGACGAAACACATAACTGTCTAATCTGCGATATGCTTGAAGATGAAATGAACTGCGGTGACAGAATTATTATGGAAAACGAAGATTTCGTTACATTCCTACCATTCTTCAGCGAATATCCTTACGGTATGTACATAGCTGCAAAGCGTCACGTACAGAATTTGTCACAGCTTACAGACAGTGAAAAGACAAATCTTGCAAAGATATTAAAGGAAACAACAGGTACATTCGACAGTTTGTTTGATTATAAGTTCCCTTATATGATGTGTATGTATCAAAACCCTGTAAACGGTGAAGATGTATCTGATTATTACCACTTCCATATCGCATTCTATCCGCCGATGAGAAGTGCAGATAAGATTAAGTATAACGCATCTTCTGAAACAGGTGCGTGGGCTCACTGTAACACAACTGCTCCTGAAGCAATGGCTGTTGAACTTAGAGCCGCACACGAAAAGTTTCTTAAAAAAATGAACGGCTAAACCGAATGAGTCTGTCGATATTTTATCGACAGACTCATTTTTTGTTTAAAAAGTGTCACATACACAAAAAGTCGGTTTATAGCCGATTGTGTTTTCAAAATCGCTTTTAATCACATTTATTGCATAATCGACCTTATCTTCTTCAACGATTGCCCAAATACCTTTATCCTGACATCTTGCGGCGGCTATGCCGTCTGTATTGCGTGCAGTATTTGCAAGGAATTTATGTTCTGTGCCAATATCCCAAAAACGTTCCATGGATTGTTCCGAATTGTTTATTTCGCGGAAAAGTGTTTTTATATCACATCGTTTTAATGCGGCGGAAACGGTATTAATGCGTGTATTTTCGGTGGATAGGTGATACATATATTTAGCCGCTTTGCTGTTTTTGAACGATGATTTTGCGGTGCTCAGTATTTCGGGCGTCAAGTCTGATATTGAATTGATGTGAGGGTATAATCTTCGTATTTCAGACATGGCATATTTAATGTGCTTTGAATGGTCGCTTAACGGTTCTGTGCAGTGCGCGGTAAGAATTTTGTAGCCGGAAAGCGGCAACGGCAGGTTTTTCGGCTCACCACTGTTCATAAGCGTACAGTAGCCTTTTTTAGAAAAAAGTACGGCGAGATAAGGCGTTAAATCGTCGCTTAATGCACATATTGCGGCGGTTTCAAGAGGGGTGAGTTCTATATCACTTACTTGCATAAGTGATTTTATCAGTGCAGTCGAAAAAGCGTGTTTTGAGGATATAAAATTCGGTATCGTGTTATTGTACAGTATTTCTGCACCTTTTAAACCGCTGTTTTCAAGTGCATGTATTAACTCGGCAAAGAATTTTGTTTTGCCTTTAAAAAGGTCTGTGGACGTGCCGAAAGGGTATTGCAGACATTTGTCTGTGGTGGTGTTTTCGATTTTTACATAGTTGCCGCCGCTTTTTCGGGCGAACATTTCAACTCGCATTGATAATGTACAGCATAATGACGGTGCAGTGGGTATATCTGTATGTCCGAGAAGTGTGCATAATGCACCGTATGAGGTGTAGTGAAGAAATTTGCCTGATGTTTCGTACCGCTTGTAAAAGTCTTCTTTTAAAGTGAGAAAATTCAAAAAAATCACTCCTTTTTATTAGCTTGCCCATAATTTTAAATTAAATTCATTGTTGATTTGACGTTGCTTTAATCTCAGATAAATGAAAGGCTCCCCATGAGGGGAGCTGTCGACAAAGTCGGCTGAGGAGTGGCTAAAATAAGAACATCACACGAATAGAAAAGCCACCACACCACCGCAAGCGGTCACCCTCTCCTCAAGGAGAGGCAAGGGACAACGAGGCACCGTCCCGTACAAGTTGGGAAATCCATACTAAAAGGCTCCTCTCGAGTGGAGCTGTTGACAAAGACGATTGAGGGGCTAAATATATATATTTTTTTTTGGTGAACGATGACCGCCTCTACGAATGTTTTGTTTGAGGGGAGCTGTCGGAGAAATTAGTGTTAAAATCCCAATACAGCTTGACAATTCACTCAAAAAAAGTTATAATAGTTAAATCGTAAGTGAAAATAAGAGAGGAATGACATAAAATGGCTGATGAAAAGGAATTTGTTTTAACACGAGAAGGTAAATTGGAACTTGAAAACGAACTTGATACTTTAAAAAATGTTACAAGAAAAGAAGTATCTGAAAAAATTAAAGAGGCTCGTTCATTTGGTGACCTTTCGGAAAATGCCGAATATGATGAAGCAAAAAATGAACAGGCAGAAGTAGAGGCAAGAATTAACGAAATCGAATATATGCTTAAATATGCAAGAGTTATTGACGATGAAGAAATCAAGTCAGACGTTGTAACTCCGGGTTCAAAGGTTGTTCTTGCAATATTCGGCGGTGAAGAAAAGTACACAATCGTCGGTTCAACAGAGGCTGATCCTTACAAGAACAAGTTGTCATACGAATCACCTATCGGTGCGGCTTGTCTTAACAGAGCGGCAGGCGAAACTGTAAAGGCAAACACTCCCGGCGGTGAGATAGAATTTAAAATTCTTTCTATTGAAAAATAATCAAAAAATAATTTAATAAGAAATTTAAGTGCGGTATTTGAATACCGCACTGTTTTTTTGCATAAATTTTCTTAGGGGGTGCGGCTATGAGAAATATACGGAATGTTTTAAGCGTCGTATGCGGTTATGTGGCGGCTGTTATCGGTGCAGGTTTTGCGTCGGGACAGGAGATTATAAGCTTTTTTGTGAAATACGGAAAATACAGCATTATAGGTGTATTGCTTTCGTGCGTTATTTTTTCGGTGTTTGCGTATGCGGTTTTATCGGTATGTGTAGAAAAAAATATAGAAACTTATTCGGATTATCTGAATAATTTTTTTGGATATAATATAAGAAAAATTGTCGAAATTATAACTTTACTTTTTGCAATATCCACAGTATGCGTTATGACGGCATGTGCAGGAGAAATGTTTTTCATATTGTTCGGAATAAAAAAAATATTCGGCGCAATTATTTTTAATGCGGTATGCGGAATAATTTTTTTTATGAACAATAAAAAAATTATGGGTATAAATTCGGTTTTGGGTGCAATAATAATTTTCGGTATCATTTTTTGTTGTTTCTATATATTGAGATTTCGAGAACATCAAGTTTTTTCAAATGAAGTTAAAATGACTGTTTCAAGTATTTCATATGCCGGATACAATCTTATAACAACAGGTGCAATTCTTGCGGGTATGAGCCGTTTTTTGCAGGACAGGAGAGAGGCGGCATTGGCAAGCGTTATGTCCGGAGTGGTGCTGTTTGTTATGATGTTACTTATATGGACTGTGCTTGAAATATATTACGGCAAAATAAATCTCGGAGAAATACCTATGCTTACAATGGCTCTCAGACAAAACAAAGTGTTTGGAGCGATTTACGGAACGATGCTTTTCTTTGCGGTCATTACCACAGACGTATCAAACGGATTTAACGTACTTGACATAGCAAGCAGAAAAATGGGGAAGAATGTTGTTGTATTCTTTATGACTGTAATTGCGGTCGCTATGAGCGGTGCGGGTTTTTCTAAAATTATAAATACAGCTTACAGACTTTGCGGTTACGGCGGATTGGTGCTTGTTTTCTATGTTATTTATAATTTTATAAAAAATATGAATAAAGTAGAAAATGAACGTAAAAATGAGAATACAAAAGTAAAATTAGCAAAAAACAAACATAATCGACTGTAATCGAGGTTTACAAAACTAAATATCTTTGCTATTATATACAAGTCGTTTGGCGAGAGCAAAACGGCAGAGAACATACGTCGGGATGTAGCGCAGTTTGGTAGCGCATCTGGTTTGGGACCAGAGGGCCGCAGGTTCGAATCCTGTCATCCCGACCAAAAAGTATGGGAGTTTAGCTCAGCTGGGAGAGCGTCTGCCTTACAAGCAGGATGTCACAGGTTCGAGCCCTGTAACTCCCACCA
>ERZ894220.165-NODE-165-length-78731-cov-15.2195_pt1 | contig 78731 bp, 65 predicted proteins | sample MGYA00380292_ERZ894220 | MGnify/ENA primary metagenome ERZ894220 (study PRJEB32331, sample SAMN06328446) | human gut metagenome | biome: human gut microbiome; feature: stool | host: Homo sapiens | collected 2014-12-05 ... | reverse complement strand
CCGTTACAAAGCCGTAAATACCGGTGGTCTCTGCAATGGCGCAGCCCAGCAGCATGGTGCTGGTGACGTCGCCCTTTGCTTCCGGCTGACGTGCAATCGCTTCGCAGGACTTACCAACAGCGTAACCTTCACCGATACCAGGGCCGATACCTGCGATCAAAGCCAGACCTGCGCCAATGGCGCATCCCATCAATACCAAAGCTCTTTCCATTTTTAGTTCCTCCTAAAATTGAATTTTTCTTAAACTTTGCAAATTTAGCCGTCTTCCGCTGCCGTCGCAATGTACATCATGGTCAGCATACAGAAGATGAATGCCTGCATAAAGCTGGAGAACCAGTCAAAATACAAGCTGAGAACCGCGGGCACACCCACCGAAAGGAACGGGATTGAACCCAGCAGATCGCCCACAAATCCGGGCAGAAGACCAAACAACGCACGGTTTGCGGTGGCCAATGCCGCATACACCAATGTGCTGATAACCGAACCGGAAATAATGTTTCCGAAATGACGGAAGGCCATGGAAATCGGCGTGGCCAGCTCGCTGATGATGTTAAACGGCGTGAGTACAAAAATCGGCTGCGTAAAGCCTTTGAAGTATCCGCCCAAACCGCCGGATTTGATTTTCGTGGCTGTGATCATGATGAACACCACGATGGCCCAGGCAAGTTCTGTGGACAAGTCCGCAGTAGGCGCAAACAAGCCCAAAAGGCTGGACAGACTGGAACACAGCGACAATGCGAACAAAGCTGCCACAAAGGGAACGAAGTTCGCCCATTTTGCGCCCATATTGTTGTTCACAAAATTTTCTGCCGTTGTCACCAGAAATTCTGCGACCGCCTGCTTTTTGGAAATTCCCGCAACTTTCAGATCACGCGTCATCCAAATGCAAAGGCCCGTCAGCAGCACCATAATTCCCCAGGTCACCACAAGCGTGGCTGAAATCGGGATTCCGCCCAAAATATCCAGCGTAAAATAAACCGGTGCGCCGTTGATTGAAATATCCATTGCTACGTTATCACCTCTCTTTGCCTATGAAATCGCCGATAGAAAAATCACTCATTTTCCTGTCCCGGCCGATAGACTCCCAATATCCGCATAGCATAAATCGTCAACGCCGGCATCAGATATGGCAGCATCACCGCCAGCCAGTGAAAATACGGACAGATAATACCGAGAACCATCACGCCGACCATCAGCAGCATGCGCAGGAAGTAGGACAGAATCATTCTGTTTTTTCCCTGTGTGCCGCGCCCGGCAGACTTCTTCACGGTGAGCGACATTAAGAAGAAGTTGAGTACAGCGCCCGCACCGCCTAACAAGGCGCCTGTCACGACCGTATAATCAAAATGGCCTGTGAGAGCAAACGCCGCCGTCATCACCGCCACGCCAATCAGCTCGCCCAAGGCTATTTGTGCCGTGGTTTTTACAATGGCCGATGAAGTTTTTTGCAATCGATTTCCTCCTTTGCTTACTTTTTCCGCGCTGCATCCGAAGAAGCAGACCCTTCTCCTTCTTTTTCATCCAGTTGACGTTTAAAAAAACCGGCGAACTGCGCAAAAGAGGATGCACCCGCGCCAATGCCCAGCACGATAGCGACTAAATAAATCCACACGCCCCAACCCCAGCTGTTCACCAGCCAGCGTGCCCCCAGCAAAAGCAAAACAAGCGGCGCCGCCATGGAAAACCCCACTTGCGTGAGCCAGGACAAATGCCGCATCACTTTTAGCCAGTTGTTTTTTTGCAAATTACGCACCGCCCGTACCGTACAAAGTTATTTTTATTATAGCGAAAAAATCGCGTAAATACAAATGAAATACATCACTTTTTTATTGTACACTTTTCCAAAGTTGCCAGATTCAACACTTACATTTTGCCCGAAAAAAAGCGGTGAAATCCGCAGAGTGGAATTTTGGGATTTTCATGCAGGAATACCAAATTTTAAGGGGTTTTTATGTGATAATTTTAACAAACATTTTTTTGAAAGGAACTTGTCTAATTCCCCTCATTAATGGTATCCTTATAAATAGTTGTGTTTATGCTGGTATTGTTCCGGCATGTTGTGATAAGAATTGGGAAGAGGGGCGCATTTTATGCAGACAGGATTTGACAATAGCCTGTACATTCAAAAGCAAAAAGAACATATTTTGGAGCGAATCAATCACTTTGATGGGAAGCTTTATTTGGAGTTTGGCGGAAAACTTTTTGACGATTATCACGCAGCGCGCGTGTTGCCGGGCTATGACGCCAACGGTAAAATCCGGCTTTTGTACGAACTGCGCGAACAGGCTGAGATCATCTTTGCAGTAAGCGCTGGCGATATTGAAAAGACCAAAGTGCGCGCAGACCTGGGCATCAGCTATGACATGGAAGTTCTGCGCCTGATTGACGACATCACCTCCATGGGCATCAGCGTCAACAGCGTGGTAATTACCCAGTACACCGGGCAGAGCGCAGCCGACGCTTTCAGTATGAAGCTGACCATGCGCGGGGTGAAGAACTACATTCACCGCCCCATCAAAGGATATCCCACGGACATCGACTACATCTGCAGCGACGAAGGATACGGTGCCAATCCCTACATTGAAACCACCAAGCCCCTGGTTGTTGTGACTGCTCCGGGCCCTGGTTCCGGGAAACTGGCCACCTGCCTGTCGCAGGTATATCACGAGATCCGTATGGGACGCCGGGCTGGCTATGCCAAATTCGAGACCTTCCCTGTTTGGAATCTGCCTTTGAAACACCCGGTCAACCTGGCATATGAAGCGGCAACCGCCGATTTGGCCGACGTAAATATGATCGACCCCTTCCATTTGGAAGCTTACGGCAAAACCACTGTCAACTACAACCGCGATGTCGAGGCCTTCCCCATTGTGCGCAACATTTTGTCCCGCATTTCCGGCAACAATGTCTATCAGTCTCCCACAGACATGGGTGTGAATATGGTCGGCTACGCTATCACCGATGACCAGGTGGTGCGCGAAGCGTCCGGCCAGGAAATCATCCGCCGCTTTTTCAAGGCTCTGTGCGACCACAAACAGGGCAAAGGCACACAGGAAGCTGTGGATAAAATCAAGCGTATCATGCAGGAAATGGATATCAATCCTCATGACCGCGCAGTGGTGGACGCCGCTTTGGAAAAAAGCAAAACATCCGGTGTAGCGGCCACGGCTATTCAGCTTCCTGACGGTCAGGTAGTTACGGGCAAAGCATCCAATTTGATGAGCGCCTCTTCTTCCTGCGTTCTGAACGCCATCAAAGTACTGGCGGGCATTGACGATTCGCTGATGCTCATCAGCCCCATTGTGCTGGAGCCGATTCTGAAATTGAAAATCAACATTCTGGGCAGTCGTTCCAGCGTGCTGAAAGTGGATGATGTTCTGGCTGCGCTGGCCATTACGGCGGCCACCAACACCATGACCGCCCGTGCCATGGAAGAGTTGCCCACTTTGCGTGACTGCGAGATGCACTCCACCACCATGCTGCACACCGGCGACGAGGGAACGCTGCGTAAACTGGGCCTTCGCCTGACCTGCGAACCCATCTATCCCAGCAAGGACCTGTTCTTCTAAATGAAAGCGGGCAGCCTCTTATGAGGCTGCCCTTTGTTTTATTTTCAAATCCAATCTTTTCACGAAAAAGCCGGACGCATACGTCCGGCTTTTTTGAAAACCAATCAGTTCTTTTCTGCTCGTGCCATTGCCAGCTGGAAATCGCGCTGGTCGGTAAAAATTTCGTTTTTGTACGGATTCTTTTTCTGCTCCACAGAGCGTTTGATGATGATGGCCAGCACAATCACATTGGCAGCCAGCGCCAAAATGGCAATCACGCCCTGCATGGTCGGATCCGCGGATGTGGGGCGAGTAGCTGCGTCCATCACACCGTCGGTATAGAGCACCGGCAGCGTAGAGAAAACACTGGCATCCTGGAACAGCGGGAACACCTGGGCAAACATGCACCACAACGCCAAGGTGTTGGCGCGGTTCTGAATCCAGCCGCCTTTGTTCCACAACGCATTGGCAAAAGTGGGTGCCAGCAGCAACGCCAGACCGCAGTACCAGGCATGGGTGGGCAGATTGTTGTACGTGTACTCAAAGTTCCATAAGTCATAGGCGATGATAAACAGGAACGTCATGTCCGGCCACAACATATCCTGCTGCTTTTTGGAGGTGTAAATTCCCCACCAGCCGGTCATGCAGAGAATATTCAGAATGCCCGCGATGCCGTTGACCCAGTTCCACCAGCCGCCGTACAGCCAAACGTTTTCACTGGACAGCCACCAACGATCCCCCGTTTGTGCCAGAGCCATGGCCCCGCGGATACCGGATTCAAAGTCGCTGCCCACAGCAATCAGAATGTTGATGGCAACAATCGCAAACGGGAAGACCTTGAACCAATCGTTTTTGGCAATGCCCCATTTGTACTTCAGCATCATGAAACCAATGCACCCGGCTGTAGCTGCATACAGTTTGGCGTAATGGAACCAACTGTTCATATGTACGTAAGTTGGATTGTTCAGCGCCCACTCAGCGCCCATGGCCGCACCCACATAAATGGACACAAAATAAATCGTAAGGCCTGCCGGAAGCAGCAAAAAGAAGAAAATGCCGCCCTGCTTGGTCCGGCGGGAGAGCTCATTGACCACGATCAATCCCACAAATACCATCAGCCATCCCAAAAGCTGATAACCAGCGTTTTCGCCATAAATCTGAAATAACATGATAAGACTCCTCTCTGAACTTCACCCGCTTACGGGTGCATTTGACTCTTGGGGTTCCCCGCTCTCCTGCAGCACCTCGATTTCCTGGATCATCATTTCGTTTCCCTGCACAAGATGGGTTTCGCCGCTGCCGCAGGCGGGACACTGTTTTCCGTATTGCACCGTTGGATACACATGGCCGCACGCTTCGCACACCGTGCGCGCCGGGATGGTTCGCACGTTCAGTTTCGCACCGTTTAAAAGTTCGCTGCGCCCCACAGCCCATTTCCAGCAGTCCTGCAGATAGTCTTCCACAACGCCGGACACTTCGCCCAGCTCCAGTGCAACTGCGGAGATGTGCCGCACCTGATTGGCGCGGCCCACCTCTTCCACACTGCGGATGATATGAAATACAATTCCCAATTCGTGCATAAGATCACGGTTCTTTCTTGCCGAAGCGAATTTTGATCTCTCGCTTGAGCATGTACGGCAGGATTGCCTTGAATTTATCTTCACTGCGCACCATCTTGCTGCACTCCGGCAGATCCCGGTGCAGATGAATTGCGTCGAATTCACACTTGGTGGTGCAAATACCGCATCCAATGCACTTGTTGGGGTCTACCACAGACGCGCCGCAGCCAAGGCAGCGGGCGGTCTCTGTGCGCACCTGCTCTTCTGTCAAAGTCTTATGTGCATCGCGGAAGGAATGCGCCGCATCTACTGCCGCATCCATTCCGGCCTCCTGGCGGGAGGAAGTGTCATAGCTCTCCAGCACCACATTTTGCTTATCCAGTTCTTTGAAGTCCCGGCGGTTGCGGCCAATGGTCAGACTGGTATTTGGCTGCACAAACCGGTGAATGGAAACGGCGCCTTCTTTGCCCGCCGCAATGGCGTCAATGGGAAATTTGGGGCCTGTGTAGACATCGCCGCCCACAAACACATCCGGCTCTGCGGTCTGGTACGTCAGCGCATCCGCACAGGCGCGGCCGCCGCCGGCCAATTCGACGCGGGACCCTTTGAGCAAGTCGCCCCACTGAATGCTCTGGCCGATGCTCAGGAACACATTCTCGCAGGGGACCGTAATCGTCTCCTCCTCGTTGTAAACCGGGGAAAAGCGTCCCTGATCGTCCAGAACAGAAACACATCGTTTAAACACGACGCCCACAACTTTTCCATCACTGGTCAGAATCTCTTTGGGACCCCAGCCACAGTTCAGCGAAACGCCTTCCTCCAGTGCCTCAGCCACTTCTTCGGCGGAAGCAGGCATGGTTTCCCGCTGTTCCAGACAGTACATCTCCACCTGCTGGGCGCCGCAGCGCAGGCTGGAGCGTGCCACGTCGATGGCCACGTTGCCGCCGCCGATCACCACAGCCCGGCCCTGCACTTTCAGCGTCTCATCCGCGCAGACGTTCCGTAAAAATTCCACAGCAGTCGTCACACCTTCGGCGTCCTCGCCGGGCACGCCTGCCTTCCGGCCGCCCTGACAGCCGATGGCCACGTAGAAGGCCTTATACCCCTGTTTGCGCAGGTCGTCCAGCGTTACGTCACGACCTACTTCCACGCCACAGCGGATCTCCACGCCCATCTGACGCAGAACATCCACCTCGGCTTCGACCACATCTTTCTCCAGCTTATAGGAAGGAATGCCGTATACCAGCATTCCGCCGGGTTTTTCGTTTTTCTCAAAAACCGTGGGACGATAACCTTTTTCCGCCAGGTAATAAGCGCAGGACAGACCGGCAGGTCCCGCGCCGATCACAGCGATTTTTTCGTCAAATCCGCCGCGGTTGGACGGGGGCACAATGGGCGGGACGTACCGGGTCTCCGCATTCAAATCCTGCTGAGCGATGAACTTTTTCACTGCGTCGATCGCTACTGCCTGATCCACCGTACCACGGGTGCAGGCATCCTCACAACGGCGGTTACATACCCGGCCGCAAACTGCCGGGAAGGGATTTTCCTTTTTGATCAAAGCCAGTGCGTCCCGATAGCGTCCCTGCGCCGCCATTTTCAGATATCCCTGCACGGCAATATGCGCCGGACAAGCGGTTTTGCAGGGAGCAGTACCCGTGTCGTAGCAGTTAATGCGGTTTTTATCACGATAGTCAATGTCCCACTTTTCCGGCCCCCATTTGATTTTGTCGGGCAGTTCTTTACGGGGATACTGCACCGGGCCATCCTTGGTGCACAGTTTCTGACCCAATTTGACCGCACCGGCCGGGCAGTACTCCACACAGCGGCCGCAGGCCACGCAATTCTCAGTCTGTACCTTGGCAACGTAGGCAGACCGGCTCATGTTCGGCGTGTTGAACAGCTGGCTGGTGCGCAGAGCGTTACAGATGTTCACATTGCAGTTGCAGATGGCGAAAATCTTGTTTTCACCGTCAATGTTGGTGATTTGGTGCACAAAGCCGTTGTCTTCGGCGCGTTTGAGAATGCGAAGCACCTCATCATAGTCCACATAGTGCCCTTTTTTCGTTTCCACCAGATAATCGGCCATGTCGCCCACACCGATGCACCAGTCCTCCGGGTCATCGCCGCAACCTTCGCCCAGCTTCGCCCGGGACATGCGGCAGGAACAGGGACTGGCTGCATATTTTCCATCGTACTTTTTCAGCCAATGGGAAATGTGCTCAATGTCTAGGGACTGATTCTCGGTCTCGATGGCCTTTTCCACCGGAATCACGTGCATGCCGATGCCTGCACCGCCCGGCGGCACCATGGCCGTGATGTGTTCCAGCGGCAGAAAGGTCATTCGTTCGAAAAAGGCGGTCACTTCCGGGTGCTCATCAATTTGGTGTTTCTGCATGTTGAAAAATTCCGCGCTGCCCGGCACAAACATGGGCAGAACGTATTGCTTTTCACGGCGCTCGTTCTCCCAGTTGTATTCCAGCAAACCGATGTAGCTCATCTGATACAGCAACGGTTCCAGTTCCTCAGCGCTTTTGCCCGTGGCTTTGACCAGCTGCGGCAGTGTCATGGGTTTTCGCACTTTCATTTTCAGCGCCACGTCTGCCATCTCATCCGTCACAAGACCTGCCAGTCCCCAGTACTCCGGATCTTCCGCTGTCAACGGACGCAACTTGGCCGGAACGCGGTCTGTAATCATCTGTCCCAGCTTTAAAATCTTCTCTCTTGGCTTTTCATCTTTGGGAATGGAAAACGGCAGCTTGTTCTCGTCCAACGGAAAATGTGTCTGACTCATTCATACCCTCTCTTTCTGTGTTGCGGCATCAGGCGCGCCAGGTGTTGATCTGACTGCGAAGCCAATCAATCCACGGTTCCATTCCCTCACCCGTTTTAGCGCAGATGGGAATGACGACGGCCTTTGGGTTGCGCATGTGCACATATTCACGGCATTTTTCCAGATCAAAATCAAAATAGTCCATCACGTCCATTTTGTTTACAAGGACCACGTCACAAACGGAGAACATCAACGGATATTTCAGAGGTTTGTCATGTCCTTCCGGCACCGAGAGAATCATGGCATTTTTCACCGCGCCGGTATCAAACTCCGCCGGACACACCAGATTGCCCACATTCTCCAAAACCACAAATTCCACGTCGTCTGTTTCCAGCCCTTCCAGGCCCTGCCGCGTCATCTCCGCATCCAGATGGCACATCCCGCCGGTGTGAAGCTGAATCGCCTTGGCTCCGGTTTGCGCAATGGCGCGGGCATCTACATCCGAGTCGATGTCCGCTTCCATCACGCCGATACGAAATTCGTCTTTCAGCATCTCAATGGTCTTTTTCAGGGTAGTGGTTTTTCCCGCTCCAGGGGACGACATCAAATTGAGCAGGAAGATGCCTTTCTCTTTCAACTGTTCGCGCAGCTTCTCCGCCTGCCGGTCGTTGGCAGCGAACACACTTTGCTTCACCTGCAATACCTTTACCTGATCCATATTTCCTCCTTGCGTGGTTTATCCAGATGTGTTTACACAAAAAATTCACATTTCTCTCTTTGTTAATAAAGTAACATTCTCCCCCATTAGCGTCAAGGAACCTCGCTGTTTTTCGGAGAATGGTCTAAAAGCAAAGCTTTGCATTGGATAAAATGTATGGTAAAATAGGCTCGTGGTATGTGGTATAGCCAATGTTACAAAAGAGGTGTTGTGTGTGGAGTTTTCCAAGCTTTCCGCCCCCAGTTTAAAGGATTTATTCGTGCAGCAGCTTCAGGGAAAAATATTGTCGGGTGAACTCCCGGTAGGCACTACGCTTCCCCCTGAGCGGGAACTGGCCCGCCAGATGCAGGTCAGCCGTGCTGTGGTGAATGGCGGGCTTGCAGAATTGGCCAGCCAAGGATTCCTGGAGGTGCGTCCCCGTCAGGGCACCTGCGTCGCCGACTATCGCCGAAACGGGAATTTAAGTACACTGATTGCCATTATGGAATTCCGGGGCGGCGTTTTGGGAAAAGATAAAATCCGTTCCATTTTGGAAGTGCGTCGTGCTCTGGAGCACCTGGCAGTAGAGAGTGCTATCCGTCATGCTTCCGATCAAGCACTGGCCCGGCTGGGAGACTTGCTGGAGCATCTGGCAGGTGCCAAAGATGCCGCTCAGGCAGCTGAAATTGCTTTTTCTTTTCAGCACGAGCTGGCGCTGGCCGGCGGGAACAGCATTCTTCCCCTGATTTATTATTCCTTTAAAGCGCCGGTCATCACTCTTTGGATCCGCTTTTGCCGTTTGTACGGGATTGAAGCACTCTGTCGCAACACCGAAACCTTGTACACCTATCTGCGCGCTCGGGACGAAGAAGCCGCCGCACGCTGGATCGACACGTATCTGGGGAAAGCCATCAGCGGAAGCCAGCAGATTTACAGTGAATAATCCGTATCACCATAAAAAAGCGCCGACAAAATGTCGGCGCTTTTTTGTTATGACTCACAATCGTGCAGAAACGCACGCAAAATAGAAAGTCCTACTTCCCCACTTTTTTCCGGATGGAACTGCACTCCCATTACATTTCGGCGCTGTACCGCCGCGCAGATGCTTTGGCCGCCGTAAAAAACATTGGCCAGGCGGTCGCCCTCATTCTTAGGCACCGCATGATAACTATGCACAAAATAAGCTTGCCCTGCAGGCGGTACATTCCGCAGAATACTGGTTTGTGCTCCCGGCAGAAGATGCAGTACACTCCAGCCGACCTGCGGACATTTCAGCGCTTCACCGTCCGTTCCCTGCGCCGGCAGATGCTCCACGGCCCCCGGCAAAAGTCCCAGGCCCTTGGAAAGGCCGCCTTCACTGCTCTGTTCAAACAGCATCTGCATACCCAGGCAAATTCCCAACAGCGGCACACCGCTTTCGGCCCGGTTCACGATGATCTTGTCCAACTGCTCTTTTGCCAGCATCGCCATACCGTCCGCAAACGCACCGACACCGGGCAAAACCAATGCGGAAGCGCCCTCGATCTCGGCAGCGCTGCGGGCAAACTCCACCTGCGCGCCACAATATTCCAGCGCCCGCTGCACGCTGAGCAGATTGCTGCGGCCGTAATCAATCACGGTCACTTTCATACTCTCACCTCGATGCCTTTTTCCAGCAACTGCTGTTTCAGCTCAGAAATTTTCACCTTTCCATAATGCAGTACACTGCCCAGTGCCACCGCATCCGCACCGTTTTCCGACGCCATTTCCAGGCTTCGGGCACCATCCGCTCCGCCGGCAGCAATGACGGGAATATCCACTTGCGCGGTCACGGCAGCAATCAGCTCCTGGTCCATTCCTCGCTGAAAGCCTTCCTGATCTACACTGGTGAGAAAAATCTCACCGGCGCCGCGCTCGGTCCCTTCCCGAACCCATTCCAGCACATCTCTGCCGGAGTGCTCACGCCCGTTGTCATAATAGGCCTCCCAGCCACCGCCAGGCCGTCGCTTTGCCTGAACACTGAGCACCACACACTGACGGCCAAATGCCTGTGCGCATTGGGTCAAAAGCTTCGGGTCGCGCAGAGCGGCGGTATTGACTGCCACCTTGTCCGCACCTGCACGCAGTAGCGCCGCCATATCCTCCACGCTGCGCACACCGCCGCCCGCGGTAATTGGGATGAATACGTCCCGCGTGGTGCGCTCCAGAATGCCGGACAGATTGCTTCGCTCATACAAACTGGCCACTGTGTCCAGATACACCAGCTCATCGATGCCCTGCTGATAATACCGCAGCGCGAAATCATGGGGATCGCCCAGTTTGCGCAGGCCCTCGTACTGAATTCCCTTGACCAGCGATTCATCCTTCACATCCAGACGCGCAATCACGCGCAGCCGTCGGGCGCTCATCGTGCAGCCTCCGTGCGGGGATCGCCGTATCCGCAGGCGCTGGGGCCTTCAAACGGGGTGTGACGCAGGCTCCAGCGCCCGGCCTGATATTGCCACAAATGGGGCGAACGGAAACGGTCTGCCAGGTGCATGAAGTAATCCAAATCCATTTCCGGCTGCTCAAAACAGTCCGCTGCGCGGCCGAAATGTTCCTTATCAATGGACAGATAGCGGAAAATTTCATCCGCAAATCGCATGGGGAACTCGCCGTCGTACTTTTTGCACAGAGCTACGCCCTCTTCACGCGTAATCTCTTTGTTCCGAATCTCTTGGGCCGCGTCGTAAGTGCAGCGGCCCACACCGTACTTGATATAAGTGGTGTAATAGAAGAAATCGTCCACCTTATCGTCGATGGAGTTGTACTTGGAATAGGTGCCCGCCGTGCGCTCGGGACTGGGTACAAAGCCGCCGTGCTCTACGCTGTAATAGTAAGCGCCCTGGGGATGCCATTTCTCATAGTAGCCCATGTAATGAACCTGAATGTGATTTTTCTCCACATCGCTGGTCTCGCAGGGCAGATAGATTGCCAAATCTGCTTTGTCGATGCCAAAATCCTCTTCCAGCTGACGCAAAGAAACACCGCCCAGGAAAATGTGGTCAAAGTCATTGGTGGAGAAAAAGTGTTCATCCCGCAAAGCGGAATCATTGTCGGCAATGGGGTTGCCGAATTCCGCCTCGTTCTCTCCATAGAATACCAAAGGAATGCCGAACTTGGCCGCCATTTTGGGAGCCAGCTGCTTTTGCCCCAGAATAAACGGCTGGAAAGGATGGAACAGATTTTCCGTAGCCAGCCGGGTCAGCAGACGATGCGTCAGGCCGTTGGGCGTACACAAATAGTTGTCAAATCCTGCATGGATCCAAGCCTCAAAGTTTTTCCAGCCCCAAGGCGTATAGATGTGCGGTGCCCAGGTAACCGTCAGCGGATGCATGCCATATTTGTATTTCAGAAGATGGGCGGCATAAAAACTGTCCTTTCCACCGCTGCCCGGCACAAGGCAGTCGTATCCGCCGTCTGTGCGACGATACCGATCGCACAGTTCCCGCAGCTGTCGCTCTCTGTCTTCCCAATCAATCTTACCCTCTTTGTTGCGGCAGGCATGACAGGCATCACACACGCCGTCGGATTGAATGACCATTGTTTTTTTAATGGAGTGAATGGTATGTTCAAATTCATAGCAGCTGTTGGGTTTCTGATTGCTCATGACACACGAACTGCAGAATTTCACATCCCGGGGCAGGCCGAAAAAAGTCTTGCGCTGGTCATCGGGGATCTCCGGGGCGTACTGTGAATAATCAATAGGTACGTATCTGGGCAATTTTTTCATGCTTAACTCTTCCTCTCATTACAAAAAAACAGGCAACGGCGCCCGCGCGCAGCAGAACCTCCTGGTCCTGTGCATGCGGGCGCCTTTGCCCGTCTGTTTTCATTGTTCGGTTTGCTCGTAAGTTTTTAAAATCTCCAGCGCAGCTTCGCGGCTGGAAACACGCCCATCCATCGCCCGCTTTTCGATGGCACGGTGGGCCTGCTCTTCTGTCATACCACAGCAGCGCGCCAGAGCACATTTTGCCTGGGAAACTACCCGCGCTTCGTCCAGGCGTTTGGTCAAACGCGCATTCTGCTCCATGATTTTGCGCATGCGCTGACGGCCTGTGCGGATCACCCGCAGCGCAAAAGCCGCCTGCTGACGGGAAAGCGGTTTGGAAAGCACATAAACGCCGTACTTTTCCAATCCCGCCGCCACCTTGTCCGCCTGGGGCGCAGCGCACAGCAATATGCTGTCCATTCCGTCATGAACCGCCTGTGCGGCCAGATCACGTCCGAATTCGTCAGGCAAAGGCGCATTGATCACCAGCAAAGAAAAATCTCCGTCACAAAGTGCACGCCTTGCCTCTCCTGCGCTGGTACAGCAGCGAACGGGCTGCCCGCCCGCTGCAAAAACCAATCGCAGCGCCTCGTGATATTGCCGATCGCTCGCAATTAAAACACCGGGCATCCCGCTCACCTCCCCTTGCGTTCCGCCGGCCGTTAAATGCGGCTGAAATACTGCCGAAGCTCGTAGTCATACGGCTTGTCGCTGTCCATGTATGCCTGTGCCTCGCGCTCTTTCTGCGCAAAGTAATCCTCCAGAATCTTTTCGGGCAAAACTGTGCGCAGGAACTCGCTTTTACTTGCCAGCGCCACCGCCTGCTTCAGACTTGACGGCAAAGGCACCAGCCCCCGTTCACGACCATGAGCATACACATCGTAATTGGACGGTTCCGGCAGCGGAAGATGCTCCTGCACTCCCTCAAAGCCGGCCGCCAGCAGCAATGCCGTCACATAATAGGAATTGCAGGCCGGATCCGGACTGCGCAGTTCCATACGGCAATCGGCACCGCTGGCTGCAGGCACCCGGATCAGCGACGAGCGGTTCTGGCTGGACCAGCTGACCACTCCCGGCGCTTCAAAGCACCCCAAACGCCGATAGGAACCCGGAAGCGGATCCGCAAACGCCGTAATTTCCGGCATACGGCGCATCACGCCCGCCAGGAAAGAAGCCGCTGTTGGGTCCGGATGATGCAAAAAGTCTTCAAACAGATTTTTGTCGTCTTTCAAAATGGAGAGGTTCAGATGCAGACCGCTTCCGCTTTTGTTCGCCAAAGGCTTCGGCAGGAAGGAAGCAAACAAACCATTCTGCGCTGCCACCGCTTTGACTACTGCGTGCATGGTCATCAGATCATCCGCAGCCTGCAAAGGCGATGCGCAGCGGAAGTCGATTTCGTTCTGACCGGGCCCCTGCTCGTGATGGCTTCGTTCCGGCTGAATCCCCATCTCCTCCATGGTCAGGCAGATTTCCCTCCGCACATTTTCCCCCCGGTCCATGGGCGCAACGTCAAAATAACCGGCTTCGTCAAAAGGAGTTAGTGTGGGGCGGCCCCGCTCATCGGTCTCAAAGAGATAAAATTCGCACTCCGGCCCCAGAAGGAAGCGATATCCCGCCTGTGCAGCCTTCTGCTCCACCTGACGCAGAAGGTAGCGGCCATCTCCTTCAAAAGGCCGGCCGTCCGGATAGCGAATGTTGCAGAAAAAACGTCCTACGCAGCTCTCACTCGGGCGCCAGGGAAGCAGTGAAAACGTGTCCAGATCCGGTACCAAAAACAGGTCAGATTCTGCCACATTGGAAAATCCTGCAATGGCCGAAGCGTCAAAGGAAACACCTTTTTCCACCGCATGAGGAAGTTGGCTGGCCATGATGGCAATGTTTTTTTGCACGCCGAAAATATCGCAGAAAGCCAATCGAATAAATTTTGTATCGTTTTCCTCAATGAAGGAAAGCAGTTGTGACAGGGTATGGCTCATGGGACCCCCTCCTTCGTAGATGCTTAAAAGTAAAAAAGCGCTGCGTCACCCTTGGGGAAGAACGCAGCGCCTTTGCTGTTTCATGCTTAATATTATAAGCCTCAGCACACAGCTGCGTCAAGATTTTTATCTGCGTTCTGCGCTGTCCAGCGACGCCGCAATGAACGCGCGAAAAATCGGATGTGCTTTGTTGGGACGACTTTTGAATTCGGGATGGTACTGCACGCCCACAAAGAACGGATGTTCGGCATACTCCATGGCTTCCACCAGATGTCCGTCGGGCGATGTTCCGCTGAACACCACGCCTGCCTGTTCCAACTGCTGCCGGTATTCATTGTTCACTTCATACCGGTGGCGATGCCGCTCCTGAATTTCATCACAGTCGTAAATCGCATGAAGCCTGCTGTCCGTACGCAAACTGCAGGGGTACGCTCCCAGGCGCATGGTTCCTCCCTTGGGCACCTCTCCCTTCTGATCTGCCATCAAGTCAATCACGCAGTGGGTTGAATCCGGTGCAAATTCCCGAGAATTCGCATCCTGCCAGCCGCACAGATCACGCGCCGCTTCAATTACGGCAATCTGCATGCCCAGACAAATCCCAAAATACGGAACTTTTCTCTCCCGCGCCCAGCGGGCGGTAAGAATCATTCCTTCGATTCCCCGCTCACCGAAGCCGCCCGGGACCAGAATTCCGTCCACACCGGCCAACCGCTCGTCAATATTGTCGGCATCCAGCTGCTCGGAATCCACCCAGCGCAGACGAACCCGTGCATCGTTTTCATAACCGCCATGATACAGCGCTTCCACCACGGACAAATACGCATCGTGCAGCTCCACATATTTACCTACAATGGCAATGGTCGTCTCCCGCGCCAGCGTGGCAATCCGACCGCACAGCATTTTCCATTCTTCCATCTCCGGCTGCTGAGTCTCCAGGCCGAAGCGGCGGCACACCAAATCGTCCAGATGCGCCGCATGCAGCATCAGCGGTACATCGTAAAGACTGTTCAGCGTGCGGTTTTCAATTACGCAGTCCGGCTCCACATTGCAGAACGCGGCTATTTTCTGCAAAATGCCGTCCTCCAGCGGCTCATCACACCGGGCGATGATCACATCCGGCATGATGCCCATGCTCTGCAGTTCATGTACCGAATGCTGCGCAGGTTTTGTTTTGTGTTCACCGGAACACTTCAAATACGGCACAAGCACCACATGCAGGAACATGCAGTTTTCCCGGCCGATCTCCCGGCTGATCTGACGAATGGCCTCCAGGAAAGGCTGACTTTCGATATCGCCGATGGTACCGCCGATTTCGGTGATCACCACATCCGCTTTTGTGTAGTCCGCAATGCCATACACAAACGCCTTGATTTCATTGGTCACATGGGGAATGATCTGCACCGTGCGGCCCAGATATTCGCCTGCGCGCTCTTTGTGCAGCACATTCCAGTACACACGGCCGCTGGTCAGGTTGGACAGCTTGTTCAAATCCTCGTCGATAAAGCGCTCATAATGGCCCAGGTCCAAATCGGTTTCCACACCGTCCTCGGTGACAAACACCTCACCGTGCTGATACGGGCTCATGGTTCCCGGATCCACGTTCATGTACGGGTCCAGCTTCTGCGCCGCCACTTTCAAACCTCTCTGCTTCAGCAGCCGTCCCAAACTGGCTGCACTGATGCCCTTTCCCAGGCCGGACACCACACCGCCGGTGACAAAAATATGCTTCGCTGCCATAATCTGCGCACACTCCTCATCATTTTTCAAAAAAAGAAACGGCGACCACCCCTTTGCCCTGCCGGGCAAAAAGATGGACGCCGTTGTCCACTTGCAAACATTCTACCAGAATATTATAGCAAGGGATTCGAATTTGTCAACGGTCGTTTTATTCTTCCGGCGCATCCTGCAAGGCGGCGATTCCCTCTTCACCCGTGCGCACTTTGACCACATTTTCGATGTCATACACAAACAGTTTTCCGTCGCCGATCCGCCCCGTATGCAACACCCGGCGGGCGGTTTCAATCACAAGCGAAACCGGCACTTTGCCCACTACTACTTCCACTTTCACCTTTGGAAGCAGGTTCATCTCCATCGGTACACCGCGGTAGAATTGGGTCGCGCCCTTCTGCGTACCGCAGCCCAGCACGTTGGTGATGGTCAGACCTGTCACACCGATCTGATTAAAGGCGTGCATCAAATCGTTGAGTTTGCTCTGTCGGGTCACAATCACAATCTTGCTCATTTTCGCCTCGCCATCGGATGCCGCTTTGGCCTCGGGTACGGACACCGTCTTTTCCACAGCTGGCGCCTGATCATAGGTGATGAAGTCCGCATAGCTGCTGGTCAGACCGTGTTCCTTGATGTCCAGTCCTGCGATCTCTTCTTCCGGCGATACCCGCAGCCCAATGGTATGTTTGATGACTGTGAACACGATCAGCATGGTCACCGCCACCCAGGCTACCACAGCGACCACCCCCAAAGTTTGAATGCCCAGCAGCTGCAAGCCGCCGCCCAGGAACAGGCCCGTGGTGGCAGTACTGGTTTCATCAGAGAACAAACCCACGCAAATGGTACCCAAGGCACCGTTCAGGCAGTGCACACCTACCGCACCCACCGGGTCATCCACTTTCAGCACCTGGTCTACCCACTCGATTCCGAACACCACAACCAGACCGGCCAAAATGCCGATGATTGCCGAAGACAGCGGACTGACCGTATCGCATCCGGCGGTAATGGCCACCAGGCCCGCCAAAGTTCCGTTCAGCGTCATGGAGACATCCGGCCGTTTGTAGCGAATCCAAGTGACGATCATCGCCGTGCAGGTGGCCACAGCCGCCGCCAGGTTGGTGGTCACAAAAATTTTGCCCGCTAATTCAATGGCTTCGCCCTCCATGGACACTGTAGAGCAGCCGTTGAAGCCAAACCAACAGAACCAGAGAATGAACACGCCCAGTGCGCCCAACGTCAAACTGTGTCCTGGAATCGCATGTGCCTTTCCATCCCGGTCATACTTGCCAAGGCGCGGCCCCAAGATCCATGCGCCGATGAAGGCCGCCACGCCTCCGGCCAAATGCACAGCCGCCGAACCGGCAAAATCGTGAAATCCCAACTGGGACAGCCAGCCGCCGCCCCAAATCCAGTGGCCGGAAATGGGATATACCACCAGGCTGATGATCAAGCTGTAAATGCAATAGGCGGAGAACTTGGTGCGCTCGGCCATTGCACCGGAGACAATGGTGGCGGCCGTAGCACAGAACACCGTCTGGAAAATCAAAAAAGCAAAAAAGGGCACGCCGTCCGGCAGCATGGATGTGCCATAATTGGCCTCACTGGCCAAGCCGCCAATGCCCCCCACCAGTGCGCCGGAGCCACCGAACATCAGACCGAAGCCCACCAGCCAGAACACCGGCGTACCGATACAAAAATCCATCAGGTTTTTCATGATGATGTTGCCCGCGTTTTTAGCCCGGGTAAAACCGGTTTCCACCATGGCGAAGCCTGCCTGCATGAAGAAAACAAGCACCGCACCTACCAGAACCCAGATGGTGTTTACCGCAGAATATTCTGTCATAATTTCATTCCTCCTCGTACAAACTTAAAGGCGCGTCCCCTGCTTTCTGGCAGAGAACGCGCCTTTGCGTTGACTTCAAATTGTGATTAAACAGAGAACAACAGCTTGTCGTAGCCGGGATAAGGCAGCGCACCGTCGGGCAGGTCCGCTTCTACCGCATCTGCCACAAGACGAACCGCATCCATGTCAGCCAGGACCGCATCATGATAGAAGCGTGCGGATTCCAGAGCATCTTCAATGCCTTCAGCCTTAGCCAAATCAGCCTCCAGAGCCTCTTCACTCTGATCCAGTTTCTGATAGGCCTGGGACAGGCGGGTCAGCAGCTTCTCTTCCGCTGCACAATCCAAACCGGAGAGCACAGCCTTTTTATCGCGGATGGACGTGGCTACCTGGTCCGCGCACTTCATCAGGGCGGGCAGGAATTCATGCCGAATCATCGCCTGCAGTGTTTTGGCCTCCACATGCAGCGTTTTGCTGTATCCTTCCAAAAGAATTACATAGCGGGACAAGATTTCATCCTTCGTAAAGATGTGATGACTGGTAAACAGCTCAATGCTTTTAGGCGCGATGAACCGGGGCAGGGCGTCCGGCGTGGACACCAGATTATCCAGCCCGCGCCGGGCCGCCTCCTGCACCCATTCTTCGGTGTAGCCGTTGCCGTTGAAAATGATGCGTTTGTGCTTCACAATCGCACGTTTAAGCAGCGCATGCACTGCACTGTCCATCTCCCCGGCGGGCACGTCTTTCAGCTCTTCGTAGAACTGACGCAGTGCCTCGGCCACCGCTGTGTTTAAAACAATGTTCGGGCCGGATACCGAGAGGGAGGAACCCAGCATCCGGAACTCGAACTTGTTTCCGGTAAAGGCAAAGGGACTGGTACGGTTGCGGTCCGTGGAATCTTTAAAGAAACGGGGAATCACGGCTGCACCGATCTCCATGGGAGTTTTCTGCGATTTATCAAAATAGGTGTCATTCTCAATGGCATCCAGCACAGCGGTCAGCTCGTCGCCCAGGAAAATGGAGACAATCGCGGGCGGCGCTTCGTTGCCGCCCAGACGGTGATCGTTGCCCGCGCTGGCCACAGACACGCGCATCAGATCTCCATACTCATCCACAGCCTTGATGACTGCCATCAGGAACACCAGGAACTGAATGTTCTCGCTGGGGGTTTTGCCCGGATTGAGCAGGTTCACGCCCGTATCGGTGAGAATGGACCAGTTGTTGTGTTTACCCGAGCCGTTGATTCCCTCAAAAGGTTTCTCGTGCAGCAGGCACACCAGGCCGTGTTTGTCCGCGACCTTTTTCATCATTTCCATAGTCAGCTGGTTGTGGTCCACGGCTACGTTGGCGGTATCAAACACTGGCGCCAGCTCGTGCTGCGCCGGGGCAACCTCATTGTGCTTGGTTTTGGCGGGAATGCCCAGTTTCCAGAGTTCCTCGTCCAAATCGTGCATGAAAGCCGCCACCCGGGGACGCAGAGCGCCAAAGTAGTGGTCTTCCATCTCCTGTCCTTTGGGAGCCATGGCGCCCAAAAGGGTGCGCCCGGTAAAAATCAGATCCCTGCGCTGCTCGTACAGCGCGCGGTCCACCAGGAAGTACTCCTGCTCGGGTCCGATGGTGGTGGAGACATTGGATACTTCCGGGTGTCCCAGAAGATGCAGCACCTTCACAGCCTCTCGGCTCAAGGTCTCCATCGAACGAAGCAGCGGCGTTTTTTTGTCCAATGCCTCGCCGCTATACGAACAGAATGCCGTGGGGATGTACAGCGTACCATCCTTGATAAAGGCCGGAGACGTGGGGTCCCACGCCGTGTAGCCGCGAGCTTCAAAGGTGGCCCGCAGGCCGCCCGAAGGGAAGCTGGACGCGTCTGGCTCGCCCTTAATCAATTCTTTGCCGGAGAAATCCATGATGATCTGGCCGCCGCCCACCGGGGTGATGAAGCTGTCATGTTTTTCCGCTGTGAATCCGGTCATGGGCTGGAACCAGTGGGTGTAGTGAGTAGCGCCATTCTCCACGGCCCATTCCTTCATGGCCACAGCCACGGAATTTGCCACATTCAATTCCAGCGGCAAATTGTTGTCAATGGTCTTGCGCAGCGCTTTGTACACATCCTTCGGCAACTTTTCGCGCATGATGCGATCGTTGAACACAAGACTTCCATACAGTTCCGGAATTCGTTTTTCCATAACAAGTGCTCCTTTCCAAAATCCCGACGCAAGGCGGGCCCCCCTCACCCAGGCGATTCCGGGGTAAAACGAAACGGCGCCTTGGGCAAACCCCAAAGCGCCGTTGCTTTATGCTGTGTAGTATACTCGCTTTTTTTCGCTTGTCAACTGCCAATTTGGGGATACTGTCCCTATTTTTCACCGATTGCTTTAAAGTAATAAAAGAGACTTTTTTCACAAAACCACTGAATATTTCTTTGGACTGCGGTTTAATTTTTCGCAAAATGACAATTCTTTTTTTGCCCCTTTACAAAGCCACGTCAAAAGCAGTATAGTTTAACGCATAAACACGAATATATCTTTGACAAAGGCGTCAAAGGGACTTCGGCTTTTACGGCCGGAGAACCTTTGGCGCCTTTTTACATTCAAGCAAGGAGGCCCACCATGAACAGCAACCACCTTTTCCCTCTGTATTGTCCTCAGCTGGAGCACGATAACTGCGGTATCGGCGCCGTGGCAGACATTCATGGACGCAAAAGTCGCGCCATTGTAACCGACGCACTGAAAATTGTGGAAAATCTGGAGCACCGCGCCGGAAAGGACGCAGACGGAGCCACCGGCGACGGCGTGGGTATTCTGGTGCAAATTCCCCATGCGTTTTTTGAACGGGTATGTGAACAGGAGAAAATCCCCTTGGGTGCAGAACGGGACTACGGCATCGGCATGTTTTTCTTTTCTCAGGATGAGCACGAACGTACCCGGGCGCAGAAAATGTTTGAAGTAATCGTGAAAAAAGAAGGGCTGGACTTTCTCGGCTGGCGCACCGTGCCGGTGGCGCCCCACGTTTTGGGCCGTAAGGCGCGGGAGTGCATGCCGGTGATTGTCCAGGGCTTTGTAGGCCGCCCCCCTCACATTTCCGCCGGGCTGGACTTTGACCGGCGGCTGTATGTGGTGCGCCGAGTGTTTGAGCACAGCAACAACGGCACTTATGTTGCCTCACTGTCCAGCCGTACCATTGTGTACAAAGGTATGTTTCTGGTAGGGCAGCTGCGCACCTTCTATGCGGATCTGCAGGCACCGGATTTCACTTCGGCCATCGCCATGGTTCACTCCCGATTTTCCACCAACACGGAGCCCAGCTGGAAACGTGCGCACCCCAACCGATTGATCGTGCACAACGGCGAGATCAACACCATCCGGGGCAATGTGGATAAAATGCTTGCCCGGGAAGAGACCCTGCACACCGACATCCTTTCGCAGGAAGATTTAAGCAAAGTTTTGCCGGTCATCCACCCCTCCGGTTCGGATTCCGCTATGCTGGACAACGCACTGGAATTTTTGATGATGTGCGGCATGCCGCTTCCCCTGGCTGTGATGATCGCCATTCCCGAACCCTGGAGCCACAACGAAACTCTGTCGCAGGAGCGGCGTGATTTCTACCAGTACTACGCCACCATGATGGAGCCTTGGGACGGCCCTGCTTCCATCCTGTTTTCCGACGGCGATGTGATGGGCGCCGTTCTGGACCGCAACGGTCTGCGCCCCTCCCGCTACTGCATCACAGCCGACGGTCGCCTGATCCTCTCCTCTGAGGTGGGCGTACTTGATCTGGATGAAGCACAAATTCTCAAAAAAGAGCGTCTGCATCCCGGCAAAATGCTTCTGGTGGACACCCGTAAGGGCGAGGTTCTCAACGATGAAGAGGTCAAAGAACATTACGCGGGCGCACATCCTTACGGCGAATGGCTGGACAGCTATCTTGTACGGCTGCGTCAGCTTCACATTCCCAATGAGCGCGTGCCCGCCCTGGCCGGCGAGGACTGTGCCCGGCTTCTGAAGGCATTCGGCTATACCTGGGAGGAGACCCGGGGCGCCATTTTGCCCATGGCTCTCAACGGCAGCGAAGCCATCGGAGCTATGGGCACCGACACACCTCTGGCGGTTCTGAGCCGGGAATATCAGCCGCTTTTCTCCTATTTCAAGCAAATGTTTGCTCAGGTGACCAACCCGCCCATTGACGCAGCCCGTGAAAAAATCGTCACCTCGACCACGGTCTACGCCGGCAAAAGCGGCAATCTGCTGGACCGCTGTCCGGAAAACTGCCAGGTGCTGAAAATCGAAAATCCCATTCTCAATGATCTGGATCTTTTGAAAATCAAGAACATGAAGCGGCCTGGTTTTCATGTTGCCACCGTATCCATTCTGTTTTACAAAACTACTCCGCTGGATCAGGCGCTGGAAAACGTTTTTCTGGAGGTAGATAAAGCCTACCGCTCCGGAGCAAACATCTTAATTCTTTCTGACCGGGGTGTGGATGAAAACCACGTGGCCATTCCCTCGCTTCTGGCGGTGTCCGCTGTCCACAAGCACCTAGTCAAAACGCGAAAATGTACCGCGCTCTCTCTGATTTTGGAGTCGGGAGAGCCCCGGGAAGTGCACCATTTCGCAGCTCTGCTGGGCTACGGTGCCTGTGCTGTGAACCCGTATCTGGCACATGCCGCCATTGCACAGCTGATGGACGATGGCCTTTTGGAAAAGGATTATTACGCTGCGGTAGAGGACTATGACCGAGCGGTGCTGCAGGGAATTGTGAAAATTGCATCCAAGATGGGCATCTCTACCATTCAGTCCTATCAGGGCAGCCAGATTTTTGAAGCGCTGGGTATTTCCTCTCAGGTGATCGATGCTTACTTCACAGGTACCATCAGCCGGGTTGGCGGCCTGACGCTTAAAGAGATTGCCGACCGCACCGAGGCACAGCACGCCCGCGCCTTTGATCCTCTGGGGCTCCCCACGGACTTGTCGCTCCCCTCCGTGGGCAAGCACAAATTGCGCAGTCAGGGTGAACATCACCGTTACGATCCCGAGACGATCCATTTGCTGCAGCGTGCCACACGAGAGGACAACTATACCTTATTTAAAGAATACACCCGCCGAGTGGACGACGAACGAACCGGCGCTCTTCGCAGCTGCATGGAATTTGTTTTTCCCGAGCAGGGCGTTCCTTTGGAAGAGGTGGAACCGGTGGAATCCATTGTCCGCCGTTTCAAAACCGGCGCCATGTCCTACGGCTCCATCTCCCAGGAGGCACACGAAGCTTTGGCCATTGCCATGAATCGCCTGCATGGCAAATCCAATAGCGGTGAGGGCGGCGAGAGCGATGAACGTCTGGCTTCCGCCGGGACGGACCACGACCGCAGCTCCGCAATCAAGCAGATTGCCAGCGGACGGTTTGGCGTGACCAGCCGGTATCTTGTCAGCGCCCAGGAGCTGCAGATCAAAATGGCGCAGGGTGCAAAGCCCGGCGAAGGCGGACATCTGCCCGGGCGAAAAGTGTATCCGTGGATTGCCAAGACCCGGCACTCCACCCCGGGCGTCAGCCTGATTTCTCCCCCACCTCACCACGATATTTATTCCATTGAAGATCTGGCGCAGTTGATTTACGATTTGAAAAATGCCAACTGCAACGCCCGCATTTCGGTCAAACTGGTGGCAGAGGCCGGTGTGGGCACTGTGGCGGCCGGCGTTGCCAAAGCGGGCGCCCAGGTAATTTTGATCTCCGGCCACGACGGCGGCACCGGTGCCGCGCCTTTGAGCTCCATCCACAATGCGGGACTTCCCTGGGAGCTGGGCCTGGCAGAAGCACATCAAACGCTGGTGCGAAACGGCCTTCGCCGCCGGGTAATCCTGGAGACCGACGGCAAGCTGATGAGTGGTCGGGACGTGGCCATTGCCGCGATGCTGGGCGCCGAAGAATTCGGATTTGCCACTGCTCCGCTGGTGACACTGGGCTGCGTGATGATGCGTGTATGCGATTTGGATACCTGTCCCATGGGCGTTGCCACCCAGAACCCCGAACTTCGCAAGCGATTCTGCGGGAAACCCGAGTATGTGGAACATTTCATGTGTTTCATTGCCCAGGAACTTCGGGAGTATATGGCAAAGTTGGGTGTGCGCACAATCAATGAACTGGTTGGCCGCACGGATTTTCTTCGCACAAAGCCGACATCCGATGGACAGCCCGAGCTGGACCTCAGCGGCATTCTGGCTGCGCCTGCCGAGACAAAAGTCACCTTTGACCCGGCCTGTGTTTATGATTTTCATTTGGAGAAGACCAAAGATGAGGCCGTGCTTCTGCGGGACCCCGGTGTACAGGAAGCCTTGGAAAAAGGTACACCTTGCCACCGCACACTGCATCTGCGCAATACAGACCGCGCCTTTGGTACACTGCTGGGCGCGGAGATCACCCGCCGACATCCGGACGGTCTGCCGGAAGACTGCATCTATCTCTCCTGCACCGGTGCAGGCGGTCAAAGCTTCGGCGCATTTTTGCCCAACGGAATGACACTGTCTCTGTGCGGCGACAGCAACGATTATTTTGGCAAGGGGTTGTCCGGCGGCAAGCTGATTCTGTTCCCGCCTTCCAATGCTCCCTTCTCTGCTGAAGAAAACATTATTGTGGGCAATGTGGCACTGTACGGCGCCACTTCCGGTACGGCTTTTATCAACGGAGTAGCCGGCGAACGGTTTTGCGTGCGCAATTCCGGTGCACGGGCCGTGGTGGAAGGCGTGGGTGAACATGGCTGCGAATACATGACCGGCGGCTGTGTGGTGGTGCTGGGGCCCACCGGCAAAAACTTCGCGGCCGGCATGAGCGGCGGCGTGGCCTATGTGCTGGACGAAAAGAATGAATTGTATCGAAATCTGAACAAAGAGATGGTCTTTATGGAAACTGTGGAGACCAAATTTGACCGGGAGGAACTGCATGCCATGATTCGCTCTCATTTCCAGGCCACTGGCTCGCCCAAAGCCAAGCGGATACTGGATGCATTCGACCAATATGTGCCGAGATTCAAAAAAATCATCCCGGGAGATTACAAGCGCATGCTGCAGTTGTCCGCCCAGTTTGAAAAGCAGGGAATGGATCGGGAGGCCGCTCAGATCGAAGCCTTCTACGCCAGCACCCGTGCACAGTAAAAGGAGGAACCCCTATGGGAAAACCCACTGGCTTTTTGGAATATCCCCGGGTGGAGGGCGCTTCGCGCTCTCCCCTCGACCGTCTGAAAGATTTTCACGAATTTCATTTCCCGCTTCCGGAAGAGCAGCAGCGCCGGCAGGGTGCGCGCTGTATGGACTGCGGCGTTCCCTTTTGCCAGTCCGGCACCATGATGAACGGCATGGTATCCGGCTGCCCTCTGCACAACCTGATTCCGGAGATGAACGATTTTGTCTGGCGCGGCAACCTGGAACAGGCCTACCGCCGTTTGAGCCTGACACACGGCCTGCCTGAATTCACCTCTCGTGTTTGTCCCGCCCTGTGCGAGGCCGCCTGCACCTGCAGCGTTCACGACGGAGCGGTCTGCACCAAGGAAAACGAGCGGCAGATCATTGAATATGCCTTTGCGCATGGACTGGTCAGCGGACAGGAACCGCCGGTGCGAACCGGCAAACGCATTGCCGTGGTCGGCAGCGGTCCTGCGGGGCTGGCCGCCGCATTGCGGTTGAACCAGCGCGGGCACAGCGTCACTGTTTTTGAGCGTGCTGATCGTCCCGGCGGCCTTCTGCGTTACGGCATTCCCAACATGAAGCTGGAAAAGGACGTGATCGACCGCCGCATTCGTCTCATGGAAGCTTCCGGCATTCAGTTCCGGTGCAATGTGGATGTGGGCCGGGATGTGGCCGGTTCGCAGCTTCTGGAAGAATTCGATCGCGTTCTGCTGGCCGGCGGCGCGTCCCGCCCGCGGGATTTGAACGTACCGGTCCGGGATGCCAAGGGAATTTATTTTGCCGTAGACTTTTTGTCTCAGGTGACCCGCACTTTACTGGACAGCCGCTTTGAAAATCCGCCCTATCATCTTGCCAAAGACAAGCATGTATTGGTCATTGGAGGCGGTGACACCGGCAACGACTGCGTTGGTACGGTTCTTCGTCTGGGCGCTGCAAGCGTGCTACAGTTGGAAATGATGCCCGCCCCGCCCTCGGAGCGCGGCGCGTCAAACCCCTGGCCCGAATGGCCGCGGGTTCTGAAAACGGACTATGGTCAGCAGGAAGCGGCCGCGGTATTTGGCGCAGATCCCCGCCGTTACCAAACGACAGTGACCGGCTTTTTCAAAGACGAAAGTGGGAATGTGTGTTCTGCAACTCTGACCGCGCTCGTGCCACAGTCCGAAGGCGGACGCACCCGCATGGTACCTGTGCCCGGCAGTGAGGAGAGCGTTCCCGCAGACCTGGTTTTAATCGCCGCCGGATTTTTAGGCAGCGAAACGTATGTAGCCGATTCCTTCTCCCTTTCTCTGGACGCTCGCGGCAACCTGTCTGCCGACGCCGAGACATACCGGACTGCAAATCCGCGTGTGTTCGCCGCCGGTGACATGCGCCGCGGACAGTCTCTGGTAGTATGGGCCATTGCCGAGGGGCAGAATGCGGCCCGTGCAGTGGACGAATCCCTGATGGGATACACCAATTTATAAGGGAGAGAAAACAACTATGTGTACCATTCTAAGTTATTCCGGCAAAGACATCGAGCCCGAAACGCTGCGTGGATATTTGCAGCGCAATGCCATGCGCGGGCCGGATGACGTGCGCATTGCCGCCACACCTTTCGGTTATTTCGGCTTTGCGCGCCTTGCCATCATGGGTCTGACACCCGAGGGCATGCAGCCCTTCGAGCGCGATGGAAGCTGGGTGGTCTGCAACGGCGAAATCTACGGATTCCGCCGTCTGCGCCAGGAACTGGAAGCGCGGGGATATCCCTTTTACAGCGGATCGGACTGCGAAGTGCTGCTTCCTCTTTATCAGGAGTACGGGCTTGAGATGTTTGCCCATCTGGACGCGGAATTCGCCTGCGTTCTTTACGATGGGAAAACCGGCAAGTTGATTGCCGCCCGAGACCCCATTGGTATTCGCCCTCTTTTTTACGGCTATGCACGCAGCGGCGCCATCGCCTTTGCCAGCGAAGCCATCAATCTGCAAGGATGGGTGGATGAGATTCGTCCCTTCCCGCCGGGCTATTATTACTGCGATGGTCAATTTACACCTTACAACCGCATTGATCAGGTTTCCCAGTATCTGCACGCGGATGTGGAGACCATCGCTTGTGGCATTCACGACCGGCTGATTGAGGCTGTGCGCAAACGCTTGGATGCTGATGCTCCTTTGGGCTTTCTGCTCTCCGGCGGTTTAGACTCCAGTCTGGTATGCGCCATCGCCGCCTCGCTGTCCTCAAAGCCCATTCGCACCTTTGCTATCGGCATGGACACGGATGCCATCGATTTAAAATACGCCCGGCAGGCGGCTGATTTTCTGGGTGCCAAGCACACGGAAGTGATTATGACCCGGCAGCAGGTTTTGCAGGCACTTCCGGATGTGGTCCGGTCGCTGGGTACATACGACATCACCACCATTCGTGCCAGTATGGGCATGTATCTTGTGTGCAAAGCCATTCATGAAACCACCGATTTAAAAGTTCTGCTCACCGGCGAAATCTCCGATGAGTTGTTCGGCTACAAATACACCGATTTTGCCCCCAGCGCCGCGGAGTTTCAAAAAGAGGCCGCCAAGCGTCTGCATGAGCTCCATTATTATGATGTGCTGCGTGCCGACCGCTGCCTGGCCGCCCATGGCTTGGAAGCCCGCGTCCCCTTCGGCGATTTGGATTTTGTGCGATACGTGATGTCGGTGGATCCGGCACGGAAAATGAACGTCTACGGAAAAGGAAAATATCTGCTGCGTAAAGCCTTTGAATCAGACAACCTTCTTCCGCCGGAAATTCTCTGGCGTGAAAAGGCGGCCTTCAGCGATGCGGTGGGTCACAGCATGGTGGACGATTTGAAAGAGTATGCTGAACAGTGCTATTCGGATGATCAATTTCAGCAGCTTCGGGCACGTTATTCCTACGCACAACCCTTCACTAAGGAGAGTCTGCTCTACCGGGAACTGTTTGAACAATTCTACCCCGGCCAGGCACGAATGATTCCCGGCTTCTGGATGCCCAACCCTGCCTGGCCCGGTTGCAACGTTAACGATCCCAGCGCCCGGGTTTTGTCCAACTATGGCGACAGCGGAAAATAACTGCATTTTTCTTTTGGACAGATTGTGCTATAATGAGGAAAAATGCGTCGGCTCTTCGCCGGAAAGGACCTTGTTATGCCTGCCATTACCGTAATGCTGAAACCCGCTTCTGGTCTTTGCAATATGCGCTGCCGCTACTGCTTTTATGCCGATGAGCAAAAAAACCGCTCCGTGCCCAGTTATGGACTGATGAGTGAGGAAGTTCTGAAAGCAGTGCTCACCCGTGTTCTGGAATACGCCGATGGCGAATGCACCATTGCTTTTCAGGGCGGTGAGCCCACGTGTGCCGGGCTTCCCTTTTTCCGGCGCGTAGTCGAACTGGAGCAGCAGCTGAACCATAAAAATGTTGCCATTCACAACGCCATCCAAACAAACGGTTATGTCATTGATGATGAATGGGCACAGTTTTTGGCAGACAATCATTTTCTGGTGGGTGTATCTCTGGACGGTCCCCGTGAAATTCACGATCTGAACCGGCTGGACAGCAAGGGAAACGGCACTTACAACCGAGTGATGCGCGCCATTGCCACGTTAAAAAAGCACGGTGCTGAATTCAATATTCTCACAGTGGTCACCTCGGCCACCTGCCGCAGCATTCGAAAAACATGTGGTTTTTTCCAGCGCAATGGATTTGATTATCAGCAGTACATCCCCTGCCTGGACCCGCTGGGAGAAGAGCGCGGCGGCCACGATTACTCCCTGACCTGTCAGGCATTCGGCCAGTATTTGAAGGACTTGTTTGATTGCTGGTATGAGGATGCCCGGCGCGGAAAGCTGACCTATAATCGTTATTTTACCAATCTGCTTCTGATTCTGACCCGGCAGCAGCCCGAAGCCTGCGGAATGCTGGGCCGTTGCGGGCGGCAGTATGTGGTCGAAGCCGACGGCAGCGTGTATCCCTGTGATTTTTACATGCTGGACCAGTGGCGGCTGGGCAATTTTCTCACTGACACGGTAGAAGACATCGATCGCCAACGCGACGCTCTTGGTTTTGTGCAGATGTCCATTGAAGTGAACGAAGGCTGCTCCCAGTGCAAATGGTATCCCCTGTGCCGCGGCGGCTGCCGCCGGGATCGGGAACCCATGGTGGACGGCAAACTGCAAAAGAATTATTTTTGCGACGCTTATTTTCAATTCTTTGAATACGCTTATCCACGTCTTGTCCAACTGGCACGTGCGGTGGAAGCCGGCGTGTTTGGAAACGTTTAATCCTCTTAAAGCGCCCGATGTATGTGAGAATTGCACACATACATCGGGCGCTTTTTTGTCGCAGTCTGACCGTTGACAGGTTTCTTCTACGCTTGTAGAATTAAATTGCAACCACAAGTGTAGAAGGAGGTGGATTCCATGCCGGAAATGAAACGCCTGCCAGATGCGGAACTGGCTGTTATGCAGGTGCTTTGGCAGGCAGAGCAGCCGATGACCCGCCCGCAGCTGGAAGAAGCATTATTTCCTGTTCACCATTGGGCGCCTACCACTGTGCTGAATCTTGTAGCGCGGCTTGAGGGCAAAGGGTTCATCGCCCGCCATAAGCATGGCCGAGGACATTTGATTTGTGCACTGGTCAGCCGAGAGGAATATCTGAAAGTCGAAAGCAAAAGCGCTTTGGAGCGTATGTTCGGCGGCAGTGCCCGCAACCTGGTGGCTGCGTTGCATCAGTGCAACCAGCTGACCAACCGTGACATTCAGGAACTTTCTGATTATCTGGAACAGCTGACACAAGAGGAGGAGTGAACTATGCCGGATTGGCTTCTGCTCATTCTTAGCACAGGGCTGGGCGGTTCTGTAGCTGCCTTGGCCGGACTTCTTCTGCGCCCTTGCCTGATTGCGCGCTACACTGCTCATTGGCGCTGTCGTTTATGGGGCATTCTTGCCGCAGCCATGATTCTTGTACCTGTGCTTCTGCTGTTTCCTGTGCCCGCTTTGCCCACGGTAGCTATTTCCCTTCCGTCGGTTCAAAGCGCTGAGAATTCGCCACCGAACAGCTCCGTAGCTCCTCCTGTGCAGGATGCTGATGTTTTCACCGAGAGCCCACTGGTTTCCCCAACGCAGCCACAAACCTCAAATGCTGCACCCCCGGAACAAACGTCTGCGCCTTTCCCGCAGCTTTCGCTGGCTTCGCTGACGGCTTGCATCTGGCTGGCCGGCGTACTTTTGCGAAGTTTATGGCAGATTTCAGCACAGCTGATCTGGCACATCCGTATGCGCCGTTGGGATACGCCTGCGCCTTCCCGCGCAAGGATGGCCGCACGGTATGCCGCACAGGTCATGCGCCTGCGCACTCCGGTACCGGTTCGCTGTAATGCGCGAGTGGACGGTCCTCTTGTGACCGGCTTTTTCCGTCCGATTCTCTTACTTCCCGTCCAGCTTCCGCCGCAAAGTGAACTTGAAATGATCTGCATGCACGAAATGGCACACTACCGCCGGCATGATTTGTGGTATATGCTTTTGCTGGAAACAGCCCGCTCGCTGCATTGGTACAGCATTCCGTTGCATCTGCTTGTCCGGGCTGCCCGCCAGGATGTAGAAATGGCCTGCGATGAAGCTGCTACCGCGGGCAAGCCCAGCGTGTGGCGCAAGCGCTACTGCGAAGCTCTGCTGCACGCTGTTCCCAAATCACCCGGACCCGTGCTGACCACCCACTTTGCAGTGGGTAAGCGTCAGATTGCAGCTCGGTTGCGTCAAATCATGCGCCCCGGCCGTATGCGCAAGGGATTGGTTGTCTTCTGCGTCAGCGCTCTGGCTGTGACATTGTGCTGCTGCGCGGTGCGAATCGAGATGGCTTCCTCTTCGGAGCAAGAATCTCCCGTGTCCGAAGATTCTCAAAGTGAATCCCCCAATACGGATGTACCTCTCCCTGTTGACCTGACCCAGCCGGAAGGCGGCGCTTTGGATTTGGCACAAATCACTGGCCAGACAGACGATTCTCTGCAACCGGCCCGTCCGGGCACCGAGCTGACAGAGAATGAAATTTTCGCCATTGCTCAGGATCTGATTCGGCGGGCCCAGCTGTGGGAGGACTGGTCCAGCTCTCCCGATCGGCAAAAGCTGGATTGGAATGACTCCATTACCCGCGAAACTTATAATGAATCGGTTACCTTATACCGTCTTCTGGATCTAAAAGACCGCGCTCAGCTGGAAGCTGTTCTGGAAAGTTTGTTTTCTGCAGAGTATACAGCTTCTCTCTGCGAAAGCACTTTTAATCTGGATATTCCTTACGCACTTCATGAATCCGACGGGAAGCTGTACGCCAATGCCCAATGGGGGTTTGAAGCGAAAAACTTGTTTCAGTACGACGATTCCTCTTCGCTGCAACTGATAGGTGCACAGACAACGTAATCAGCCTGCAAGCAGTGCTTCGTGACGAAACGCAGGAAAATACATACACCTATCCTTTGACGCTTCGCCGGGAACGGGGACGCTGGGTTCTGCACGGGTGGAAATCGGACTGCCAAACGGATAATTCCTTCGTGATGCTGCCGGAAGAGTTGCGCGCCGTCGCGGACGGCAACCCGGAGCTGGCTACAAAACTCCGCTATGCCTGGGCTTTAGGAGACGGGCTGAAGCGCTTGGACCAGCAGCAGGTTGATTGGTGCTTTTCCGGACTTTTACAGCCGCCAACCTACTGGGGGATTATAGTTACTCCTTCGCCGATTTGACCGGGCTGCAGATAAAGGACTTTGCTGTAGAAACTCGGGATGAACAAGTATATCTGATGCTGAATACCGTCGATCCCGGTGCAACTCCGCTGCGCCAAGGTGAGGCTTGGTATCAGCTGGGGTTCGATGAAAACTCGGCTGCTTCCTCCTTTGGAGTTGTTTACCAGCTGTATCCAGACAGCGAGACCGCAGCTTTTGGCATGGGACGGCAAGGTACCAATGACAAAGGCCAGCAGGAACTTAGTCAGGAACTGTGCAACACCGTCTCCCTTTATCGTAACTGGGCTAATCCGGAATTGTTTGAGGGCCCATGGCGCCCTGAGGATCAGGAAGACGTACTTGTCTATCTAATTCTGTGTTTAAGTCGGGATGGAATTTTGACAGAAGAAGATGGAGGCGTCACACCGGAGCAGCTGAGTGTGGCGGCACTGAATTATCTGGACTGGCCTGATTTCATCGTGGATATGGAAACTTTGCAAACCTGCTGTTATGAAGAAAATGGACAATTCTATTTATATGGAAGAGGGCCCTTCACCGTAGATCTCGGGGCAAACTGTCGCTACCTCGGCGGGGACTTGGCTGCCGGCACCGGTACGGTAGTGCAGCGCTATTACAAGGACACTCAGTGTCTGATACCGGACTATGATCTGATCTATACACTCCACCGCTCCCAGGGTGGTACCGGCAGCTGGGTAGTGGACAGTTGCCGGGAGGTGCCCGACGGGATATCATACATTCAGTGAGCGTATAGGTTCTTGTCAAAATTAAAAGAAGCGTGGAAGCCGGCTTCCACGCTTCTTCTCTTTTGTTTTCCTGTTTGACAGTGCTGAATCAGGCAATCACCACTGTGTCAGTTCCAAGTACAGATCTTTGTATTGCTTTGCCGAATTTTCCCACGAAACATCTTTGGCCATATCCCGCTGGACCACTTCGTCCCAACCGGATCGATTCGTGAAATAAAGCGTTTTTGCACGGTTGACTGCATCAAGAAGAAGGCCTGCGTCATAGCGGTCAAAAGTAAATCCATTGCCGCCGCCCGTATAGACATTGTAAGGTTCCACCGTATCCTTCAAGCCACCGGTCTCACGAACAATCGGAAGCGTTCCATAGTGCATGGCATTCAGCTGTGTCAAACCGCAGGGCTCAAAACGCGACGGTACCAGCAGCGCATCGGCACCGGCATAAATGCGGTGAGCTCTCGCTTCATCGTACTGAATGCAGGCACTGAACACCCCCTTATAATTGCTTTCATAATACCGGAACGTGTCCTCATACTGCTTGTCGCCAGTTCCCAGAACCACGACCTGCGTGTTGCCGTCCATCATCTGAGGAACAATCGCATTGACCAGATCCAGTCCCTTCTGGTTGGTGAGACGGGAGATCAAGCCAACAACAAATTTTTCCTCGTCCTGCTCCAGGCCCAGTTCCTTTTGAAGCGCAAGCTTATTTTCTTTCTTGCTCTTCAAAACGTCACTTGCATCGTAATTTACAGCCAGCGCGGCATCCGTCTTCGGGTTCCACATTCCATAATCAATGCCGTTGACAATGCCCCGGAGCTTGTAACTGTGATAACGCAAATGTTCTTCCAGCTGCTCACCGTATTCGCTGGTCTGAATCTCGCCGGCATAAGTACCGCTCACCGTAGTAATACGGTCCGCATAAGCCAAACCGCCTTTGAGCATATTGGCATCCTCATACCCCTGCTTGAGTGCTCCCATATCAAATACTTCTCCGGGCAGTCCGGACCAATACTGAATCGTCGGAATATTGTAAATTCCCTGGAAGCGCAGGTTATGAATTGTGAGAATGGTTTTCGCACGGCCTACCGGTGAGTCGTGAAACAGCGTGCGCAAATACACCGGTACCAATGCCGCCTGCCAGTCGTGGCAATGAATAATATCCGGAATCCAGTTCATAAAATTCAACGCAGCAAGCGCAGCTTTGCTGAAGAAACAATATTTGGGAATGTCATCCACCAGACTGATGTAAGGATTGCCGGCTGAGAAAAATTCCTGGTTATCGATAAAATCATAGACTACACCGTCGCAGATGTATTCCATAATGCCCACGTAGTAGTTTCTTCCGGTTCTTCCCAAGTCCATATAGAACTCGCCACGATATACCATTTGGTCCTGATATTTCTGCGGGATGCAAGCATATCGCGGCAGGATCACCCGCACATCACAGTTCTGCTTCACCAGCTCCCGGGGCAGCGCGTACATCACATCTCCCAAACCACCGGTTTTTACAAACGGATAACACTCCGAACCGATAAATGCAACACTTCTGCGGGGGAGTTCCGAACTCGGATTCTGCGGTGCCACCGGCTCCACTGCAACCGGTTCATTCTTCTTTTCCACTACAGCATTCTTTTTAGCAGCTGTCTTCTTTTCTGCGGAAGAGGATTTCTTTACAGCAGATGCTTTTTTAGCACTTGCAGCTTCTTTGGGAGAGTCAGAATTTTTCTTTGCGGACGAAATTGCTTTTTTCGCAGAAGTTGCCGCCTTCTTCTTCCCAGCGGCCGCAGTCTGTTCTTGGGCGGTCGTCTTTTCCACGACGGGAGCAGTTTTTTCCTCAACAGAAATATTTTTCTTTTCAGGAGTCGTTTCCTTTTCAGTAAGAGGCGCAGCCTCTTTCACAGCCGTTTGCTGCTTTTTGGGTTCTGCCTTTTTTCGTGCCATAACGAGCCTTCCTTTCACTTCATTTCAGGAATTTTCCGCAACCCTGTCCCAAGTTTCCGTCTGCACGGCTTTGGCTGCAAAGATGTTCCGTTTAGAAAATGGTAGCATATCCCCTTTGAAATTGCAATTCTATACAGGGCCTTTCAACCCTTCTTTTAAAGATACCAATAAGCCTTTTTTTGAACTTATCTCAAGAATTCATCACACATCACTCCACGTTGTCCGCTCCCCTGTCTGATTATTGTGATTAGCTGTCTCGAAATCCAACGATTAATCTACATTTTTCGTTTATATGTAAACTCCGCAATCGATAAATCAAGAATCTTTTTCACGAAACTGCACATGACGTGGCTCATGTATTTTAATAATAAAAAATGCCAACATGACCCACTTTTCATGGAAAAGCCGGGCCATGTTGGCATTTACAGTCTATTGCAAATTTGTGTTATCCGGGCGTATTCTTTTATATTTTGCAGCAATTGCCGGAAAGGGTGCTTTTCTGCCATAGTATCCGCCACATCCCTATTTTTCCCGCTCTCTTTTCAACGCAGCATTGCACTGTTATTGACAACTTCCAAACTGTACAGAAACAGCACGTCCTGATCGTCGAATGTGACGAACTGCGGAATCAAGCCCGAAGCCATATACCGAAGATCCAAAAGCGTAATTTTTGCATATTCTCCGCACAAAAGTGGTGCGAGACTCGATGAAAAGGAATCTCGAAAGACAACAAGTTCTCGATCTGTTGCGGCATCCGGATTGGTAATTGTGACCACAGGTGTTGCTCCTGAAAGGAACACGTCATAAGGAATATCGGAGTTCAGCTTTTCTGTGTCGTATACGGTTGTCACGTTTGGTGTTTGATAATTATCCGTGACTGCAGCCTGCGTATCACTGTTTGTCAGCCATGTGAGCGTCTCTGGCTGGGCGCTTCTGACATCCTGCGCATAAGTTCCGAGGAACTCATCGAACCTGTTCGTTTCAAATGCAGAAAGATCGACAGAAAAGCCCATGGCTTCTCCTAATGCATCTGCAACATCCTGAAGTTTTTCCTGGCGCCAGTGGCCATCTGTACGATAGAAGCGGTCTAACGTGAGTGCGTCAAATAGATTGATGCTCGTCCAATCTGGCAGTGCACTGGCAAGAGCAATGTTCACGGAATCAAAATCAATCTTTGGTACACTCTCGTCCATATATTGCGCCTTATCAGGAATCACCGCGTAAAACACCTGGTTAGAATCTGTAAGATATGTCTCGCGGACGGATGTCAGTTTCTCCGCAAACCGTTCCACCGAACGTTCATCCAACGGTGTAATATTCTTGACGAAATTTCCATCCAGCGAATAGATTCCATTTTCCGAAACAGCAGCGCTGCAAGAACTCAGCAGGAGTGCGACGCACACAATCGCAGCAAAAAATTTCGTACGCATTTACTGCGCCAGAGCAAGAAAGTTCTCGTGCAACTTCGGAGCAAGATCCTTGCTTGACATAATCAGGATAACAAGATCGCCGATATTGTCTGTGATGATCTCTTCCGCCTCCACACAGACCCACTTGCGGGGATCGACGTTTTCCTTAACATCCTCTTTCAAAGTTTCCGCAGCGGCCTCATCTTCGGCGCGAATTAAAACAACGGAATGCGCGATGGCGCTGATCATTGCTTCGGATGCAAGACCTTCCTTGTAATTACTGCTTTCCACGCCCGTGTAATACACAGAATTGTCAGCAGTCAGTTCTGTATTTGCCACCGCCGGCATCTCATCCTCCGCAATACCTTCATAAACCTTTTCCATCAGTTCTTCGAGCGTACCGTCCACATGAACGGCTTGAGACGAGGAAGTAGCCGAAGCTGTGCCGCAGGCAGCAAATGAAACGACGAACACGATAATAGCAAGAAGCAAGCAAAATTTTTTCATCAGTATGAAACTCCTTTTAAAAAGTAATTGATATGAATAATACGCAGCTGTACATAAAAATATTGCAACAGGAGAAAAAATGTTAAAGTAAATCTGGCCATGATGGAAAGATTTCGAGCCGATATGCTGGCGGGAACCGGTTTTATAGGGGATCTTCTCACATCATTGACCACATCGCCGTCCGATAAAACTTCAGCACTCTTTTCTATGTCATTTCGACTACCCAAAAGCAAGGTTCATTTTTAAATGGAAAGCAATGGCGGCCAAGGAATACGCCCTTGGCCGCCATTTGTTTCAATTAATTCTTTCTTCTCTTATACAGAGGAATGCCGACAACCAAGCCCCAAAAGCTGATTGCGGCCAACGCAATCCAGAGAGACAGATTGCTGGTGTCACCCGTCTGCGGTACACCGCCGGTGGTTTCCGGCGGGACCGGGTCCGGGGTCGGGGTGGGTGCAGGCGTGAAATGGTTCACAAATTTTGCCGTGACCGTATCCCCCGCGAGAATGGATCCCTTCTCTCCCGAACTGGTGGTGGTGTAACGGTTCTGGTTTGCCTCAGCTTCCTCAACCGCATAGGTAACGCCGCTGGGCAAGTCCTTTGCTGTGACACTCTCTCCGTCGTGAAGCGAGAAGGTTGCCACACCTTTGCTGAACGTCATATCGCCGTACTCACCGGTGATGGAATCATCGCCGAGACGCACGGTGAAATGGAACGTATCCTTCGGGTCGGCACCGTCACCCGTCACCTGTTTGGAAACAGTCAGATTTCCGTACGCTGTATTGGTGATGACCAGAGTTCCGTCCTCTGCGGTTTCATAACTGACCTCATAATGTTCCGGAACCGGAGTTTCCTCCACGGTGTAGAGAATCAACGCGCCCTTTTCATCGTACTTTGGCAGATTCTCAAAGACACCGTACCAGCCGGTGCTGCCGCCGATCACCTTATTCCACAGAGACTGCAGAAGATTGGGCACCAGTTCAAGCGTTTTGCCGGTGGGCTCGCCGTTCTGATACAATTCCACCGTGATGGAATCAGGCCGGTAACCCAGATGGTCGTTGTGATCCTCCCACACTTTGCGCACCGGAATGTCAATTTCTTCAGAAAGCGTATTGCGGAAGTGGAAAGTGCCGGGGACATCGGCCACAATTGTCTGCTCATAACCAGCCGGAACCGTTTCCTTTACCCGATAGGTATAAGCGGCACCTGTCTGGATATCATACTCCGGCAACTGGTCAAAGTTGGTGGTCCACTGATCGCCGTCCTTGGCCCAAGTGTAGCTCAGGCCCGTCACCGTCTCCCAATCGCCCTCACCGGGGTTGGCCTTGGTGGTACGCTGAACCGTAAGTTCCAGCGTTTCCGGACGTTTGGTCGGCTCGGCCACATCGGCCCAATCCTTGATGACATAAATCGTTCCCAGCGCGTGGTTGTAAACATGGAAACCGGTCTGCGCATCGCCGCCATAGGTAATATCAAATCCGCCCGCAGTGGCGGCAGTATTCGCATCCTGATCTCCGATCTTGGTTTCTTCTACCCAGTAAGTGTACGCATTTCCGTCGGGATCGTACTTAGCCTGCGGCGCAAAGGTGTGCGCCCAGCCTTTTGCCTCCGTCAGATCTACGCGAATAACCTCCTGAGCGGTTGGGTTGGCTTCGGTTTTGCGGTACAGTGTCACCGTCACGCTTTCCGCCGGTTCAACGCCCAGCCAGTGCTTGGCAACGCTGAGTGAAACTGTGGGCGTATTGACGATGGTGGTGGTGTCGCCATCCGTTGTGGTTTCCACAATGTAATTTCCGGACACGTTTTCAAAAATCTTATAAACGGTGTGCCCGGCGGCATCTACTCCGCTGTGCAGCAGCGTCTGAGGAACGCTCTTCCAAATAGCCGTCCAGGCGCCATCCTCGTAATAGAGTCTGGTGGGATTGGCGTCCGCCGTACCGTTCAGCGTAACACGAGCAGCGGGGCTCAGCGACCGATAATCCGCATCCTTGGCCGGATCGCCGCCTTCTTTCAGGTACTTCAGTTCCAAAGTAATGGCGGCATGGGTAGACTCATGATCGTTCCAGTCTTTGACTGCCTTCCATTCTGTTGTCGCCAGAGTGTTTGTAACGGTCAGGCCATCCGAGCTGTAACTGACCTGATAACCACCGTGGAACAGCGCATCCTGCTCCAGCTCTCTGTCGGTGCCGGGCACTGTGGCTTCTGCGCTTTGCAGCTCCCAGACACGGTACTGGCAGGGCACCAGATTTCCATTGGCATCAAAGGCATAACTCGCCAGGCCGGTGATGGTTTTGCTTACATTGTCATCACTATCGGTACCATAAAGCGTGATCTCTGCCTCGCCGGGAATCCGCTCCCACTTGATTCCGTCGGTGCTGCGTTTGACAACAAACGTCGTTTCCCAGGTGTACCGGGTATTCTCGGAATCCGGCCGGGTGTGATAAATTTCATTGTTGTCATTGGCCCACACTTTTGCAACGGTCAAATCCCGGGTTTCTATCCGGTTCTTGTGCTCCTGTGTGTTGTTGGCTTGGCCGGTCCCGCTAGCATAATAGGGAGAGACCAGCTCCGTTCCGGCAGGGTCGCTGACAACGGTATACGTATAATTTCCATCTCCGTTGTCCAGCGGAGCTGTGTAGGTCTGCGTCAGCAGCGGATCGGTTTCTCCGGTGCGGTAGACGCGCACCGCGGTTTCCACCACACGATATTGCAGCTCATAGGTTTTTGCATTCGCCACAATGTATCTGGGCAGATTGTTAAAGCTGTTTCCGTTGCCTCGATAGGTATTCTTCCACTTTGCATCGCCCAAAGCTGCGCGGATAGAGCCGGTGTAATCCCGGTTTTTCAGCCCGCTTTGGTCGTTCGAATCCAGCGTCGCGTTGAAATACGCACCGGCGTCCTGCCAATCACTCGTGGAAGTGCCTTCCTTAGCACGCACCTGAAGTGCGTAACTTACCTCCAGTTCGATGTCAGCACCCAAAATGTTTTCGTTGATGGGCGCGCCGTTTCCATTCACCCAGGTCTTTTTAAACCCAGTGCTGGTAAGGATGGAGTTGGTGAGATTCTTCATCTGGATATTGCCGTCCGCATCCACCGAGTTCTGGTTCGCCACACCGCCGCCGGAAGGCACATAATACTCCGGTGCTGTTTCGGTGACTCTGTAAATCCAGGGCATGCCGTTGGGTGCGTACCGGTCCAGGTTTTCAATGGAATAGGTCCACTGATTTCCGTTGGCCGGGTCCTGGCTCCATTGAATCGCAGGATTGGAAACAGTCGTCCAGCCGATGCCGTTGTTCTGCCCGGTCTGAGAATTGGCCATCCGTTCCAGCTTAATGGTAAGTCCCTGTGTCACATCCGGACGGAAATGGAAGGCGTCATTCAGATCGTTCCACACCTTAACGCCCGTGAGCCGAACCGGACTGGGCGTCTCCTCAGGCTGATTCAAGAAGCTCGCGTCAATCGAATCCGGATCTTCATGAGCAAAAAGGTCTGCCACTTGCACCGAAGTACCGGTTATGGGTGTGCCTTGTTCCAACTCTTCTGCTGTCCGCTCACCTTTTTCCGCCCAGGTGACATAGCCACCCAGCTGTCCTTTGTTCTCCGTAATGGTATAGTTGTAACGAGAGCCGTTAGGCGCATATACAGGCAACCCGCTGAAGGTGAAGGTGTACATCACCGTCACCATGCCGTCCCCGTCTTCATCAAGAGCGCCGTCCACCGCCGCTTTTACATCAGCAGCGCTCCAGACAAGGGTTTTCACATTCCGCGGAGCGGAGGTGGTTCTCTCATTGGTGGTGTACGTGCGGGTCAGGTTCATGGTAATGGCCGGGTATTTTTCCTGATCCTTGGGCACAGTCAAATATTTCACTACCGACAGATAAGCATTGCCCTTATTGTAACTGTTGGTCAAAACCTTGCCGGTGCTTTGCAGTGAGAAAATACTGTCGCCCATCTGTTCACCGGCTTCGCTGCCCGTCCAGTTGACCTTTTCTTCCAAGGTATAAGTGTACAGCCGTCCCTTTTCGTCAAAGCGAGGCAGCAGCGATTCACCCTCCGGCGGCACAACGCCCTCGGCGCTGCTTGCCGGCACATTCTCCCCTGTGTGTCCAAAGGTAAAGATATAGTGGCCGCTTACATTCAGTTTTTCCCAATCGCTGCCGCGAATGGTCATGGTTGCCACAGCTTTTTCCGTGGCCCCGCCCGCAATGGAGCGGTTCAGGGTGAAAGTGACTTCGGGCAGATCGACCAAGGGATAGCTGTCGGGCAGATTTGCCCAAATTTTCTCCCCTGCATAGGTGATGGTATCATAAATAGTATTGATAAAGGTATTGCCCGACTGAAGCGCATAGTTATGCCCGGTTTCCGGGTCTGCGCTCACATCCAGGAGTTTTTTCTGGTTCTCCTCGGACGCACCTGTGGCATCAGACGCTGTTGCAAAGACTCCGTCGCTGTCCGTGGATTTGCCCGGCGCATAGGCAGTATCCAGGTAGTCGAAATCACTGCTCACCACCGTGGCATTCATCACTGCAAAATACTCGATCTCATAACCCAGATCATCGTATTGGGGCAGATTGTCGATGTTGCACTTCCAGAAATCCCGTTCGGAAACTTCGGGATCACTGCCGGCTTCCGCGTCGTATTCCCAGCGGTAGTTGCGCAGAACGATTTCCGACTTCGTCTCTGTCTCGCTCACGTGGGTGCGTGCATAAATGTTCAGATAAATATCCGGCCGGCTGCCTCCGATGTACGCAAACTCATCCTGCCAGAGCGCATACCAGCTTGCGGTCGTTGTGCCGGCAAGCCGATTGGTCAGTTCAAAATCCTGCGTATCCAGCACGTGGTTTTCACCGACCTGATACTCGCCCACTGTAGTGCTGGCGCGGTACTCCTGCCAGGCCTTGGCCACCGCTTTGTACGAATCACTGGCACTGGCGGCTGTCACGTCCTGCACATTTCCCATGTCATCCACAAACACTTCAGACACCGTGTAGCGCACCGACGCGCCATTGCCGTCGTATTTGGGCAATCCCCAGAAATACAACATCTGCGTGCCCTGGCTCAAATCCAAAGGCTGGATCGAATCCGTCCACGCTCCGTTGTTATCCAAAATCTCTGTGGGATTTCCGCGGCTGATGGTGATGGTATCGCCTTTTGCCGCATCGCCGTAGCCTTCGCGGCTGATTTCATAGACACTCTCCTGCCCGATCGAAGCCGGATTCAGGAAATCCAGTTTTACAGCAAGGCTCAGCCCTGCATCTTCCAATGCCTGCTGCAATTCCTCGCGCTTTTCCCCTTCGCCGTCCAACCATTTCTTGGTGATCGTCAGATTGATGTTGCCCAAGCGGCGGTTGGTTACCGTGAAGCAGGGAATTCCGGCAAACTGGCTCTCGTTCTCACCGAAATTCTCATCGAAGGAATAGGTGACCTCGTAATCGTGGTACTGCGTTTTGAACCAGACTGCGGTGGGTTCGTCGCTGTCCCCGGTATAAACCGGCGGCAGCTGCGCGTTCGAATAATCCACTTCGGAGTCGCCCACCTGGGTTTCAAGCACGTACACATCTTCCGCGTTTCGCTTGCCAATGTCAATTTGCGCGTACCAGATGTCTTCTTCGCCCAGTGTGGCGGTTCCAATGGCTTCATGGGTGTTTTTGTCATACGCCGTGACAACTACCGGCAAACGATGCTGAACGTCACTTTCGTCGATCCATTCCTTGCGAACCAGAATGATGGTTCCTTCACCGGGGCCGTTGTAAACAGTGCTGAAATAGTTGCCGTTGTCATCCCGCTGCGAATCCATGTGCAGCATGGAGCCAGTCTCCTCCAGCAACATGTATTCGTACTGCTGTCCGTCGGCGTCAAACTCCGGCAGGCCGGAGATATGTACCTTCCACGCCTCGGTTTGCTCAATTTCAAGGCTGGCTCCGTCCTGAACATGCTTTGTAATGACCGGCGGCTGGTTTTGTGCATCTCCGTCAATTGTAAATGCGGCATAACGGGTCAGCGCCGAACCGCTGATCGAACGGAACAGCGAGAAGGTATACGAATCCTCATACTCGTCCGGGTTCCACCCGTCCGTAAACACTTTGGTCACATCGTAATTGACCACATTGGCAATGGAGTTCGTAATGACGGTCCGGGTTTCATTCTCCGGCGAAATCTCGGACACGCTTTTGTAAATCACTTTTCGGTTGTTTTGCTCCAGAACGAAGGTGCGGGAACCGTCGGCTTCCTCGGTGGACTCCACTTTGTGTCCGCCCGTATAAACGCCGTTCTCCACCTTGCCGCCCTGCCAAACCGATTCTTCTACCCAGCGGTATTCCAGCTCTTTGCCCTGGCTGTCATACTGGGGATAGGTACCGGTGTAACTGGCGGTAAGATTTTCCGCCAAAAATCCGAACATCTGATAGGTATATTCAGTGTCGTACCATTCGCCCCCGTCTTCCTTATAGCGGGCCTGCAAACGCATTTCCACCATTACGTCGTCAAATTCGGACTGGAAAGAAGTCGCTTTCCAATCCTTGACCACTGTCAGACTGGTGGCATCCCGCAAACGGTTGGACAGAGTTCCGCCGTTGTAGAGATAGGTGTCGCCCAAAGGCCGCTCCTGATCGCCTTCGGGGTAATAGTCCTCCACCATTCCGTCTTCATCGATGCTGCCAAACACCTGTTCGTAGCGCGAAGCATTTTCACCGCTCAGATATTCCCGCGTCACATAACGGTAACGGTGACCTTCGGTATCGTATTTGGGCAGATCGCTGAATTCAATCGTATAGGAGCCGTCCGCATTGGGAGTTGCATCATCCAATTTGAAAACGTAGGGTTTTCCGCCCTCGCCCCGCACCAGCGCAGCCGTGCCGTAGGGTTCGCCGCTGCGATAGCGCCAGAGTTCCAGTTCTGCCTGCGGCCGGGCGGTCTTCCCATCGTCCAGCCATACTTTGGTGGCCGTATAGTCGATCTTGCCGGTCAGAATCAGTTTCAAAATTCCGCCGCTGTATAAGGCATCGGTCTCATTGCCGAAGCTGGGCACCGCACTGTTGTCATAAACAACCGTAAAGTAGTCGCCGGACTCCAGTCCAGGCACATTATCCATTTTGTAATCCGCAGAGGAATTCTCTTCATGAATGGAGTAATTGATGCGGGTGTTATCCAGATTGTACCGCCACAAGTTGGTGATTGAGACCGTGATAATATCGCGGTTGTTGTCGTTTTCGTCGTCTGTAAAATGACCGTCGTCCCGGATGTCCGACAGTTCAAAATACTGATGCTGATCTCCGGTATATTCTGCATCCAGATAAAAATGCTCCAGGAAGGCCTCACGCAGAACCCCTGTGTCCTGGAAAGAGATGCCCCTGTACAGGCGCGCGGTAAAGGTAAGCGTGGCTTCCAAAATATAATATGTACCGTACTGATCATCCACACTGGAATAATCCCCGGCATTTTCCTCGGTGATCTCCACCATAGCGTAGGTATCCAAGGCATCCTTAAATACCACCCGCCAGCTCACATCCCTGCTCACCGAAGTCCCGCTGCCGGTACTGTCCGAATAAACCACTTTGCTGGGCAGCGAATTGTTCCAGTCAAACTTCCAAATACCACTCTGCTTAGTGATCTCCGGCTGCGGCATGGCACTCAGACCCAGATCCGCCAGCCGTTCCTGGGTGAGTGTCTGATACGAAGAAGAGCCGTTGAAGGCGTATTGCAGCTCGTAAGAGCCGTCAATGCTCTCCGGACGCTTTTTTTCGGCATTGCCGTTATCAGCCCAGTAAACATTGTGCGTAAACTGTTCAACGAATTCCTTCACTGTCACGGTGTCGTCGGGGAATGGCTCCTGTCCGGCAATGTAATACCAGCCACGGCCCAGCCCGGCGGGATAATTTCCGGCGTTCTGATCGGTGATCTCCACCAGTTCGCCTGCATTGGGATAATAATCCTGGGGATAGGAAGGTGCCAAATACCAGCTCACCGGCTGTTCCACATAGCTGCCGCCTTCCAAGGCAAGCACTGCAGACGGCAGACTGCTGGTATCCGCTACGCTTCCGGTCCAGCTGTCCTCACCAGGAGTAGCAGTAATTTCAGGAATTTTTGTCAATCCAAAGGGCAGACTGTCCCCTTGAAGCGGCTGCGCCGCATTCTGACCCACCTGATAATACAGTGTAAACGCTGGAGCAGTCTCCTGCCGGGCAGCGGGCTTTCCTTCGCTGTCCACATAGTGAACGATCAGCGGCTCTACGGTCGCCTGATACGCCATATTGCTGCCGTACTCATCTTCGGTGGGCAGCTTCTCTACAAAGGTAATCCGGTCACCGGTAAAACCCGTCGAAACCAGCTGACTGTTCTGATATTCTTCCGGCGCAATTTGAATACTGACATCTTCCGCAGAAAGATCCAGCACGCCGGAACCGCTTGCCGAAACAGAAACTGTCTGTTCGACGCGGCTCATCCCGGTTGCTTCATCGTTGTTCAAAACCAGTGTTAAAACGTTGTTTTCCAATACAAGGCCCGCGTCATTTTGCGGAACTGTCAACAGCGCAGCTTCTTCCGGTGTGAGCGAAATCCGAACCACTGCCTGTGTTACCTTTTTGCCCTCAATGCTGCCGGTGATGGTCATCGAAGCGCTGTTTTCACCCAGCTGGGCATAATCCTTGTCAAAGCTCAAGCTAAAATTCACCGTGGTGAAAGAGCATTCCGCAGGATTTTGCGCACAAACCGGACAATCCGGATTGACCGCTCCGTCCGCGCACCGACTGCTGCAGATGCAATCACAGACAGAGCACAGGAACTGACACGGCTTGCCTTCCACGGGTTCCACAAAGCCGCACGATTCGTCGTGCACATGCTGGCAGGGCTGCGGTTCCACCGCTGGCGTGTATGCGCAAGCGGGATCATGATCGATCACGCCGTCGCCGTCCAGATCCACGCACTCCTTATCGCATGGAACTTCTTCCTTGCCCTCCACATAGCCGCAGGCCGCGTCATGAATATGGTTGCAGGCAGCCCCCCTCCACGGGCGCCTGATAACCGCAGCTATCATCATGCGCTGTATGATGCGCGCACAGCCCGACATCAACATCCTGTACCGCAGATTCGGCATAGGCAGTGATCGGACTGGTTACCATCGAAAATGTCATGACCGCTGCTAGGAACAATGCTTTCAATCGTTTCTTTTTCATCCGTTATCCACTCCATACAATTCAGTGTTTCGGCTTGAAAAGCCACAAGGTAAACGATGACCGCTATATGAGCTTGACCTTTTCTTATTTTCTTCGAAATCCTCCAAATTTATTGTCGAATTTCACACGAACCACAAGAAAAAGACCCCCTTGTATTGTGGTTATTATACAATATCCTGCTCCAAAAATCCACCTTTTCAGTGTTTTTTCGGCGTTCTTTTTCTTCAATTTAACACAGCTGGACACAGTTTGTCCTTCTGGTACAGGTTCCGCGCGCTGTAACACAAATGTCAAAAATTTTTGTTACACTCAAAACAAAAACAGGAGTTTTTCAAAATGCTGAAAAAATTTTTTCGAGCGACCGTATTTTTTCTTTTATCGATTGTACTGCTTACAGGTGCACTTTTTGTATACGCCGTAAAAATTGAGCCCTACCGACTTCAAATTCAATCACTGACTTTCCAAACCGATCTTTCCGAAGATTTAAAAATCGTGCAAATTTCAGATGTACAGATCCGCGAAAGTTTTACCGCAAAACATTTCGACAAAGTTGTTGAAATGATCAACCAACAGGCACCCGATCTTGTTCTATTTACTGGAGATTTATATGAAAACTATGCAGAACACCACGAAGATGCGGCACTGATCGACGCGCTTTGTGCCATCCAGGCTTCCTACGGCAAATATGCGATTTGGGGCAACCGGGATTATGGTGGCGGTGCTGTTCATCACTACCCAAGCATTTTGGAAAAAAGCGGGTTTCAGATATTGCGAAACGACTGGGTTTCTATTATGCCGGAAAAAGGAAAAACGCTTTTTTTAGCCGGTCTGGATGACGCTCTGCTCGGCTCGCCGGACGAGAGTCCTGTCCGAAATGCACGGCAGTCAGCCGAGCCCGGATTTTCCATTCTTATGACCCACGAACCCGACGTAGCAGATTCTTTTGTCGACGCAGGGTTTGACCTGATCTTGGCAGGGCACAGTCATGGCGGTCAGGTCAATTTGCCATTTTGGTCTCAGCCAACCACCGCCTTGGCGAGAAAGTACACCAGAGGGCTCTACCGTCTGAGTGAACAGACAAACCTATACGTGAACGCCGGCATCGGTACGTCCCGATATCCTGTCCGTTTCGGGGTGGTTCCCGAGATCACAGTATTTCATTTGATGGGAAAGAAATAAGCCGCACAGCAGTTGATCGCGGGAGATGATTGCACCATGCAAAAGATGAAGCTACGGTTGGAACCACCGAGGGTGCAGCAGGCTTCACTGTAAAGGATCTTCGCACCGGGACAGCGGTCATCACAGCGGCATATCGCAGCTTTACAGCTGAATATACGGTGAACGTTGTCAAATATGTTGCTCTGACACAAAGCGATACGGGCACTACGACCAATACGGCGACCAGGAACAGCGGCAACTCAGCGGGCGGAAGCACTGGTGGCGGCACCGTCGTTTTGAGGCCCGGTTCTGCAGTTGGTAAACCAAGCGACACAATCATCAAAATTGATCCTTCTGAGGGGATCGATGGCGGTGATGCTACAAATGGCGATGCTGAACGGCCAATGGCTCCTGTAGGGTGAAAAATGAAAAAGACGGATGTATTCTTACATCCGTCTCTTTCATGTACTAAATCACTGCTTCGCGTCCAGTTTAATGCATCAACCCCCGCAGCAATGCTGCGGGGGTTTTGATTTATCTTTTTCATCAACGCCATCGAATCATTCAATGTTTCAAGTACGCAATAAAGGCAAAGTGACTGTGAATTCCGTTCCCTTACCGACTTCACTCTTTGCACTGATTGAGCCGCCGCTTAATTGAATAATACGATGTACCAGCGACAGACCAAGCCCATTTCCGACAGACGAATGTGCGGTATCCGCCTGATAAAATTTGTCAAAGATATGACTGATTTCCGATGGGCTGATCCCAATGCCTTCGTCTCGAATGGTCACCGAAATATTAGCCTCAGTTTGGCTGGAAGAAATAAAAATGTGACCTCCGGCATGGCTGAATTTGATGGCGTTGCTGATGAGATTCATCCAAACATGTTCCATCATTTCCACATTGTTGACATAGGTGAGTTTCGGCAAGTCCACTTCAAAGGTGATATTCTTTGCGCTCCATACGGTTTCCATCCGCAGCACACAGTTGCGGATCTGCTCATCCAAATCGTACTCCGACCGCTCTGCCACAAGCTTTTGATTGTCATACCGGGCAATCAAAAGAACACTGCTGGCCAGATTGGACAACTGTTCCGATTCCTCCGCTATGTATTCCAGATACTCTTTTCGCTTTTCCGGAGATAGATTTTCATTTTTGAGCCGTTTGGCAAAACCGCGGATTGATACGATCGGCGTTTTAAACTCATGGGAAAAGGTATTGATAAAGTCATTGCGCATCATCTCTGTGCTGCCCAATTCTGCAGTCATCTGATTAAAACTGTGCAGGAGGTCATAGACATCCCCCGCACCGGATTCCTCGACCCGCACAGAATAATCTCCTTTGGAGATAGACTTGGTCGCTTTCACCATATCCTGCAGAGGCTTCGCGGAACGCTTACTGACTACGGATGAAATCGGGATCGCCACCAAAGTAGAGATCAGCATTGGCAGCAACGGCGATTGCGGCCGATGATTTGTAGGGACATAGGCAAACACATTCAGCTAAATGAATGCTGTAATAAAACTGGACAAAAGATTGGTAATGACAACACAGGTGACAAAGATCCCGCGCGAGGAATGGAGCATTCGCTTCATCATAGTTTCACCGCCTTATAGCCCAGACCTCGAACCGTTATAATCTCAAAATCATGGTTATCACGGAATCTGTCCCGCAGCTTGTTAATGTGGACGTTCACGGTATGCTCATCGCTCTCGGTATCCAGATCCCATATTTCATCCATCAGCTGCCGCCGGGTGAAGGTTTTATTGTTAAAGGAGAGAAGTTTGTAAAGCAAAAGGAATTCTTTCTTCGGCAGCACCTGTGCTGTGCCGTTTGAAATCACCGTCAGAGAGTCATAGATAAGCTCTGTGTTGCCCACAGTTAGTTTTCTCTCCGTCAAGATCTTGGCTCGCCGCAACAGTGCTGCAACCCGCAGGAGCATTTCTTCCTCCTCAAAAGGCTTCACCATATAGTCATCGGCGCCTAACAGAAAGCCTTTCTTTTTGTCTGAAAGAGTCTGCTTGGCTGTCACCATCAAAACCGGCATATCCATGCCGCTTTCGCGAATTTGTTTCAACAACTCATATCCATCCAGTTTCGGCATCATAATGTCGAGGACGGTCAAATCAATATGCTTTTTTTCCAGAACATCCAAAGCCTCCAGTCCATTGCATGCAAGGATCGGCTCATATCCTGCATCCGTCAGCGCATCTTCCATCAGTGTGCGTATTCCTTTATCGTCTTCCACGACCAAGATTCGAAACATTACAATGCTCACCTGTCTTTTTATGATTTGACAAGTAAAGGGTATCACCTATTTACAGGGCAAAGATAAACAATTTGTAAATTTGTGCAAATCCATGCAAAAGTTGACCTAAAGTTGATCTTACGAAACGTAAACTTAATCTTTCTTCTCTATAATCGTTGGCAAACCCATCACTTATGAATAGGAGTGCACGTCAACATGAAATATAAACTTCATGCATTTTTCTCCAACCGCAACGGAATAGATGAACTGGGCAGAACACTTCTGTGGGTCGCCCTAGCTATTATGATACTTGGCACACTGCTCGGAATCACTTTGTTATACAATGCGGCTTTAGTCTTACTGCTCTATGTATATATCCGGGCTTTTTCACGCAATCTCGAAAAATGCCAAAGGCAGAATGCAAAATATCTTGCGTGGCGCAATTTTCTAAGACTGCGCTTTCGCCAGCGCAAGACCCACAAATTTTACCGCTGCCGCAAATGCAAACAAAAGCTGCGCGTACCGAAAGGGAAAGGCAAAATCTGCATCACATGCCCAAATTGTGGAGAGCATTTTGAGAAAAGGACATAATGAGAGGTGAACTTGGATGAATGATCCTTACAGCGTACTGGGGGTTTCGAGAAATGCATCCGAGGACGAAATCAAGCGCGCGTACAGGCAACTAGCTAAAAAAATATCATCCGGATCTGAATCCAGGTGATCCGGAAGCAGCCCGAAAAATGAATGAGATCAACGCAGCCTATGAGCAGATCAAAAATCCCGGTCAGACAAACTCTGCCTATGGATATGGAGATCAGAGCAGCGCCGGCAGTTCCGATTATGGCTCATCCGAAAGCAGTGGATCCGGAAGTTCCGAGCAATCTTACGGGGAAGATTTTGATCCCTTTGACCCGTTTGGATGGGCGAGCCGCAGTGCCGGAAACACCACTTACCGCAGATCGTTTTTTGTCTATATCATTGCCGCTTTTATCGTTCTCAATCTGGCATCGACCCTTTTGACCCGTTCCATGCGGTCTCAGCAGCAGGAACAGTTTCAAACCCAGATAGAACAGTTTGAGCAATATTATAGTCAAAATCCGGGCTACCCTGGTACATATCCGCCGTGGTACGAAGAATCTGCTCCGGATAATGAGGATTCAGAACAGCCAGAAACTGATTCTAAAGATCCATACGAGTCAGACTCTGCCTTCTCTGGCTATTCGCCGTTTAAGTTCAACAACCGACGGGACAATTAATCTGTAAAGGAGAACACTGTATATGTCTAAAATCATTGGCATCGACCTTGGTACGACCAACTCTTGCGTTGCCGTTTTCGAGGGAAACGAACGCGTGATTATTCCCAATTCTCAGGGTGGAAGAACCACGCCCTCTGTTGTAGCTTTTACCAAAACAGGCGAGCGGCTTGTGGTCGAACCGGCAAAACGGCAGGCTGTCACGAATCCTAGCCGTACCATCAGTTCCATCAAGAGAGACATGGGTACATCGAGGAAAATAAACATTGACGGAAAAAGTTATACGCCGGAGCAGATCTCCGCTATGATTCTGATTCAACTGAAAGCGGACGTGGAGAGCTATTTGGGTGAGAAGGTTACGGAGGCAGTCATCACCGTCCCGGCCTATTTTACAGACGCCCAGCGTCAGGCCACAAAGAATGCCGGCACGATCGCCGGACTGAATGTCCAGCGTATCATCAATGAACCCACCTCTGCCACTCTGGCCTATGGCATTGATAAGGAAGAGCCGCAGAAGATCATGGTTTACGATCTGGGCGGCGGTACCTTCGATGTTTCTATTCTGGATATCAACGGCGGTGTAATTGAAGTATTGGCCACCTCCGGAAATAACCGGTTGGGCGGTGATGATTTCGACCGATGCATCTGCGACTGGCTGGTCAAGGAATTTAAGCGTGAAAACCGACTAGACCTGTCAAAGGACCTCAGCGCCATGCGGCGCATCCGGGAGGCAGCGGAAAAAGCAAAGATCGAACTGTCCAGCGCCGTCACCACAGAAATCAATCTTCCGTTTATCGCCACCGGCAAGGATGGTCCAAAGCATCTGCTCTTTGTCCTCAACCGCGCAAAATTCAACGAATTGACCGGGCATCTTGTAGAGCAGACCATGGAACCGGTAAAAGCCGCTCTGTCGGATTCCGGCTTGTCCGCTTCCCAAATCAGCAAAGTGCTGATGGTTGGCGGCTCAAGCCGCATTCCCGCCGTACAGGAAGCCATCAAATCATTTATCGGGAAAGAACCCTTTAGAGGCATCAATCCGGACGAGTGCGTTGCCTTGGGGGCGTGTCTGCAGGGCGGCGTTCTGGCAGGTACTGTAAAAGGACTGCTTCTTCTGGACGTCACTCCGCTTTCACTGGGCATTGAAACCGTGGGCGGAGTTTTCACCCGTCTCATCGACCGAAACACTTCTATTCCCATCACGAAAAGCCAGATTTTCACCACAGCATCCAGCTTTCAGTCTTCCGTAGAGGTCAATGTACTTCAAGGTGAGCGGCCTATGGCGCGTCAAAATAAAAGTCTTGGAAAATTCAGGCTCAATGGAATCCGCCGTGCGCCGCGAGGCGTGCCACAAATCGAGGTCACCTTTAACATTGACGCCAACGGCATTGTCAATGTTTCTGCCATGGATAAAGATACCGGAAAGCGGCAGGAGATCACCATTCAGGGGTCCAGCAACATGAGCCGGGAAGAAATCGACCGGGCGGTTCGGGAAGCACAGCAGTACGCGGCAGAAGATGCCCGAGCCAAGTCAGACGCGCAAACAAAGGACCGTCTGGAAAGTCTGCTGTATCGAAGCGAAGAAGTTCGCAAACATGCGGATAAAGAGCAGAAAAAGGAAATTGACGAAGCTTCCAAAAATGCAAAACGTGCACTCAAACACAAAGATATATCGGAAATGAATGCCGCGGCAGATGCCCTGGAAGCCCTTATCGGCACACAAGATCCTACCGGAAGCACTATACATTAATTGAGCCAACGGTCTCTTTAACCTCATGATTCCGGTCGTGTTTTATGAGTTTTATGTTACAGTTAGAAGCATTACGCAATAAAATGAGGGCTGTCAGAATTTCTGACAGCCCTATTCACTTTGTTATTTCAGGTGCAGACTATTTTGCCCACACTGGTAGCCGTATCACACAATGGCTTTTCCGTCGGGTTCGCTGTTCTTCCTGTATCATACCGCCACCACCTTCCAAAACGTTATCCTTACTCATGGATTTCCATATCTTCTATTTTTTTACAGCTGTATCGACTGGGGTGGCAGTTGATCTTCACAATTGTTTTCACATTGGCGCTGCGGAAAATATGTTCGATCATCTTCATTGCTTTTTTGCCATAGGAACTTGCACTGTACAAAACCACTGTATCACACTGCAACAACTCGACTTCTCTTTTGATAAAAGTTTTGTATCTTGCGATATAGGCAAAAAGCACCGTTCGATTGCAGGTGGAGTTTCCGCCGCGCTTATTCAGATTCATATATGCGCAGTTTTCGAGGTTCTTCGGCGCAGGATATCCCTTTTCAAGAAGCACGTTCAAAGTTTTTCCGAGACAGTTTCGATAATATGTCTTTGCGCTCTTTACTCTCTTTATCTGCGATGGAGCGCAGATTGAAGGTTGATTCAGCACAACTTCCTCTTTCAGCCAAAAATGCTTTTCTTCGTCCCGTATATCTCCGCTCAAATTGGATTCCTTGCAGATAAAGAGCACACCGCCTTTCTGCGTCTCACCCAGACGGCAGTCCACGGTAAAGTTTTTCCGGGCTTTATCCTTCGACTGAAACGGACAAGTAGTTAGCTCTGTTTTTTCATCGACTTCCGCCTCGTGCGCCTGCTGCCACCAACCAAAAAGCTCCTTGATCGTTGTTGCCCGCTTTGCCCGTTCTTCCAGTTGGCTGAAACTTTCTCCCATGATTTTTCCTCCCGTATCAAAGTTCATATTGCTGCGCTGCTTCGCGCAGATCGCTTTTCACCTGTTCCGCCAATGACTGCGGGGAAAGAATTTTTGTGTGCACGGCATATTGCATGGCCCATTTGCGCATGGCCTGCAGGTTCACTCGCACCCGGGCGCTCACTTCGTCCTGTGTCTCATCGAAAAATTCAATTTCGCTGCCGAACCAGTCGATCACTTCGCTGACAAGATATTTCCGGAGCCGGAAGGTCACCGGCGCGCTCTCACCGGTGAACATGTACACGTGCTCCGCCATGTGCTGCGGCAGATGAAACCCGTTTTCCAGCCCCCTGACCTTGCGGGCGGGCTTTGCCGGCGTATCCAGCACCCGGATGTCCGCGATGCGGTCCAGACGGTAATGGGCCACATCCTCGTATTTGTCGTAATTTCCGATGAGGTAATACCGGCCGTTCACCGCCGCCATCTGATAAGGATTGACAATGTATTCCCGCGCTGTTTTTGCGCGGATGCGCCTTTTTGTCCGTGCCGTAGGCGAGATAATGAAACGCCACCTGCCGGCCGCGGGAGATTGCTTCGTCCAGCGTTTCAATGGTGAGGAACAACTGCCTGTTTTCCGGCGCCGTATCCGGAAGCGTTCGAATGTGTCCCACCTTTGCCCGAAAATAGCGGGTCGAGAGCCCTTCCAGCTTTTCCACCAGCTGCCTGCACTGACTGTACGGAATGTGTTTGGAAAACAGCAGTCCGTCGATCAGCAGCCGCAGCTCTCCGTCGGTGAAATCGTGCACTAGGTAAAAATCGGTCAGGATCGTACTCTCTTCCCACTCGCCGGTCTTTGCATTTTTCACCCGGCGGGTTATCTCGGTGTACTCGATCTCGTAGCCGAATTCCAGCAGATCCATCAGATTCCGCTTCACCGCTTTGCGGCCTGCCTTCATGCCGTACTCTGTTTTGAGAAGCATTTCAATTTCCTTCTGGCTGAGCCGGTGTTCCTCATCGGTATACCGCTTCAGAATATCCAAAATATTGACGATCAACAGCTTTTGGGGCTGCGGTGCAAGCATTTTGACCTTCTCCTTTCGCCCTGCATCCCCTCGTTCTGAAGTCATTATAGCACTTCTAAATTGCCACGGAAACCAGCGCACAACCTTTTTTGAGTTCCTTAAGATCCGCCATTGTGAGCAAATCTTTTTTGAGCAGTGCTTGCGCTACTTTTTCAAAAAACACATTGTTGCATGCAAGAATTTCTTTTGCTTTTCGATAGTAGCGTTCCATTTCGCAAGGCGCTGCCTGCTCTCTTTCGGCCCGCAGATCTTCAGAAGAACTATAATTTATGCTATGAAACCGAAATCCGCAGGAACAATTGTCGACAATCCCATCCCCGACCATCCGAAATGCCTGATCAAGGTCGTTTTCTGTTCCGATGTCGACAACGCCAAATTTCTGCTCCGTTGCCGCCATACCCGCCAAACAACGTACAATACTCGTATTTCTCAGCCGCAGAGCATCTACATCATCATTATAATAAGAAGTAAATCCACCTTCTCTGCCTTTCTGACCACGCGTGCAAACCAATGTCACACTGTCCGGAATCAAAATTTCGGAAACCACCGCATGACCCGCCTCGTGATAGGCAATCCTTTTTCGCTCCTCTTCACTTCTCCCGTCTCGTGCACACGGTTCGTCGGTCGGCACAAGAGAAACCTGAAAGATCATTTTTAAACAAGCCTGCAAAAAATGTTTCATTGTAATTTTCTGAGCACGTTCATATCCGGCACGCAGTCCCGCTTCGTTGACCACTGTTTCCAATTCCGCACAAGAGCGACCGTTCATAATGCGCGCAATGTTTTTCTCATCAATCTCCGCCATAAAATTCTTTTTCTTTAAATGGTGAGATATGATCTGAAGCGCATCCTCCCCGCGCGGTGCACTCACTTTGAGGATTCGGTCAAACCGGCCGGCCCGCAGCAAAGATTGCGGCAGTTTCTCAATATTATTTACCGTTGCGAGGACAAAAACATCCGCGCTTTTGTATTCGTCTATGCAGGACTGGACCGTTACATACTCCTCTGCATCCCGGTGATTACTGTCGCCATTTGCAAACTTGTCCATGTCGTCCAAAAATACGATGGACGGAACCTGCTCGGCCGCCTGTGCAAAGATAGATTTGATCGACTTTACAAAAGCCCCATTCGGACGGTCCTTGCGGCAGACAAATATGTTTCGTCCGCTTTCTGCAATCAGCGCATTTGCCATTAATGTTTTTCCTACACCGGGCTCACCATGAAGTAAAAGGCCTCTGGGTGAGGATACACCCAGCTTTTTGTAAATATCACTGTTTTTCAAAACATCTGCGATTTGATTCAGTTCTTTTTTCTCCTGTTCGTATCCGATAATCTGATCGAAACTGCTCATGCTTTTCCTCCTGAATATACACTTTTTTGACGTAAAAAAGGCGTGCCGGGAGCGATTTTTTCCCAGTCGATTGTGTCCAGCCCACATTGAATCTGCTCCAATGCAGGACAATCGGCAAACGCTTCCGGTTCTATCTCTTGGATACTTTCCGGTAGTACAACCCGTTTCAGCCGGGTACATTCGGCAAAACTCTCGCGCCCAAGCCGCACAAGGGAAGGTGGAAAAATCAGCTCCTCGACCCCATTGGCCAAAAATGCATACGGACCGATCTCTTCCAGTGTCGGCGGCCACACAACTTTTGCAAGCGATGTACAGCCTGCAAAGGCCGCTTTTCCGATTGAATAGAGCTTCTGCGACCAAACCACGCGCTGCAACTTTTTGGAAAATGCGAAAACCCCTGCGCCAATTTCATGAAGATCGCTCGGCAGCACAACCCGACGGATTCCATTGCATTCGGAAAACGCAAAGCTCCCGATGCGTTCAATGCCATCCAAAAAAAAGATTTTTTCCAGTACCCTGCATCCTCGAAAAGCCATTGAACCGATTTCTGTCACCTGCTGCGTAAAACGAACCGACCGCAGCCGGCCACAGTCGGAAAATTGTTCGTCTGTTACATTTTCTTCCAGCATCAGCGATGTCTGATTCCGCAGCTTCGTCTTTGCGCTACGCCACTTCTCCCCACATTTCGGGCAGCGCCACTCTTCGGCTGAATTCGGAACCGCACAAAAATTTTCGCATTGCGGACATTGCGCAACAATGTTCTGCATTCTTCTCTTACTCCTTTTTCGCCCTCGAAATTGCTTCCATCTCAGCTAAAATTTTCAATGTGCTGCGCTGTCACCTGAACTTTTACCGTTTTTCGTGTTTCATTTGCTTCCTCACTTTCTGTAAAACATCCCAAATTCTTGCCTTGTCTGTAAGATAACAAAACGGATGAGCCTAAAAAGGCCCATCCGTTTTTCTCATTTTATATAAAACGTTTCGCCAGTATCCAGGCAGATTGCGCCGAGCGTCCCGCCCGTACCACATCCACAGTCAATGGCAATGTGTCCATTGGCACGAAAAATCGAATCTTTCTGTGTGTTTCCGGGGATATGAGCCACCGGTGTATGCCCCGTCACCAGAAAGCGGTCTTTGTAATACCGCTTTGTGTAATCCAGCCGCGTCCAGATCCATTCGTGCAGCCCGTAGTCCCACAGCGGCCGGTTCTCGGAAAAGTTTTTCGGTCCTGCATGCGCCAGCAGATACCAGTTTCCGTTTACAGTTACTTCCTCGTACAGTTCAAACTCCAGCAGATACTCCAGCACCTCTCTGCGCCGCACAGCGTCCAACCGGCGAAATCCTTCCAGTGTCGACCGTCCGCCTTCCGCCTGCCAGTTCCAAAAATCCCGGATGGCTTCGGCGGAAAACTCCGCAATCGTCTCTTCTGTGACTTCTTTTGTCAGCACCCGCAGACACAGCACGGCCATATATTCGTGGTTTCCCAGAATCGGCCGCACATTGGGACGTTTCATCATATCCAGCAGAATCGAGACCGGCTCGGGGCCGCGATCCGCAACATCACCCAAAATGTACAGTGTATCTGTCTCTTTCAGCTGAATGGTTTCCAGCATCCGACGGTACTTTTCGTAATCTCCGTGAATGTCCGACATACAATAGATCATTGTTTTCTCCTTGATTTTTTCTTGTGCATATTTTATTATATCGGTTTCAATGCAACTTTCAGGCATCATCTTTTGCGCTCTCATCAAACAACGATCCTTTCTGCAGTGCAAACAAGCCCGAATTATGGGACTGATTGTGTTGTATGATGAGTGTACTGTACCGGCATGTTCATCAAAAATATTTCCGGTTGCGTCTTGACGCAATCGGTCAACCTTTTCTACCATGAACGCTGTTTCTGCGTTGGACTGTCTGGAAAGGCTCATTCATCTTTTTGCCGAACTGGACCCTGATACTGCGCTCCATGCGCTTATGCTGCTGAAAAAGCACCTAGAATTTTTGGCTGCGGTTTCGGGGTAGAACAAGAGGGTTTTGAGATGAGTGCGGAAGATATTCAACAGGTGCATTTCATCTGTACCCGCGAAAAAATTGCCAAGCGATGGATCCTCGAAGATTGGAACTCATTTCTGAACTTTTCAGCAATCGTTCTCGCAATTGCTTGCGTTTTATGAAAAAGCGAAGCACGCTTGCTGGAACCGCGTTGAATTGCAAGGGTTCCTCAACAAACTATTCTGTGAGGTTGATGTAGATGAAACGAATTGAATTGCATATTGATACGAACTATTCCGGCAAACTTTCCTTTTTAAATTCCGCCGAGGCGGTACATCTTTGTGCCCAAGCCAGCTGTGCCGCTGTAGCCATCACTGATTTTGACAGCGCGGGTGCTTATCTTGATGCAGAGCAGGCGGCACTCCATGTCGGATAAAAATGATTTTGGTTTTTATGGTCAAGGCCTTGACGGGTATGTTCATTATAAACAGTCCTTTGATCAAATCAACAGCAACCTGAACAATTCCGGCAAACTGCGAAGCCACAAAGATGATTCGAACGGAAAAACGGGAATTTATATTTTGGGGAAACGGAAAACCGGGTGGCAAGCTTTTCGTTAGTTTACTGTAAGATTTTTCGTGCTTGGTGTTGTTCTTTATTTTCTTATTGCTGATCGCCTTTAACAGACATTAGAAGAGATACACTTAATAAAACAGCATCCCCTTTTGAAAATCCCAAGATATGGCTCTTTATTGATATAATCGGGACATCCAACTCTTCCTTCGTAAGATAGCGCTCGTTTCTTTATTTCACTTTCTTTTTAGAAGCAAGTTAGCCAAATATGTTTTAGTACAAGATACAGATAGAATACTGAACCAAAACAAGTATAGCAACCATGTTTCTTGTGTGATATCCTTTACAAAGCAGAGCAATTTTGCTATAGTAAAAGCAGTTCTTATACCATACCAAGAACTGTTATGGTTACTACAATAAGGTAGTACACCGTAGAGCTCTGACGCCCTGCTCGCAGGGCGTCATCTTTTTTTACAGTAATTTTTATTTAAGGAGGGTTTTCTTATGAAGTGGCCTTACGGAATTGGTCTGGACATCGGTGTAGCGTCTGTAGGTTGGGCTGTTGTGGCACTGAACGACGCGGCCCAGCCCTGCGGATTCATCCGACTGGGAAGCCGCATCTTCAAACGAGCAGAACAGCCCGACACCGGTGAAAGTTTGGCAGCTCCACGGCGCATGGCCCGCAGCATGCGGCGCCGTATACGTCGTAAGGCGCTACGCAAGCAGGATCTTTACCGGTTAATGGAACAATGTGATTTGGCCACTCAAGAAGAGCTCTCTGCTCTTTTTGCCGCCGGTCATCTGGAAGACATCTATGCCTTGCGCACCCGCGCTTTGGATGAGTCTGTCACTTCACAGGAGTTTGCACGCATCCTGCTGCACCTGATGCAGCGCCGCGGTTTCAAAAGCAATCGCCGGACAGCTAACAGCAGCAAGGATGATGGTCTCCTCCTGCAGGCTGTCACCCAAAATCAGCAGCGAATGGCGGAAAACGGATATCGCACCGTTGGTGAGATGCTGTACAAAGATTCTTTGTTTTGCTCTCACAAACGCAACAAAGGGGAAGCCTATCTTTCCACCGTCAGCCGGGATGAGATTGCCCGGGAAGCACAAACGCTCTTTGCCGTGCAGCGCGGCTTCGGTCAGCCATGGGCTACACCGGAACTGGAGGCCGAATATCTTTCCATCCTGTTGCGTCAACGCTCCTTCGATGAGGGGCCCGGCGGGAACAGTCCTTATCGGGGTGGGTGGGCCGACAAAATCGGTTCCTGTACTCTTTTGCCGGATAAACACCGAGCTTTTAAAAACACCCCTACTTTTGAACGATTCAATTTGCTGCAAAAGATCAATCATATTCGTGTGGTGGAAAGCGGCCTAACCCGTCCTTTATCAGAAGAAGAACGCGCTCAGCTGTTGGCCCTGGCCTATCGGATTGAGACAGTGCCTTATAACCGCATTCGAAAAGAACTGCATTGGGATGAAGGCGTGCGCTTTGCCGATGTACGTTATGAGACAGGCGCCAAGCCCGAAACCTATGAGAAAAAATACAAATTGCCCATTTTAAAGGGTACACATGCGCTACGTAAGGCTCTGAAGGCGGACACTCCGGATTTTCCTTTGTGGGATGAACTGGTCACTTTTCTGGCACTGCACCGGGATGAGGATGCCCGCCGCACGATGCTTGCAGAAAAAGGGCTCACACCTGCCCAGACAGAGGCACTGTTGGATCTGGATTTTGCCGGAACCGGGCACATTTCTCTGGAGGCTTGCCGGATGCTGGAGCCCTGGTTATTGCAGGGGTTGACCTACGACCAGGCTTGTACACAGGCCGGGCTGGATTTCCGTGCTCATAATAACACCGAAAAGGACGTCAAGCTGCCTGCTTCCGCTCAGGAGCTGGAAGACATCACCAGTCCCGTGGTGCGTCGGGCCGTATCACAGACCATCAAAGTGGTCAATGCCATCATCCGTGAAATGGGACAGCCTCCGGTATGGCTTCATTTAGAATTGGCCCGCGAGCTGAGTCGAACTCTGGACGAACGCCGAAAGGCGGAAAAGTCGATGGAGCAGAACGCCTTTGAAAATGAGCATCTGATGCAGGAAATCCGGGAAACTTTCCATATGCTGGAACCCACCGGACAAGATCTGGTAAAATACCGGCTTTGGAAAGAACAGGATCACCGCTGCGCATATTCTTTACAGTACATCGCTCCCGAACATCTGTTTGAATCCGGCTATGCCGAGGTAGACCATATTGTTCCTTACAGCATCAGTTTTGACGACAGCCGCAGCAATAAAGTATTGGTTCTGTCTGCTGAAAACCGTCAAAAAGGCAACCGCCTGCCGCTACAATACCTGCAAGGAGAGCGCCGCGAAAAATTCATTGTATGGACCAAGACTCAGGTGCGCAATTATCGCAAGCAAAAAAATCTGCTGCGGGAATCTCTGAGCGAAGAAGAACAGAACGGATTCAAACAGCGCAACTTGCAGGATACCCAGTACATGGCCCGCTTTTTACTGAATTATATCCGAGATCATCTGGCCTTTGCCGATCACCCGGCCGCTGGGAAGCAACGTGTGATGGCGTTATCCGGCGGCGTAACCAGTCATCTGCGCAAGCGCTGGGGCCTCACCAAAGTACGTACGGACGGCGACTTGCATCACGCCCTGGATGCAGCGGTAATTGCCTGCGCCACGCAGGGAATGGTGCGCCAGGTTTCCGGCTATTATCATCGGATGGAGGGCGCCTACTTACAGCAGGCCGATGGCAACGGTTCCACGCACAGTCGTACTGGTGAGCGCTTCCCTGCCCCGTGGCCCCACTTCCGGGACGAGCTGGTTCAACGGTTGAGTCCAAACCCGCAGGATAATTTGATGCAATGCAATCCGATGTTTTACAGCCAATTTGATGTGGATTCTATTCAGCCAGTATTTGTGTCCCGCATGCCGCAGCACAAGGTAACGGGAGCCGCCCATAAAGAAACCATAAAGAGCCCCAAAGCGCTGAATGATGGTCTGCTGGTGGTTAAACAGCCTTTGACTGCACTGAAACTGGACAAGAAAACCGGCGAGATTGCCGGATACTATCAGCCTTCCAGCGACAGGCTTCTGTACGAAGCGCTTCGTGCCCGTCTGCAGGCCTATGGAGGCGATGGAAAAAAAGCCTTTTCCGGACCGGAACCCTTCCGTAAGCCGAAAGCAGACGGAACACCTGGCCCGATTGTGCGCAAAGTGAAACTGTGCGAAAAGACCAGTTTAAGTGTACTGGTTCATGGCGGACAGGGTGTCGCAGACAACGACAGCATGGTGCGCGTTGATGTGTTTTTTGTGCCGGGCGACGGATATTATCTGGTTCCCATCTATATATCAGATACCCGCAAGAAAGAACTGCCCAATCGAGCGGTGGTCGCTCATAAAAATTACAGCAACTGGAAAGTCATGGATGATCGGGATTTTCTCTTTTCGTTGTATGCAGATGATCTGATTGAAATAGAACACAAAAAGGGGCTGACGTTCACGGTCGCCAATAAGGACAGCACCCTGCCGGCTCAGTGGGAAACCAAACGAACTCTCTGTTATTACACCGGCATGAATATTTCCAGTGGGTCTGTAACGATTGTTTCACCCGACGGTGCCTATATTTTACCAAGTCTTGGCGTCAAAACTCTTGTCTCTCTGAAAAAATATGAGGTAGATGCTCTGGGCAACGTACGGGAAGTACGTAAAGAATCCCGACAACGGTTCCGGTAAGGTGGTGGTTTTGTGGCCTATCGTCATGTGATGATCACAACCCCATGCCACATCCGTTGCCAGCGAGATCAGCTGGTTGTACAAGGAGATGTTTCTGCCAGCTTTCCCATCGAGGATTTGCTCTCAATTCTGATTGAAAGTCGGCAATGTACCCTGACGACAGCGGCATTAGCAGCTTTGGCCGAGGAAGGTGTCACAGTGTTCATCTGTGACGAAAAGCACATTCCCTGCGCCATCGCTCTGCCTTTTGCACAGCACAGCCGACAACTGGAAATCACGCGGGCTCAACTAAGATGGACGCAATCCTCCCGCAATCGTTGGTGGCAGCAAATCGTGCAGAGCAAACTGGAAAATCAGGCCGAGTGTCTGGTACTTTGCGGACGTTGTGAATCGGCATTACTGCTGCACAAATATGCCAATGGTGTGCGCCCGGGAGATCGTGAAAATCGGGAAGCGACCGCTGCTGCGTTGTATTTTCCCGCCTTGTTTGGGGCAGGTTTTACTCGTAGCTGTATGACCGACACCCGGAACGCTGCGTTGAACTACGGCTATGCCATTTTGCGAGGTTGCATGGCCCGCTGTCTGGCTGTGTACGGATTTATACCGTGGCTCGGTCTTCACCATGACAGTACGTTGAACACCTGGAATCTGGCGGACGATATGATGGAACCTTACCGACCGGTAGTCGATCTGTTCGTGGCCACACAGGTGAGTCAGAACGCCTCGCTGGATACCCATCTGAAAAGCTGTTTGTTCAACCTTCTTAACATGGAGATTCGTTCCGGCGGGCAGCGGCATAGTGTAGCTTACGCCATGGAACGGCAGGTACAAAGTCTGCGCAGCGCTGCCAAAGCATTGGCTTTACCTGCACTAATGCCTTTACAACTGCATTGCTATGAATAGATTTATGAGACTGCTCGTTCTTTTCGACTTACCCGTAAAAACCAAAAAGCAGCGGCATGACGCCACTGCTTTTCGAAATTTTTTGCTCAAAGACGGGTATCATATGCTGCAATACTCGGTATATGTACGAGTCTGCAATGGTGCGGACGCAGTACAAAAACACCGTGCCCGTCTGCGCGACCACCTGCCAGACAATGGTGCCATCCGATTTCTTGTCATCACTGAAAAGCAGTATGCTTCCATCGAAATTTTGCTGGGCCATCCGACTGAAGCAGACGACTCTTTTGCCGTTCAACAACTAACTATTTTATAGAATTTCTTCATAAGAAAAAGCGCTTCAGCCCTATGCTGAAGCGCTTTTTTGACAGTCTATTATACCATACCAAGAACTGTCAGGGAACTACAACAGACCATAGCAAAGGCTATGCGGATGTACGATTATACCATACCAAGAACTGTCAGGGAACTACAACTCCTTGGACGGTGTAATACCGTTCGTTTTCATTATACCATACCAAGAACTGTCAGGGAACTACAACGAAGCTCTCATTGAGTACGCAAAAACTGTGATTATACCATACCAAGAACTGTCAGGGAACTACAACTGCGGGCGCTGTCGGAGTATCTTCGATTGAATTATACCATACCAAGAACTGTCAGGGAACTACAACAATTTGTCTACAACACTCTGAACAGCAGGCATTATACCATACCAAGAACTGTCAGGGAACTACAACCCGCGGAAAATCGGGTTCTATACCGTCCTGGATTATACCATACCAAGAACTGTCAGGGAACTACAACAAAAACCGGCTTAAGCTGTCTGCTTGCATTATTATACCATACCAAGAACTGTCAGGGAACTACAACTGAGAAGCAAAGACCGAATTACAACGATTAATTATACCATACCAAGAACTGCCAATGTCCTCTTTATTTTTTGTATTGAGCAATGATTTTCTCGAGATGCTCATACATCTGCTTCACCACCTGTTCCGGCCCTACGACTTGAAAACCATGGGTAAAATGACAACACCAGGCAAAAAAGGTGGGACTGATGTCCACATCTGCCTCAACCCGATACCAACCATCTTTTTCCGGATCGCACGGCACCACAGGTCCGAATGTATCCGTCACCACATCGATCCATTCCGGCTGGATGCGGAACGTCACCCGGATGGGCGTTCCTGTATACATAGAAAAGACACGCCGCCTGTATTGCTCTTTGCTGAAGCGCTGGCCCACTTCAGTCAAGGCTCTGGGATTTTCAGTAATTTCCAACCGCTGCATTCGATCGACCCGGTAACTGACCAGACGCTGAGGATGATCGTTTGACTCCCCCACCAGATAATAAGCTCCATCATTAAATACCGTACCCACCGGACTGACCAAATATCGTTTTGGGGATCCATCTGCACCACAACGCAGTGTCCGATTGCGCATATAGTAAAACGCAATCTGCCGATCTGCTTCGATCGCCTGATGCAACTGATCTGTAAAGCGGAAAATATTTTCGTTATGAGACTTCTGCACGCTATATATCCGATGTTTTTGTTCCAACACTTTGGCACAGTGCCGCCCTGCCAGATGGGCCAACTTATCCACCAGCTGACCAGTTTTCTTTTTTGTAATGCAAGTAGCCGAACGCACTGCGTCTGCCAGAATTTGTAATTCTGCCACATCAAAAGGTCGATCCAACAGGTAATACAGATTCCGTGGATGCCGGAATTCCTTTTGGATATCATACCCTGCTTGACACAGCGCCTGCAGTGCCAACCGCACTGTGCGAATATCGCAGGGATAGCCGCACTGACTTAACGCATCCCGGATTTCCAACAGGGACAAACCATGCTCTTCATCGCTTTCTCTATACAAAACTTCGTACAGCTTTAATGCCAACACGCGCTGGAAGTTCGCCTTACTCATGCTATCTTCCCCTTTTTACTCCTTTGTCTATACCATAACACACCTGGCAACTCACAGCTATACCAATTATTGCATACACATTCAAAGCATCTGAAGTTATATCTGCTTTACATGAACCCATTCGTTTCATATTGGGGGAGCAATGGAAACTGCAGCATCGAAGGCGCTCACTTCAAGCTCCTCCAACGGACCTGCTCAAAATCGTTAAGACTCCTGTGATCCCTCTCATGTGTGTACGTATGTCCATACAGCCACAACTTTTTCGCATTGTAATAAATTTCTATTCCCTACCGAAATTATTTAATAAAAGTCCATTTTTAACGATGCTATCGACATACTGTGCCGTCTGTGAAGGAACTCGACCGCGACAGTTGAGCGGAAAAGTCTCAAGCAACCTACTATACAAAAGAAAGGCGCCCTCCCCTACTGGGAACAGCGCCTTTCTTTTGTTTTTTCGAAGGTCACGCCTCCGCCACGTTGGACTCCACCGAGTACATGCCCTCATACCCGTTGATGCACTCTGTGTTCATGTCCTCCAGCGTCTCGAAACCGGTGAAGTTGTAATACTCACCATTCGCCAGAACGTCAATGTTGCCGTAGGCCGCAAAGCCGCGATCACCGGTCACCTCCACCAAGCCGTCACCATGGAGCACAAGATCACTGAATCCAATGCCAGCGTAGTAAGTGAGCGAACTGCCATCCGGCAGCTGTGCCTGCACTTTGTAGGCCACGTACAGAATGTTATGAGTCTCCACCATCTCACTGCTGAAATCCTGACGCACCAGTATATAGCCTCCCAAGCACTCCGCTCCGGTGATGCTGTCGCCCTCTCTCTGGCGAAGAGCCTCCTCGCCATCGGCCTCCAGGGTATTCCAGTCCTCCTCACCAATCTGGTCCAGAGCAGTTACCCATTCGTCCAGCCCCTCCACCTTGAAAGTAGCATCCGTTGGGGTCAGAATGGCGTTGTGATCCTTTTCCGCCGTATCGGCGTCACAATTCCAATAGAAGGTTACCGTGTCACCGTTGGAGAGTCCCTCAGTTGTATCCAGGCTGCCATCCACACAGGCGACAAGTCCCATCGCATCTTTCACACCGTCATCACAGGCTGTTGCAAAACCGTCGCCATCAAACTTCCAGCTGGCGGTGCCCTCCCCGCTCATACCGGCGAACTCCACTGTCAGGTAAGAAGTAGGATCCACTTCCACCGGCTTTGCGCCGCATCCGGTCAGGACCAGTGGCAACGTCAAAGCCAGTACCGCAGCCCGCAGTCCACTAAAAAAAGTTCTTTCATGACGCGCAGTGCTCATCGTATCATTCCTCCTTAAATATTTGTCAAATGCTGTGAACACGCCCCGCCGCATATCGCTCTGCAGCGGGGCGTGCTGTATTTACATGATAATTATATCACATCTGGCAAGGGATGGAGCGCTCATACGCAGCCCAGTTTCCGCAGGATTTGTTTCATTTTCATAGATAGAATTTCAAAGAGTCTCAGAAATAACCGATCAAAGATCACTTTCTTCCCCCTTCATTTATCAAAAAAATGAAAATCCGATTTATCCAACATAGAGAAAAACGAAGTTTGCGCGTATAATAGAAACAAACTGCACATCACTTGTGAAAAGGGGTATTCTTGTAAAAAAAGGAATAGTTCTATCGCTGCTTGCCATCGGCCTGTTGCTCGTTATGACGGCTTGCGGCGTGCAGATCTCAAGTATTTCTCTGCAGGAAAATCTGGAGTTAAAACAAGGTGACAGGGAGACATTGTCCGTGGAATACCTCACAGACAAAGAAGTGGAAAGCGATGCGCTCGCCGAAGCCGCCCAAAAGCTGGAACTGACGTAGACAAGCAGCGATGAAACGGTTGCTGCCGTGGACGAAGGCGGGACGGTAACGGCGGTTTCCCCGGGCGAAGCGACCATCAGCGTATCCGACAAAATGGCAAGCTGACTGCAAACTGCTGTGTGACCGTGATTGTTCCGATCACAGGCATCGAAGTTCCCGAAACACTCACATTGGGACTCGGCGGTACGGAAACAGAAGAGCTAAACGCATCTGTCCAGCCCGACAATGCCACCGGTGTAACATTGACATATGAGAGCAGTGATGAGACGGTAGCCACTGTGGATGCAAACGAAGTGGTCACTGCTGTCGGTGTCGGCGAATGCGTCATTACCACCCGTGCGGCGGGAACCGAAGTCGAAGCCGAAACAAAGGTGACAGTGGAAATTGCGGTTACCGGCATCACATTATCCGCTAACAGCGGAAGCCTGTACATCGGAAATTCGGCCAATATGCAAGTTTACACGTCTCCCCAAGAGGCTGCCGCCGCCAATGCGGAAGAAGTAACGTACACTTCCAGTGATGAAAGCGTAGCAACTGCGGTTGGAACCACCGAAGGTGCGGCAGGCTTCACTGTAAAGGGTCTTTGCACCGGACAGCAGTCATCACAGTGACATACCGCGGTTTTACGGTCGAATATACGGTGAACGTCGTCAAATATGTCGCTCCGACACAAAGCAGCACAAGCACTACAACCAATACGGCGACCGGGAACAACGGTAACTCGACCGGCAGCTCCACCCCCAGCGGCTCTGAGGGCGACTCGACGGGCGGAAATACCGGTGGCGGCAACGTTGTTTCGGGGCCCGGTTCTGCAGTTGGTAAACCAGGCGACACAATCATCGAAATTGATCCTTCTGAGGGGATCGATAGCGGTGATGCTACGCCAGGTGAAGGTGCAGTGCCTCCCCCACCGATTGGTTGACACGTAGCGAGAATACTACTTTGCGAAGGGTGACCGGATGCGGAATAAATGCACCAGAGTTTTGCGCTTGTGCAGGACATCAACTGAAAAGCCATCCTACCGTTCTCGGTCTCCTATAAACACTTTTGAATCTTGAAAGTACATATTTTACACGCGGGCTCAAAATGAAGGACGAACTCACGGCCTCTTGAACCCCATGATTCGGGCAATGTGTTTACAGAGAATTTTGTGTCCCAATAGAGTTCATTTCCCATTTTGGAACGTCCCAATCGGCACTTTTGGGACAGCGGCGCATTGCTCACTTTGCTCTGAAAATGGTCAAAATCGTGGTCAAAACTCCCCTGTTTTTCTTATGAGAAAACACAACTGAATATCAGCTGACAGTGATTTTAGCTACCACTTTATCTTTGTGGTTACTACGCTACTTCATTTAGAATATATTCAGCATGCAGCTACATCTAAATATCAGATATTTCATAGCACAAAGAAATTTCGGATGAGACTCTTTTGTTTCTGCCGCGATTAGCGTTATCCGCTTGCAGCATAAAAAGGCGCGCCAACTCTGCGTGCACCGCTCCTATTACAAGAGTTGTTTTAATCTCATAGCTGAAAACGTTACAAAGAATAGCAAAAGCTAGCGGTCGGGTCTCGCTGTGCGTTGCAGAAAAATTTGCCCCCGGCCGGTAGAAATGAAAAATTTCTCGGCCATATTTTTTGTCAGAACATTCGTGGAAACCTATTCTCTAGAATCCAAGGTAAAGTACAGCGACAGGTGACGATTTCATAGGGCCGTATGTGGTAAGTTGGGTTGCAATCGTTTTGTTTGTGCCAATCATGTTGCCAGTCATCGGTGGACGCGCCACAGAGATGTAAGAAATGTGCTAACATCGAAATTATTAATATCAACGAGTTCAGTGACAATTATCGCATCACGTGAAGACTAGGAAATAGAGCCATTTCTACCAGTACGTTTCCTACTCATTTTGTATTACAGTGTCCACAAAACTGCTCCACCCGGAACACATACATGAAAGAAAAAGGCGGTTGCCAAAAGTTCTGGCAACCGCCTTTTTTATGAAACATCGAATTGTTCGGTGATCTGGTGCCAAGCCGCTTTCAATTAAAACTCATTTGGTTCTTGCATTCTTTTGAAGTATGGCAGCACGGTCACACCGACGATTCATATTCCCTCATAAATTTTAGCGAATTCATAATAAAGTTGTTTCGATACTTTTCCAGGAATTGCATATCCTTTTTGCTCCAGTCGTAGAAGCCTTTTCCGGACTTATAGCCACACTCTCCAGCATGCAGTTTTTCGTCAAAAATATTCGCAGCCGATTTTTTGTCACTGATTGCCGGGAGGACTTTATTCTGCACCGAGGCACAGAGTTCCATGCCAACGGCATCCACATGCTCCAACGGCCCCCATACTGGAAAACGTATTCCCATCCCCATCTTAACGGCTGTATCCACATCTTCCGGACTAGCAAGTCCTATCTCCACAATATTGGAAGCCTCCCGAATGACCGCTTGTAGAATTCGATTGGCAAGCTGTCCCGGCAGGTCTTTCATGACGAGCACCGGTGCTTTTCCCCAGAGCAGAAGTTCCTGCTTTACCTGTTCTGCCATTTTCCGTCCAGTCTTTTCCCACAGCACAATTTCCACCAAGGGCACTAGGTGTGCCGGCATCCAAAAGTGTGCCGTCATTGTCCGTTCGGGATGATTTTTTACTTCAGCGGCAATCTCGGTAATTCGCAAACCGGATGTATTTGATACGATGGGTACATTCGGCGGTAGCAATTCATCCAGCTGTCGAAACAACCTCTGCTTTGCGTGGAGTTCTTCAGAAATTGCTTCCACCACTAGGTCTGCCCCTTTTACAGCAGATTCCAAATCCGCCGCACAAAAGATATGGGATGCACATGCCTGCACGTCTTCGGACAGCAAATCATTTGCTCGCAATTCCTGCAAACACGCAACTGCACGCGCCTTTCCCTGTTCCGCTTTTTGCTCAGTCATATCTTGCATAACCACTTCATTTCCGGCCGAAGCTGCGCGAGCTGCGATTCCGCTGCCCATCATTCCGGAACCGATCACAACAATTCTTTTTTTCATTCTCACACCTCCGCTGCAACTGGGCGCAGAATTTCGATTTCATTTTCATTCACATATCGTTCTAATTCTACTCCTTCCATCTCCAGCAGCATGATCTCCATACGACATAGCACCTTGCTTTCGTTTTCCAGATGGCCGGTATAAGTAGTAATTTGGCCGTTTTCATAATCGGAAAACGTAATGTGTATATGCGGCTGGCCGTTTGCGATAAACCCGTTTACCGAGGAAACTCCAAGCGCTTGCGGTCCAAAAAAGCTGTACTCATTTTTCACCGGGAAATCCGTGGTCGACACAGAATGAATATTGCAGGTCTCCATGGTTCCCAGCCCCGCAATTACCACGGCGTTTTTGATTTCTTCATTGTCGATATAACTCTGAATTCCCTCCAACAGGCAATCTCCGTATACAAACTGAATCACATGGACCCGTCCAGATTTTCCATTAAAACCTTGCATCCTAACATTCTCCTTTATTGCTCAAATAATGTACACGCACACAGATGATCTTGCTCTATTTTCATCAAAGGAATATCTCCTTCTGCGCAGCGCTTTGTCGCATAAGGACAGCGAGGTGCAAATCGACAGCCCTTTTTGGGATTGATTGGGCTGGAAACTTCGCCTTTCAGCAATGTTTTCCGTGCATTTCGAGTGCTGAGATCCGGCTGAGGAATCGCATTGAGCAGCGCCTTTGTATAGGGATGTGCCGGATTAGCAAACAACTTGCTTTTTGATGCATATTCAACAACCTGCCCCATATACATCACCATGATATGGTTACTGATGTGTTTTACAACAAACATGTTGTGCGTTATAAACATATATGAAAGTTTTTTCTCTTCTTGTAGGTCCATCAACAGATTCAGGATTTGTGCCTGAATCGAAACATCCAAAGCGGATACAGGTTCATCGCACACAATGAATCTGGGATCCAGCGCGAGTGCACGCGCTAGACCAACACGCTGGCGTCTTCCGCCATCCAGCTCATGCGGATAAGCATTATAATATCGTCCAGGCAGACCAACCTGTTCCATCAAGGAGTATGCTTTTTCCTGCAGTTCTTTTCTACTCATTTTTCGACCCGAATTTTTAAGCGGATCTTCTATGATGTTTCCCACAGACAGCCGTGGATTTAAAGACGAATACGGATCCTGAAAAATCATCTGGATATTGTCATAAATTATTTTTTTCTGTTTCCCACGCAAATTGAGAATGTTTTGTCCGTTCAACAGCACTTCGCCTTGTGTTGCGTCCGTCAAACGGGTGATCACTCGCCCTAACGTTGTTTTACCGCATCCAGATTCTCCCACAACGCCTAGCGTTTCCCCTTCATTAATTGCAACGGACACACTTTCTACCGCGTGCAGCGTACCTTTTGGCGTATTGAAATATTTGGTCAGGCCTTTTGTTTCAATCAACGCATTTGCCACCTAAGCCATCTCCTTTCCCCCACTGCGCATAGCGGAAACAACTTATGCAGTGTGTCCCTCGCCGATAGACCGGTGGAATCTCTTTTGAACAGATGTCCATCGCTTTGCTGCATCTCTCGTGGAATTTGCATCCTTTTGGCAAATTGGCCGAGTCCACCATAAACCCCTCGATGGGTGACAGCCTTTTCTCGTCGCCATCCAGCCTTGGCAAACATTTAAAAAGTCCTTCTGTATAGGGATGATTATTCTCGCGCGCAAACACGTCTTCCACCATACCAGTCTCCACAATTTCCCCTGCATATACAACAGACACTTTATCACACATTTCTGCAACAATTCCCAAATCGTGTGTGATCATAATCACGGACGTATTTAGCTCTCGCTTCAAATTTTTCATTAGCTCCAGAATTTGCGCCTGAATAGTTACATCCAGCGCAGTGGTTGGCTCGTCGATTAACTTGGGTATATCTCTCAAAACCATTGACATAACTGGCCTTAACGGTATGCACAAATGTGTTTCATGTCCACTTCCCGTTTCCATTGTAGGCAAAAAAGGAATGCACAGTCAATTCAAACCGTGCATTCCTTTCCATGCTCCCCGGCGCCTCCGGCTCCGATGAGCTATGTATTATCCGATTATAAATTACGGAGCAGCTTGTCGTTCCTCCTGCTTAATGCTTTCTGCATCTTTTCATTTTCTGCCCGCAGCCGCTGATTCTCCTGCTGCAGTTCCCGTATCCTTTCGTGCAGGGCAACGATCTCATTATCCATCGCCATATCCAGAACCGAACGCCTGGGGTCGATCATCCCGACCTGCTGCTCCAGCGCTTTGTCCAGCGCTTGCCGTACCATCGGATTCTTGTAGAAGAACCCCCTCGACAGTCCCGTCTTGGCGATCAGCTTGGGGATCGTGACCTTCTCGCCTTCCTCCACCATCTCGAAGATGGTTCTCCTGGCAAGGTCAATCTTTTCGGCGCTGGCCTTCCTATTGCAGGCGATCATCTTGTCGTATTTGTTCATACTCTGCCTCCCATCCATCTAAGTTATCCAGGATTACCGCAGAGAGCCTTTGTCTGGCCTTTCGCGTCTCATCGGCGAGAAGCTGGTTGCTCATCTTCCGGTAATACTTCACATTTCGAACGCTGCTGTGCCCCAGCAGCTTGGCAATGGTCCAGTCGTCCAGGTGCATCTCGGTCAGCTTCATCCCATAGTAGTGCCGGTAGATATGGGTTCCGAAGCCGAAGATCTCACCGTTGTCATCCCGCAGTTCTTTCTTATAGATCATGTCCGTAATCCGGAACTGTACGGTGGTATATGGCATCGGCCGGCTGGGGTTCTTCTCATCGACGAAGATGTAAGTTGTATCCCCATATTTCTCTTTGGTGTAAGCAATTGCCTTTTTGATCAGCGCCGCAAGCTCTGCACTAATGGGCTTTTCATAGGGCTTGGTTTTCATCTGCCGGATCCGGATGATAATCTCGCCGTTCCGTTCCGACAGGCAATCCGGCGTCAGGGTCAGGGTATCGGATATCCGCGTCCCCAGCATCTGGTGGATAATCATCAGCCGTGCCGTCTGCGCATCCAGCTTTACGATCTCCCGGTTCAGCCGCTTTAGTTCCGCATCTGAATAGGTCTTGAAAGCCGCCTTTGGCGTTGGCGGAATGTCCCTTGTGAGGAACAGTCCGATCAGGTTTGGATAATCGCACATCTGGCCGGTGCTTTCCAGCAGACTGCGCAGCCGGTTCAAATCTGCATGGTAGTGTTTCGTCCCTGTAGCTTCCGTCTTTAGGTAGGTCAGGTATTCCTCTATGATCTCCCGGTTCAGGTCCCGGCAGGACTGCACCTGTGGGTATCGATCTGCCAGATATCTCGACAGGCGTCTGGCTGCCGTTAATTCCTTCTGTACACAGGCAATGGCTTCCCCCTGCAGGTTCAGGTAGATCCCTTTCTTCAGCTCCTGTCGGATGCCATCTTGGGATATCCGCGTAAAATTCAGCGTTCTGACCCGCTTGATTGGATTCTCTCTGTGTTCGATTTCCAGCTTGTCCAGCTCCCAGACATCCTTTTCTTCTTCCCGGCGGGCATCTACTGCTGTGAACTTGAGCATTCGCTCAAAATATCCAATTTCTCTTGCCTTGGATATGTTCTCTTTGCCGGTGGGTCCTCTGCTCCTATAATACAATGGGATGTGTTCCTTGAACATCCATGTCCGGAACTGTTTGACCCAGGTTTCCGGAGCCTTATCCCGCAGGCTGGATTTTGCTGTTGCACATTCTTTCAGGAACCTGCGCACCTTATTGTAGAACTGTTTGTCGCCCTGCATTCTTCCGATGCTTACCTGCGTACTGCGGTATCGGATGAATCCTTCAATCTCTTCCTTTAGTTTAGGCGACGGCAGCCCTGCCAGGTCGTAACAAGGGTTGCGTCCTATGATTCGTGCCAGGCCATCCGGTATTTCCTCCATTCCGTACAGCAGCCGCAGGTATATTTTCTCATCCATCTTTTTCCTCACCTCTCTTGATGTATGACGCCAGGCTGTGCCGGCTGAAGTAGTCTTCACTCGCTTTTTCGATCTTCTTGGGCATGTAGTCGATATACTGCTCGGTCATCTCCTCATAGTCGTGACCGAGGTAATCGCGGATACTCTGCAGGGATACGCCTGAGTCATAGAAGCAGGTCGCTATGGTGTGGCGGTAATCGTGGGAGCGGAAGATGTATTCCCCGTTCTGAATGTCGTTGCGTTCGCAGTATTTCAGCATATTGTAGCGGAAGGTTCCGCTCCGGTAGGGGCCGCCTTTGCTGTTTTGGAACACATAGTCCCCCGCTTTTATGTGGTGCTTTTTCAGGTATACCCGCATCAGCTTATACAGGGCCGCAGGAATTGGGATACGTTTGTAAGTGCGCATTTTGATCTGATAGACCTGAATCCAGGCGTCATCGCCCTGTATGTAGTAGGCGTTCCCTTTCAGGGTACACACCTCGCTGATCCGTAACCCTATACCCCATAGATGCAGATACATCAGCCGGAGGGTTTCAGGGAAGGCATAGAGCTTGGAGAAGATTTCTTCTGTGACCTCCTGTGCCACGCTCCGGTTATGATGCTTCAGTACCGTCTTCTGCAGTAAGCTGTCCGCATCGAAGGGGATTTGTCCGATGAGCTGCCGTAACCGCAGATGGTTGAAGAAGTGCAGGATGCTCATGACGATCTTATTGTAGGTTTCCGCCTGTCCCCCCCTCTGCCGCTGCACCCGGAAGTACGCCTCCATCTGCGCCGGCGTTACAGAGCAGATATCGGTATCTTCCGGCTGCTGGATATCATTCAGGAAGCTTCGCAGGTAGATGAGTTCCCCCCGGATCACGCCGACCGACAGGTTGGTGATACCAAGCCCATACCGGATATATCTTTTGAGAAGTTCCCGGTTCCGGCGGTGCGTCACTTCGACAAAGGAGATGCTTAACACAGGGTTTGCGGGATCCATCCGCTCTGGCTGTATGTGGAACCGCTCCATATACCATACATGGGCGTTCCAGTTGATTTCCTCCGCTTGCAGGAACAGCGCTCTTCGGCAGAAGTTGATGATTCCGGGGCGCTTGCTTTCCGTGAGCCGGTTGCTGGGGGGTTCACGGAACGCCTGTATCTGCGGCAGTTCCATGGTTTCTATATCCTCAATCCCCTGCTCCGTACAAAAGTCATACAGGTCCCGCAGCCCCAGCAGGTGGACGCGCCTACCTTCAGGGCTTGTGCTGTTCTCCAGCTCATAATGCAGGATGTCGAACACCTGCCGTTTCATCCTCTCCGGGGCATTTCTGGAAAAATCCCAGACATGCTCGTTTTTCCTTGTGGAATTTCGGAACATGGCCGAAACCTTTGGGTCTGGATGGTATGGCAGGTAGAGGATTCCATTCTCATACCGCGGCCGTGCGACCTTTCCATCCTCCAGAACACGGATCCCCTGGCTCAGTGCATGCTGTTTGAGCTTGTCAAAGGCCAGCAGGTGATGGCGGATATACTTCATACCGCTTTGCCCTTTCAGGTAGGCTTCAAAGCTTTTTCTTGTTGCATAGTCCAGCTTCGAGAAATCCTGGATCCCTTCCATGACCATGAAGTCGATCACACTGGCTTTATAGCTGATCTGCACCCTGCCGGCTTCCGCTTCCAATCTGGCTCGAAGCGCCTGATTATCCTGTTTTGCTGTTATCTGCCTGAGCGCAGCCGTCGGCATAGCGGTTCACCTCCTCTTACAGCAGATCCTTGATCCCATATAGATCCGAGTGCTTTTCATAAAATTCCCGGCTTGCGGTCATCAGCTGGTTATCCAGGATGCCCAGATATTTGACCGTCGTATCCAGATGCTTATGTCCCAGGGCCAGCTGGATCAGCTCCAGCGCCCAGCCGGTGTCCCGTCTGGACACCGCATAATATCTGCGGAGCATGTGCGGGGTCAGCTTAATGCCGGTTTTTTCCTCCATTCGGTCCAGCATGTCATACACGCTCTCCACCCGCATGGGTTTGCCAGCGGTTTCTCCCCTGATATTAATAAACAGGAGGCTCTGCCGCTGCAGTAACCTCCTGTATTCCGCCAGATAATGCAGCAGGAACTCGAAGGTTTCCCTGCTGATCTTCGCTGAGCGGTATTCCGCATTCTTGGCTCGGGCTTCGTTGTCGTTGTCGTCCCGGAAGTACACCTTGAGGATCTGCTTCTCATAATCGATATCCTTGGTATAATCCACCCCCAGGATCTCGCCGATCCGAAATCCGGTCTCTGCCAGCAGCAGGAGCAGCAGCTGATCCCGGAGGTTGGTACAGGCCCGGAGGATATCGATGATCTCCGGCTCTTGCGCCGCCCGCACATTCCGGTCCTTTTCCTTCAGGTACCCCTTGAAAGACTTGGAACGGATCGTCCGTTTGACCCCTACCGCATTGGATACGGTGATCTGGTTGTAAGCCAGCACCCGCAGGGGTTCCGTATATCCGTTATCCGCCAGATATAAAAAGAACCCGAACACATCCTTGAGGTATGCGTTGCAGGTTCCATTTCCCGTCTTCGCTGTTCGATTGTCTGTGATATGCCGTCCCTCCACCAGCCAATAGAGGAACTGCCCGAAGTGGCTGCTCTGTTCCTCAAAGCTCTTTTTTGCCACTTGCAATAGCTCGGTCCCGGTCTGATCCAGATAGTTCAGGTAGTAGCAGATCGAAAGGGCGAGCCGTCTGACCGTGTTTGGCGACCGGTTGGCGTCCGCCTTATGCTTCAGGTACTTGCTCGGCAGGAGAACGATATCGTAGTTTTCCTGGTCTTCGATGTAGTACAGCTTCCGTTTGCCGTCTACGCTGATCCTGATCCGATACCGGTTCATCCGCCTCACTCCTTTCCTTCGACTGCATACACAGTATATACTATCTTTTCGAACATATCCAGGAAAACAACCGATAAAAACGCCCTATTTTTCAGCGTTTTTCCCATCATAACCAACAAGCCCGTCCAATCCGAAGCTGATCAGGATTGCCCGGTCCACAGCGGCCATCCTCTCCCCGTCCAGCCTGCCGATATATGCGCCCAGGCGCATGCGGTCAATGGTCCGCACCTGTTCCAGCATAGCAAAGGACGCAGTCCTCAGCCCTGTGGGCAGCCTGGGCAGCCCGATATGGGTGGGCAGCCTCCGTTTTCTTCTTCTGCTGGTAATGGCAGCGACGATGACCGTGGAACCGTGATGGTTGCCCACATCGTTTTGTATGACCAGCACCGGGCGCCGGCCGCCCTGTTCGCATCCGACCACAGGGGTCAGGTCCGCATAGTAAATGTCCCCTCGCCTGATCTCCATATGCGCCACCTCGCTACTGTGCGCCAGGCTTGTCCTTCTGGGGAGCATACGCCTCAAACGCCGCCCTGCTGACCACGGGGATCTCTTTTGCCCTGCGCCGCCCCATCTGGATCGGCGCCAGCAGGGGCAGGACTCTGCCGCACAGGATCTGGTCTGGGCAGTTCATAATGAACCCGCCCGCAGTATCCAGAATCAGGTTGTCCAGCATGTCGGTCAGGATGATCTTCTCTGCATCGTACTGATGGGCGCCAATAAAGTTGGCGATATTTTCCGGCGTCATCTCCAGGACATATTCCTGCCTGGCTCCGCCGTCCAGCGGATAGATATATGCGTACCCGGCATGCTCTCTGCCAGGGATTTCCTTCTCTACGATGGTTTGTTCCTTCCGTTTCAAACTTCATCCTCCTCTCCCTATGTAGAAAGGCGGCGATCCGTTTTGGGGCAGACCGCCGCCTGTGATATCAATCGTTTTGACCCTTTACCGATACTTGTCCACGCCCCCCTCGGTACACGGGAACGCATTTCCCGGCCATGCATTTGGCCTCATTGGAATCTCACCACCCTGTGGTTCTCACAGGGCCGCCCTCGTTGGCTGCGACGGATCGCGGTTGACGCCGCTTCACGCTCGGCCTGTCGACTGGACGGAAGTATCTTTAATGCCTCTGCCTGTCATGGCCCTCGCTGCGGGTGCGCCGCAGCGTCGGAGCTTTGCCGGCCTTGGAGGTTTCCTGTATCGGTTGGCCATCCGGGCCTGCGATCCTGTAGCTTGTCCCTTTCGGGGACAGCAGAGGGAAAGTAGAAAATGCGCTGTACTATGAAATTGTCAAAGAGCAAAGCCCGTTCCCTTGTCACGGGGAAACAGGCGAAGGAGATTGACCCCTTCACCTATAACCTCACTTCCAAGACAAAACACAACCCTCTATTTCAAAAATTCCCGAATTTTTTTAGGGCTACCGCTATAGCTGCGATAACAGCGCATGTTAGACTTTTTGCAAAAACCGTATACATAAATAACGAGCTGCACCTCATTTTCAGAAGTGCAGCTCGTTAACGTTGGTTTCAGGCTATGCTGATATGTGGTTACGACTTTGGTGTATGCCTAAAGATAGAAGGGAATACTCCCCTCCGAGCTTGCGTCTGTATCTCAAAGCGGCTGTCCGCATTCTGAGCAAAACTTACTGCCCGGTTTTACCTGTGCCCCGCACTTCGGACAGCTATGGTTCAAAGGCGCTCCGCAATTGTTGCAGAATTTGGCTCCGGCGTCACACTGGGTTTTACAGGCGGGACAGACCACCTTGCCCCCGGCAAGCTCCGCCCCGGCGTTTCGCACCACCACCGAACTGCCGCCGGAGACGATGCACTGCTCAATCACCCGGAAGATTTCCTCCGGAAGCTTTTTCTGCTTGTAAGCGCCCACGCCCGCCGTGACAGCCAGCGGCCATGCGATAAACCAGCCCAAAGCCCCGGCTCCAATCTTATCTGACCATTCGCCCTGCCCTACGGTGACGTTTAAGTTGTCATCCATCCGGATCATCTGCACCGTCGTAGCCATCCTCATGCCGGCAATGGTCTTCCAGCCGTCTTTTTCCTGACGGCCCTGCACCACATAGCCTTCTGTGGTTTCGGCACTCTGTACCTCCATCCCCTTAGTGGATGAAAGGAACGCCTCCACCGCGTTTGCCACCACCTGGGTACTCATGCCGGCAGGCAGCCGGAATACTCTCGATTCATTTGCCATCTCGTCTTCCTCCTCATTCTAAAGCCTGTACCTCATCGATATGCTGCAGTACGCTGTCTGCCAGATAACGTACTGCCAGCTGTTTTTCCTCCTCACTCAGGCCGCTTGCCGGACGGAGCATGGAAACATGGAGGATCGATGTGTTGATGGTCTGTTCCGTCACGGCAAAGGCGTACTCACTGGTATGCCCCAGCACCTTCGCCTCCGCCTTGATATCGCCGACCAGCGCCTGCTCGTATTGGCAGCCCATCCGGTCCAGCACGTCAAAGACGGCGTACACAGCCATGCGGCGGGGGCAGTTGACATTTCTTTTTAGACTCAGCACTTTTTTCTCCTCGTATAATAGATTTACGGTTTAGATGTGGTGGGAACCGCATAAAA